>SDBS01008344.1_pt1 | contig 10013 bp, 8 predicted proteins | sample 2277091 | NCBI WGS metagenome assembly SDBS01 (sample SAMN10404972, study PRJNA504765) | marine sediment metagenome | isolation source: marine sediment core GS10_PC15, 163 cmbsf | place: Arctic Ocean: Southern Knipovich Ridge | collected 2010 | reverse complement strand
CGCTCTTTCGGCTGCCGGATTATGTTTCACTCGTGTGGCAGTACTCGGCGCCTGATGCCCGACCTAATCGAGACAGGTGTCGACATGCTAACGACTGTCCAGCCACACGCCGGCGGTATGGATCTGGCGGAGATCAAGTGTCTTTATGGGGATCGGTTAGCCTTCCACGGGACTATCTCTATTCAACAGGATTTGCCGCATCACACGACTGACGAAGTGCGCCAGATTGTCCGCGATCGTATCGACGTAATGGCGCCTGGCGGTGGTTTTGTCCTGGCTCCCACGCACGCAACGCAGCCCGATACTGCGCCGGAGAACATAGTCGCTATGTACGAGGAAGCGTTGTCATATGGGTGGTACACCGAGTAGAGAACGACAATGCCAAGGAATATCCACGTCCCCACTACGCGATCTATCCCAAGAAGAGATTCCACGATCACCCCCATGGCCAGCATTACCCATCCCATGGTTAAGGCCGCAATGAATACACCACCGTAAATTGCATTAAATCCGCGGAAAATCCTTGCCGCTTTCCCCGTATACCGCATTTCAAAGAGCTCTATCTCAGTCATCACACGGACCCGCCGCCAGAGACGCGCAAAAAGAGCGGAAGCCAGGATAATCCCGAATCCTGGAGCGAAAAAGAGCCAGCCGGCATCCATACCGAAGCGGCGGACATTCCCCGTATGAAACAACGGAGTATCCGCCGCAAACATCGTCGCCACCATCGAAGTTCCGGCAATCCACCAAGGCAATGAACGCCCCGCGAGAAAGTAATCAGAAGTACTTGCACTGGAACGTTTGACAAAGTACATTCCAACGATAAGCACCACCAAAAAATAGATGGCCAAACAGGCCCAATCAACGAAATTCAAATTTGCTTCAGCTATTATCACGTTATCTCTTACTTGCTTAACATTCTAACGAACGACTTTCGCTGTTCTTCTTTTGGTTTTTTAGTCACATGGCAAGCGAAACTTCGGGGATGGAACATGCGCGTTTTTCATCGCCATGCGAAGCTTTTTTACCACCGCGAGCTCCTGTGAAGAAATGTCTTTTGTTTCTCCAATATCATCTTCGAGATTATATAACTCAAATTTATCTTTCTCGATGAAATAGATCCCTTTCCATTTGCCCATTCGAACAGTCTGTGCTTTCTTTCGGCCAAGTTCCCAATACAAAAATTCCTGATTTTGTTGTTTTTCAGGTTGCCCGATCAAAGTTGGTAACATCGAAACTCCGTCAATATTAGAAGGTGATTTGCAACCCGCTAATTCTGTAAAAGTGGGCATAAAATCCCAAAACGCTGATATATGCTCACTCGTCGAACCAGTTTTTATCTTTCCAGGCCATCTGGCAATCATTGGAACTCTGATCCCACCTTCATAAAGCGAAGCTTTTTGGGCACGTAACGGCCCACTGCTGTTAAAAAACTTGAAGTCATTACCACCTTCGCCACTTGGCCCATTATCACTTGTAAATATTACAATTGTATTCTCATCAATACCCAACTCTTTGAGAAAATTGAAAATTCGTCCCATATCACGGTCCATCCGGGAAATCATCGCTGCATAAGTAGCATTTGGCGTCTCCTGGGCACAATAACCTTCTAATCCGGTACCATACCCACCTCCTCCGCCACCCTTTTTCTTAGGCCGTTCCGGGAACTGCCCTTTATATTGGTTCAACGCATCCTCTGGGACGATCATTTCAGCATGCGGGATCGCATAGGCTAAATATAAAAAGAACGGCTCCTTCTTATTCCGCTTGATGAATTTGCAGGCTTCGTCCGTAAACAGGTCATGGGTATATATTCCACGTTTGCCATCAGTATTTTCTGGTATTATCATTTTCTTTTCGTTTTTCCACACCCAAGGGGCATAATAGAAATGTGCCACGCCTTGATTCAGAAAACCATAAAAATAATCAAAGCCCACTTTATTGGGCATGCTGATCGAACCGGCCTCTCCAAGCCCCCACTTGCCAATAAGCCCGGTTGTATAACCTGCCTTTTTGAGCAATTGAGCAATTGTAATGTCTTTGGCATCCAACGGAATCAGGCTGTTTTCCCGGATTGTTGCATGGCCTGTATGCTTGCCGGTCATCAGTGAACATCTGGCCGGTGCACAGACCGAACTTCCGGAATAATGGTTCAAAAAACGCATGCCTTCCGCTGCCATCCGATCCAGATTGGGGGTTGTTATTCTCTTCTGCCCATAGCATCCCAGATCACCATACCCAAGATCATCTGCTAAAACAAAAATGATATTCGGCTTCCTGTTCACGGACTCCCCGGTTCGAGAAAGATCACTTTTCCCATATACCCTGAAAACCATTGCAGTCCCGCCAAGTCCGAGCAATTTTATGAATCCTCTTCTTCGCATCTTACACATCTACTCCCAATCTCATGCTCAAGTTTACTAATCAAGCCAACTAAACGCCATTACGGATAAATCATACAAGTCAATGCAATTGTTCCAGTTTAAATCCCCCGGAAGAACAACTTCATTCTTCAACCAGTTCCTGGCGAGTATGTTAAAATCAATAATGTCTGTAGAACCATCGTCATTCAAGTCGGAATCCTCCGGATTCGGAAAAGAGAACGGAGTCCCTAATGTTTTGAATAACACTTTCAGCCAAGGCTTACTTGCTGAGTTCGTATTCATTGTAATATCCGATGGACCTGAACCGATGTTCCAATTGTTAAGAGAAACCGGCAACTCCTCCACGACATCACGGTCTGGACCGAGGACAGTCGCAGTACTGCCACCTTCATAAACAATATAATTACCGCTGTCCACACTCCCGACAACGGTCATGGCGCCCCCATTGCTCTCCAGTTGAAGGTCGGTCAATGGCACAGTAGTTTCTGCCAAAGCTTTGACTGCCTCTACGGCAACAAGGGCGGTTGTACCCTCCGGAACCTGGGTTAAGCCAATTGAGATTCTGTCAATTTTGTTGAAACGAAAACCCTGTCGGATAGACCCATAAGGATTCTGGAAATCGTAATACATGTCATCATGATACATATAGTCCGCAACTTCAAAATCAGGGATCTCAACATATCGCAACCCGAGAGAAGCGGCCATCTCAAAATAATTTGTAGGCGTCTGTCCCCGAAAGCCATACCAGGCGGCTCCCAACTTCATTGTCGATTCCTCTCTTTTTTCAGCCGGCGTCCGAGTCTAATAACAGTATCTACATTTTCTGGAGGTGTATCCAAGGGAAGCGGATCCCCCAAACTAACTACAAAGTTTCCATTTTGGCCGGCTGCGAGGAACTGTCGATCAATCTCGTCCTCAAGCTCCAATTCCGTTCCATTTTGGACGAGAGCATAGCTTTCGATGTTGCCGAAAAGGCACAAATCGGGGCCAGTAACTGCGCGCACTTCACCAATGTCATTTTGAAACGTTCTCTTTCGATCTTCAACCAGTAAGGCATCAATCGGTAGTTGACTTAATGAAGGGAGACGCGGCAAAACATCACCACAAAAGTAGAGCATCGTTTGGAGCCCAATTAGATGAAGCTGAGCAAACAGGCGTTCCTGAAAAGGGAGGGCAAATCGCTCATACATCCTTTGGGAAATCAGGTCGGCGTGTGCGAAAGCATCATCGATGCGAATTCCACGGCCACCAGCATCTTTGAATGCTTGAGCGTATTTTAAGGTCATGTCCAGGGATACTTCCATGCTCCTGATCACCAAATCTGGATGATCTATTAGAGCGATCATCATGGCTTCGAAACCGATCAAGTCGTAAAGACGGTCGAAGGGCGCGACCTCCCCCGTATAGACATATTTTTCTTCGCCTACTTCACGCCCAATAATCTCAACGATAGCAAGATTTCCACGAGCGGCGAGCCATTGATCATGCTTGGCGCTGAGGGTTGCTTCAATATTATTCCGCAGGTCTTTGAGTGTGTATCGACTCTCAATCTCCCATTGAGTATCAAAATTAAGTGATTTATACGCATTCAAAAGCAATGGCCGGCGAGCACCGTTTTTGAAATTTCTTTGATAATAAAGACCATTCTCGATCGTCAGCTCTGTTTGTTTCAAGACGTCAACACCCGGTGCTCCAACAACCGCGATCCAATCATCGCTTTCTGTGAAGCAATCATAGGATTTGATGATTGACTCAGCCCTGATTTGAATATCTTCGTCAGGATCAATCCGGATACGCTGTTCCCGCTTGATCCTTTCCGCATATGCAGCCACATATGCCCTTTGCCTGCGCTCTGCAAGAAAGGACCACATCCCATCGATTGCCACCGGTGTGATGTCAGTTTCCTGACCAGAGAGTACGCTGGCAATCCTCTCATTTCCGTTCATACGAGGGTATGAGTCCGCGCCCTTTGACGCTCAAGATTCAGATCGTGATACATTGTTGTCAACAACAATCTCTCCACCCTTCATCACCATCACCACGTCTCGTAACACACCAAGATCGTCCAATGGATTTCGATTGACTACCAATAGATCTGCGTAGAAACCTGACTTTATTTTTCCTACACGTTCACTCCAGTCCATAGTTTCGGCCGCGACACTGGTTGCTGAAAGAATCGCCTGGTGAGTCGAAAGGCCCACATCGTGCAATACTTCCAACTCTCGAACAATATCCGCGAACGGGTCTGGCCCATAAGGATGAGACCGATCGGTACCTGCACCGATTATGACACCCGCCGCGATTGCACGTTCCACGTTATCCTTCTGGACGTCCACTATTTCGCGCTGGATTTTCAATGTTTCGATAATCTCTTGCTTGAGGTCTGCAGGAAGGCCAGTCTTTAGTAAATACTTCTCTGCCATCGGAATTTTATCTCGAATTCCGCTCACAGCCGCCACCCAGACAATGCCATGTTCTGCAATTTTGTCAAAATCTTCTTCTTCGAAATAGCGGGCGTGCTCCAGTGAGTCGACACCAGCCTTAATGGCCATCTGTGTTGACAGCGCTGAGACCACATGGCAGCGCACTTTACGATTCCAGCGGTGGGCCTCATCGACAGCCGCCTCAAATTCAGTCAAAGTCCAGTCTTTGCCGTTGATTGCAATTTTTATGAAATCGGCCCCGGCCTTAATCTGCCGACGGACTGCCGCCCGCACATTCGCCTCCCCATCCGCCTCACATACCAGACGAGGATCATCATGGGCATGCCCTCCTGTGGGGATGATTAATTGGCCAGCTACGCATAATCGAGGTCCCCGAATATAGCCTTCATTGATTGCCTTGCGCAAATCATAAATAGTATTCCCCCTTGCGCCGGTATCCCGCACGGATGTTTCACCCGCCAGCAACGCTTCCTCAAGTCTTGGGACCGCAATCAGGGCCACTAGAGCATCTGAGTGTGGGGAATTCGCAGTGCGCGCAGTCTCACTATAAAAATGGTAATTGAAAGTACAATGCGTGTGCAGATCGATCAACCCGGGCAATAACCACTTGTCCGAAAGATCGATAAGCTGGATTTCTGAATCCAGAGGCGCATCTGCCGCAAGGCCCACGTACTCAACAAGTTCACCGTCAAGAATGATGGTGGCGTTAGTGAGAGGCGGAGCATCTGTTCCGTCGATGAGATTTACATTACAAAGTGCGTTCTTCATCAAAAGCCTCAATTATTCATTAGGCCAATCTTTCGATTTCTGGCCTTATTTACTCGAGCGTTTCTAGATCGTTACCAACCCAGTACACCCGATTCTCTATGGCTGATTTATAAGCACCAAAAACAAGCTCCATGGTTTTAAGCGTCTCACGTCCGCTGGTTTCAGCCTCCTTGCAAGATCGCAAACAATCGATAAAGTGTTGTTGAGCGTTCTGGTATCCAATCGTTTCCGAATCTTCCGGGAATGGGAAATGCGTCTCACCCTCGTCCGTGATTAACCGCAGGAGACCATTTTTTTGCAGATGGAGTGTCCCTTTCTCGCCTTCTATTCGTCCGTCAGCCCAACTCACATTTTGATTGCCAGAGTGCACGGGCACCGAGGACCATGACATATCCACGACAGCGATGATCCTGTCGAACCGGAGAAGAAGTGTTGCCAGATCGTCACCCACTGCTCGGGGGCTGATGTGATCAATCTGGCCATAAACCGAAATAGCTTCCCCGAATAAGTAACGCAGGGTGTCCAGGTAGTGGACACCTAATTCGTAGATCGCAAGGCGCGGCATACTAAAAAATAATTTTGCTTGTTCATCTTCCGGGGACATCTGAAACATTATCCGTGCGCGCGAAGTCAAATTGGCATAAAAGGGATTGCCAACCGCACCGTTCCCAATTAACTCCTTCATCTTCCGAAACCAAGGTTGAAAACGACCATTCTCGTTAACCATAAAAATTACGCCAGCCGTCTCACACTCCCGGATCATTCCCCTCAACTCATTCAGAGTGTCGGCGATTGGCTTCTGACACAACACTGCCAGACCTCTATTGGCCGCCTCTCTCACCATTTCGAGGTGGACAACCGGAGGTGTCGCAATATCGACAAAATCAAGAGTTTGCTCGTCGAGCATCTCCCTGTAGTTTGTATAGATATTTGAAATGTCAAACTCATCCCCCCGTTTTTCGACATTTGAGCGATTGCGGCTGGATAGTGCTACAATTTCCGCGTCCTTAATTCGCGACCAGGCCTCTAGCTGAAACCCTGAGGCATAACCACAGCCGATGAGTGCACCGCGCAATTTCGTCGTTATCATCCTCATCTATCCCGAATAACACAAATAGCACCAGGTCGGGATGGTCCGGGGTCAGTCACTCGACCTGTCCAAATTGGTAGAAGCATAAATATCTCCATGAAAGTAAACAATTATCCACCCCTTCGAATAGTCGTCGCTGTCATTCTATCCCGGACTAGGTGTCATTTTCCTGCGTTCAAGAATCATTTGCTTCAAACCGGATACCCGATTAAGTTCAGAAATATCCCTAGTCCAAATAAATCTGATCTGACGCCATGTTGGATCCAATCATTGTATATCGCGGATTGATAGCCAGAAATGGCACGCTACTGAATGACCGTCTTCAATCCCTTCCAGGACCGGCAAGTCAATATAGCATCGCTCTTCTGCATAAGGACAGCGTGTGTGAAATCGACAGCCATGCGGCGGGGTTCTTGCACTGGGGAGTTCGCCCTTCAGTAGCATACGATGATCAAGACCGCGGACGCTGGGGTCCGGAACAGGCACGGCCGCGAGCAGAGCCCTGGTGTAGGGATGGGCTGGGGCATCGAATACACGTTCACTCGGTCCAACTTCGACCAACTTGCCAAGGTACATCACAGCAATTCGATCAGCGATGTACCCAACCAAATTGAGATCGTGTGTAATGATGATATAAGTCAGCTTTAACTTCTTGTGTAAATCATTCAACAGATTAATAATTCCAGCTGCCACGGAAACATCAAGACCAGAACTGGGTTCATCGGCGATAAGAAATTCCGGGCAAAGCGCCAAAGCGCGCGCGATCCCCACCCTGCGTGCCTGTCCACCGGAGAGCTCATGTGGATACTTCTCTGCTTGCTCATCGGTCAATCCGACCTTCCCTAGCAATTCCGATAACGTCTCTTGCTCTTCGGCAGCAACTGCGTGGATCGAGTAAGGTTCGCGCACAAGTCTTGACACGCGCATGCGCGGGCTCAAGCTAGCAATTGGATGTTGAAAAATCATTTGGCTTTGAGCGCGTAAGCGTCTGAGATTCATGCCCCGCATCTCACTTACATTATGACCACCCAAAGTAATTTCACCAGCGGTCAAAGGAACGAGGCCAAGGATTGCCCGTGCAATTGTCGACTTGCCGCAACCTGATTCACCAACAAGCCCGATAACTTCCCCGCGCCGCACATCAAGATTGACGCCATCTACCGCGCTCACAACACCGCTCACCTTCCCTGTTAATCTCTCGAAGATATTTCCTTTGTCCTTGAAGTGGACAGAAACATCACGGACATTGATTAGAATATCCTGTTGTCCGTCTTCAACTCGACTGGTGATCAGCGGATCGATGTGAGAAATATGCTGTTTCGAGGCAACCTCCATGCCAAATGCCCCTGATAGATCATCCACCTGAGGTGTCGACTTTGATTGGCTCGAGGAGAGGAAAGCGGTGGGCGATAGACCGCCTGTGTTGTACGCCGACTCGGCCGCATAAATATGACAGCGCACATCCGTGCTGCCACCCGGCAATAATCCTGGTTCCACGGACAAACAAATATCCTGAGTATAGTCACAACGGGTGGAGAATTTACACCCTGTAGGAAGATCCGATAGGCCGGGAACCAAACCAGGAATTGTGGTCAGTCGTTCTTTATAGCGATGTCGCAATGGTACCGATTTAAGCAGTGCGCGAGTATAAGGATGCCGTGGTTGCATAAAAATATCCGCAACATTTCCAAGTTCCACAATTCGACCGGCGTACATCACGAACACCCGATTGCACAATTGGGCAATAACTCCCAAATCATGGGAGATATACAGGATTGATGTATTGAATTCGTCGCGCAGTTTTCGGAGCAAATGCAGGATTTGGGCTTGAAGTGTGACATCTAGGGAGGATGTTGGCTCATCAGCAACAAGCAATGGGGGTTCTGACATCAGCGCCATCGCAATAAGAATCCTTTGTCGCATGCCTCCCGAGAATTGATGCGGATAATTTCCAATATTGGTCTCTGCATCAGGAATTCCTACGCGCTCCAGCATACTGATTGCACGCTGAAACGATAGATCGCGCCCCTGGTTGAAGTGTTCCTTGTGGGCGCGCTGAATATCGAGCATCTGTGCCTCTACAGTAAGCACTGGATTTAGACTGGACATGGGGTTCTGGAACACCATTGAGATCTCACGACCCCGCAATTGTCTTAAATCCTTTTCCTCAACCGCAAGCAGGTCTGTGTCTTGGAATAGCACTCGCCCAGATGTAACTTCGCCATTGGGCGGAAGCAAACCCAATATAGACCTGGCTATTGTTGATTTGCCGCATCCCGACTCCCCGACAATCCCGACAATGTCTCCTTGTTGAACGGAGAAATTCACATCGTGCAATGCTTGCAGCGCGCCACGTTGCGTATGATAAGCGACGCCGAGGCTCTGAACCTCCAGTATGGGATTCATCATACTCTCCGAGTACGGGTCATCTTAGGATCAAACACATCGCGTAAAGTTTCTCCGAATATAGTAATGCCCAGGGTGGCGACAGTTAGAGCCAAGCTTGCCCAAAGAACCGGCCAGGGTGATGTGCGAATTCTCGAAAACCCGTTTGCCAGAATGATGCCCCACGAAGGTGTAGGCGGGCGGACGCCAAGGCCAAGAAAGGACAGACCTGCCTCGAATGCGATTGCGCCGGGCAATCCCATGGCCAGAAGGATGAAAAGAGGCGCGATGATGTTTGGAAGGATATGAAAAACCAAGATGCGCAACTCACCTGCCCCCAGGGCTCTTTCCACTTCGACATATGGCTCTTGTTTGGCAGATAAAACCTGCGCGCGAGCGACTCGCGCGTAGCCTGGCGTAGCGGCTACCATGATTACGAGAATAACCGTGGACGTCGATGTCTCAAGCACCGATAGCAAAACCAGAGCGAGAATCAAGGAAGGAAATGCCTGCACCGCATCTAATATGACCAAAACAACATTGTCAATCCATCCCCCCAGGTATCCTGCGCTCATTCCGACCGCCAAACCAACAATCAGCGCTCCAAGCACGGCTGGAAACGCTGTCCCCAAAGCAATACGGGTGCCGACAAGCAGGCGAGACAACAAATCTCGACCGAGATGATCCGTTCCTAGTGCATGAGCCGCTGAGGGGCCCTCCAGGCGATGGGAAATATCTTGTTTCCCAGGATCGTATGGGGCAAGGGCTGGGGCAAAAACGTAGACGAATAGCAGGACAAGTACCACCAAGAGACCGATCCGCCCACCCGGTCGCCGCACAATCTCGCCAAGCACCCTTAGTCTCTCTGTCCTGGCATTGCTCGTTCTGGATGCCTCAGAATAGGGATCATCGCTCATATTTGACCTTTGTCGACTTCGAGGC
>SDBS01008343.1_pt1 | contig 10014 bp, 9 predicted proteins | sample 2277091 | NCBI WGS metagenome assembly SDBS01 (sample SAMN10404972, study PRJNA504765) | marine sediment metagenome | isolation source: marine sediment core GS10_PC15, 163 cmbsf | place: Arctic Ocean: Southern Knipovich Ridge | collected 2010 | reverse complement strand
TATCAGCGCTGATAGACGCAGTGTTGAAGCCAGTAAGAGTGACAGCGAGCGGCGAATACGAAATAAATGAATCTCTGAGAAACGAGATTAGAGACAAAGTGAGGCAACTGTGCAGTAAGTTCCCAATGCGTTAGGCGCTGGATGCGGCAAAGCACTATTTTTTTTGAATCCGGGCTTCCAGCTTATCCCCCACGGCAAAAGGAACACCAGACCAATAGTAAATACTTATTAGAGCTTTTTTTAAGCAGGCCCCCTCGGGTTTAGAACTTTGTTTGTTGTGTGCAACTCCGGACTTTCTTTTTGAGAACCAGCCGTAAACGGCATGGATTTCGGGAATACCATAGCTGCGGACTCTTATCTCAGCCACTTGCTCTTTCAGTCCTTTTTGTATGAAAAGATTTCTCAAAGTCTGTGCAGTGAAGTAATTGCAATGTCCGGGCGGATTAACCAGCCTTCCCTTCAATATGCGCAGGCGGATGAGCAGCGAACCGTAGTTGGGGACGGTAAAATATGCTATACCACCCTGCTTGACGACCGCCATTATGCGCTTTACGTGCTCCAGAGGCCTGGCTATGTGCTCCAGGGCTGATGTGCTCGTAACGATATCGAAAGAGTCTGGAGCAATGTCTGCCTCCTCAATGCACGGAAGAAGTGTATATCCATATTTCTTTGCGCACTCGCGGGCCCAGGGCGAGGGGTCACTCCCAAAGCAAACGCAGCCCCTTTTTTGGAACTGCCGCAAAAGCACTCCGTTGCCGCAGCCTATATCCAAGACTCTAAGCCCTTCTCTACCTTGTGTAAGGCGGGCGCTGATACGGTCAAACCATAGAAAATCAATACTGCTCTGAACTTCACGGTAGTGGCATTTCACAAACTCGTCGTAGCGGAAGTTTACCTGCTCAATCTCCTGGTCTGTCGCATTGGCGTAAACAAATTTGCAGAGACGGCACTTTAACAGGCAGTGTTTTCCAACCTGGCGTTTTTTGTCGCCTAACCCACCACAAATAGGACATAGTTTCATCAGTATATTAAGCTTTTAATTCTGCGTATTATGTTTCTAAGACTTATCACCCGTCAGAAGCCTGTGCAGATTTTCCTTTCGTCTGAGCCGATTTTTTTGCATTTACCGCCCAGGATAGTTGGTACATTGCTCCGATAATGGCCATAAAGATTGCTGTGGAAAACAATATCATTGACATTAGTAGTGCCGCCGATTTTTCCACGCCATAGACTGTCAGAAATCCGACCAATGTTACTTCTCTGACGCCAAGATTGGCCACTGATATCGGCACTCTGGCCAGGAGGTATATAATAGCACACAGCCATACAAATACTCCCACGGGTGCATCTACGTTTGCCGCCCTGGCAGCGAGTACATATATCGGCACGCCAACACCTAAGCCGGCTATTATAGTGATAGACGTAACGGTCAGGTGGAATGGTACCCCAGCAGTTTGAAAGCTCGCAATCTGCCGGAGTATCTCTTGAGCTTTTTGGTTTATTTTAGCGGGGAACGGTCGCAGCAAAAACATGAGAGCTTTAGTAATTCCACCGCCTGTTCTGCCGCTCAAAAGCAGTAAAGAAACAAGTATTATAGCAACGACTAATATTCCGCAAACAACAGGCAATAGCCACTGACTTTTTGCATTGTCTTGTAAGAGTGATGCAGGATTTGTAATCATTAGCGCGATTAGTCCACATACCGTCATGACAACCATTATCGACAATTGGTTGTACAACATGCTGCTAAGAACGGTGCTTCCCTTTCCCGTATTTTTTCTGAGTATATACCATTTCGCCACAGTACTCAGTACCCCCGGAACAATCATACCGTAAAGCGCGGCAACTGCACTAGCGCCAAATATTGTGGAGGTATCAGCATCACAGCCCTGTTTTTTCAAAATGAGCCGCAGCTTTATTGCGTTAATCCAGAAAAAAATCACCGTCAGTACCCAAACAGCTATCAGGAACTGCCACCTTGCAGTCTTTATGGTTTGCCGGAACTGCTCAAGGTCAATTTGGCTGAAGACCCATATCAGCAATCCGGTTGTGATTAGGATTCTGATAAGAAGCTTGGCTAATTGTTTTCTGCGAGGACTCACATTTTGCTTTCTTTAGCTTTTTTGAATGATAACACAAGTCAAGTGGCACCTCTGTTCTTTTTCGACCTTTTTAGACGGACAAATACGGTCGCCAAACGCCCAAAGAGCACCGCTAAAAACTTCGTAGTATTCCTGGTCAATAATCTTTCCTGGATTCTCGCTGAGCCATTCATCGATTTGCTTTCGAGAAAGAACCTGACAGATGAACGGATAATCCCGGCCGTATCCTGCATCCGGGAGCTTGTATATGTCGTCTATATACTGTTTTTCGTTATATGGAAATGTTAGTACAAGATGCCCACCAGGCTTCAACAATCCGAACATTCCACTGACAGCGTCTTTGTGATTTGGAATGTGCTCAAGAACACTGATGCAGGTTATTAAGTCGAATTGTTTTGTAATCTTCGGCCTGGTTATGTCATCGTTTATAATGTAATAGTGCCGATTGAAGAAGCTGCCCTTCCAGTACCCTTTTATTTTGTCAATTGCTGTTACTTGAAATCCGCAGTTTGCCATAATATGCGGCCACGAGGTGGTGCCGGCTCCCACATCAAGTACCTCCACAGGGCAGATTTTTAAGAGCCACTTGAATGCGAAACTAAACTCGATGGGTCTCTCGTTGATGCGTTTACGAGAAGACCTTTTCCATTCCAGTAAGAGTATTGGTGTGAGGTACCATTTCCCCAGTGTGCTATACAAGCTATAAAGTATCTTCGTTACAATTTTGAGCATGAAAGTACCTTTGTTATTCTATTGCTTTTGCCCGTCTTGAGTAATAACCTGCACGATTCTTTGAGCTGCTTTTCCGTCCCACAGATTAGGAGTGCTGTGGCTGCCTTCTTTATGTGCATTTTTTATTTCGCGGAAACTTTTCAGGATGTCCTCAGTAGTTGAAGGGACAAGTCTGTTCGTTCCTTCGGTAATTGTTACCGGCCGCTCCGTGTTCTCTCTAAGTGTCATACATGGTATTCCCAGTACCGTCGTCTCCTCTTGTATACCTCCTGAATCCGTCAGTACAAACGCCGCTTTGCTCATTAAGCATAAAAAGTCCAGATATCCGAACGGCTCAATCAGGAGCAGGTTTTGCATTGCTTGAACTCGTTTTTGAAGCTCGCTGCCCTTTATATTATCCCTTGTTCTCGGATGAATGGGAAAAACCAGCTTCATCTCTTTTTCGATGACTTCAAAAGAAGCGATGATCTCTGCAAGCATGTTTGGGTCATCGACATTGCTTGGCCGATGCAAAGTAACAACGCCGTATTCCCCTGAAGAAAGTTTTAATATGCTCAGGATATCCGATTCATCGGCCTTCTCACAATTTGCGAGAAGAGTGTCTATCATTACATTTCCGACGAAATGGATTTTTTTTGGATCTATGCCTTCATTTTTTAAGTTCTCTACCGCTGAAGGCTCAGTTACAAAAAGCAAATGGCTAATCGCATCTGTCAGGACACGGTTGATTTCTTCCGGCATAGTTCTGTCAAAACTTCTCAGGCCCGCTTCCACATGTATGAGTTTTACGCCAAGCTGAACTGCAACCAGACCGCACGCAATCGTACTGTTTACATCTCCGACAACCAGCACATAATCCGGTTTAAAATCCAACACGACCGGTTCGAACCGTTTCATAATTTTCGCCGTTTGAGCAGCATGGCTTGCTGATCCAACCTCCAGGTTAATGTCGGGCCTGGGAATGTTAAGGTCGTCAAAAAAGAGTTTGCTCATATTCCGGTCATAATGCTGGCCCGTATGAACCAAAAACACCTCAAAGTTACCGTTCGCTTTAAGTGTGTGCATAATCGGCGCAATCTTGATAAAATTAGGCCTGGCTCCGCATACACATATAATCTTTATCATTTGTTTTGTACCAAAATCAAATTGGGGATTCAGATTAACCTGGTTTTTCTCCGAGAATCAGCGCTTTTCTCAAAAAGGTCAGTTGTATTTTGTAGAGCTTGTAAAAAACCTTATTGTCTGGAAACAACCCGTTAAGCAGCCCAAAGGGCAAACGGGAAATAAAAGCTGTAATCAGGAAACAAACGAATCCTGTCAACGGGCCGCTCAAATAACAGCTCTTTATATTCTTGAAGCCGGCGTTGATCAGAAGCTGTTTGAGCCTGCGCCGGGTGGTTACGTAGTTGTGGGAAAAATCGCAATTAAAAAAGTTTAACCGCCAGTTTAAATAGTCCGGCGAATGTATTACAAGCTTCCCTTTAGGCTTTAGAACCTCTCTTATTTGCCCGGTTATCTGCAGCGCTTCCTGCATGCTGTTCATATGCTCCATAACGTTAATCATCACGACAGCATCAAAACTTCTGTTAAATTCAGGAAGCGGAGGGACCATTGCCCGAATAACATTAGCCCCTCTTTCTTCAAGTGATGCGGCCATTTGCTCATTAGGCTCGACAGCAAAGTATTCTATACCTTTTTCAAGACAAATATCGGCAAAAACACCCCGGCCTGGACCTATCTCTAAAACGCTGTTGCCGGAAGCAATCTCAGCATAGCTGAATATTTTCCGGGACAGAATTTTGACCAGGCGCATCCCGAGTTTTGTGGGTTTGTCGGCCTGACTGAAATGGTCAAAAAAAGCTTCTTCTACTTTTTTGGGATCTGTCATATCACAATTCCTTTGTTTCTATAGTACAGGCTATGGCGACTCTGTAAGAAAATCAACTATCTTTCCTGCTGTAATTTTCCAACTATGTTTCAATCTTGACTGGGCCAAAGCGTTTTTAGAATATTCTCTTATCTGCTGAGGATCCTTAATAACTTCAATTATTTTGTCTGCGACCTCCTCAGGCTCAACCCCACAGACCCACCCGATTTTTCTTGTTTCAAAGAAATCGCCGGCATTTCCGAGGTCCTGGGCTAAAACAGCTTTGCCCAAAGCGAGGTATTCATATACCTTTATCTGTGTAACGCCAATGGTATTTCTGTATTCCAGGTTTTCTTTGCTTCGTTTATCCAGGCATAAACAAAACTCTACATTTAGGAGGTACTTCGGTACCTCGCTCCAGACTACATTCCCGCAGAAAAGAAAGTAATTCTGTAAATTTTCTTTTGTCAAATGCCGCTCCAATTTGGTTTTAGATTTGCCGCCTCCTATAATCAAAAACTTTACGCCGGTACACTTCTTGTTCCTGAGTCGGGCAGCTATTGAGACGAGGTCTTCAAAGCCATGGTGGCTCTCAAAACTACCCACCCATCCGATCAATATTTTATTATTCCTGCCGTTTATTTGGGCCCTTGGAACTTCCGGATTAAAAGTTTCGGTGTCAGCGGCATTTTCGGCCACAAGTATTTTCCGTGCATCTATGCCCATAGCAGTACAATAATCTTTCATACCCAGAGATACGCAGACAATCTTTGCAGCCGATCTCAAAACCCTTTTTTCTATTCTTCTGAACATATTGTGGATTGTTGAGCCGGATTTGAAATAGTTTCTTATTAAGCCCTCATAGCAAAGGAGGCCGTTTATTTCAAAGACATAAGAAAATCCGAAAAAGCTCATTAGGTACGCGAACAACCAATCTCTGACATAAAATAGCTCGTACCTTTTTTTGACCGTTAGCATTTTCAGCAAAATTATTGACCTGCCAAGCATTTTTTTTAAGAAATTAAGCTGTTTCAATTTAAGTTGGATATTTTCCAATTTGCTTGTGAAGACGGTGAGTTTTAATTGGGACGCTTCAAATTCCCTGAGGAGGTTCTTTATGTGTATCGCATCGGCCCTTTGCCTGCTCAAATCCGTAAATATGATAAAGCCCACATTCACTACAGTATCTCCGGAGATATTTTTACTTTGCCGCAGTTTCAATTAACCTGCGATAACAGTCAACATATAGACCGGCCACATTTTCCCAGCTGAATAGCTTCACACGCTGTAGAGCCGCTGCTGCTAACTGATGCCGTAGCTGGTCTGATAAGATAAGCTTCTGCAAATTTGAGTGGATTCCAGCCACATCTTTCGGCTGAACCATCAAGCCTGCCTGGCCTACGACCTCCGGGCAGCCTCCCGCATTGCTCGTAATTATTGCCATACCTGCAGCCATTGCCTCTAATAACACTGATGGGAAGTTCTCTGCTTCAGAGGGAAAAATAAATATTGAGCTCTTTCCGAACAACTCACAAAACTTCGAGCCGGTTCTATCAAGCCAGCCCCAGAATTTAATCGGGGTTTTCGAGCCTTCGGCAAGCTTTTTGAGTTCCGGAAGGTATGGCCCCTGCCCAATGACATTTACCTGCCAATCCAACCGGGTATCCTTAATGGCCTGGATTGCATATTGAAATCCTTTGAACTTGAAAATCCGGCTGCACATTAAAATACTTTTTGTCTTCTCTAACGGCTTAAATTGGCTCGTATGAATGCCGTTTGGAATTATCTCCACGTTCACGTCAGGGCAATTCCGCAATATCAATTCTTTTAGCGTGCTGCTTGGTGAGATTAACACAGGACTTCTCCGGGCCAGAAATCGCCATACCGGTAAAATCAGTTTGTGGACTATTTCGAATCTGTCAGGGTTATGTCCCGGCACATCAGTACCGTGGCAAGTAATCAAGAACGGTATCCCTGTTATTTTACTGGTCATCCAGGCTAACGGGCCACACGGAACAATAAAATGACAGTGGATAACGTCATATTTTTCCCGTTTTGCCAGACGCACAGTTTTGATCAATGCCCCCGGCACATATGTCGCCAATTCATAAGTATAGCAGATATCCGGTCTCTTTCGAATTGCAGGCGTCCTATATATATTTATACCTTCACATGTTTCAAACCTTGGAAGATCACCGTAGTGCATCGTTACTACATCAACCAGATGACCCATTTGAACCAGCTGCTTAGACAGTTCAAAAGTAACCGGACTTGCTCCGCCGCCAATCGGCGGAAACTCATAATTAAGCATTAGTATTTTCATTACTTACAAGACTTTTGCAAAACTTCAGTTATTTACTGACCGTTTTGTGAGCAACAACGTACAAATTTGTTTGCAGCCCAAGAGGCAAGCGGCGAAAATTTATATGTTTAAAGATACCGCTTATAGGTCCCAATTTTTTTCTCAATTTATTCAGGGTGAATTCATTCACGGGGTTCATTTTGATAAATTGTGTTTCGAATCCGTTCCTTGCCATCCGCCGCCTTAAACGGCCCGGCGAGTGAAGCGAAGGGTGATATCTCCGCCATTGCAGCGATTTTGTATGCAACGTCTCAAAAATAATATTGCTGAACTTATTTGGTGTCTGGAAGAGGTAGAAACCGTCCTTCCGAAGGACACGATATACTTCACTTATGTGTCTGTCCACCCGGGGAATATGCTCGAATAAATCGAAGCTCAACACAATATCGAATGTCTCATCATCAAACTGCAATGTTTCAGCCGGTTGTACCTGTAGTTTAATATCGCCGAATTTTTTCAGTCCGTAAGTAATCGCTTCGCCTGATATATCCGTGCCGGTAATATCGTATCCCTGCCCGCTCAGTTCGGAGACCACGCTGCCAATTCCACAGCCGATTTCCAAAAGCTTGTCATTTGGCTTGAGCAAATTGGTCTCAGCGAGGAATTCCAGATTAGTCTGGAGATTGCCGAGTTGTTCTTTGCCGGCCTGGAGTCCCTTGCGCCAGCCGATATCATAGTGCTCTTGCTGCTTTTTGAGGTCTTCGTCCATAGATAGTTCATAGTTCGTAGTTCATAGTCCGTAGTTTGTAGTTTATGGAGCCACAACAATGAACTATGAACTGATTTTGGTTTATTTGCGTTGGAAAAGAACATGCGGGTTGACGAACGGCTGAACGATTTTGTAATTTTTCATAACGAATTCTCTGAACGGTTTCATCGCCTCATATCGAAGCGCCTCGTCAGGCTCGATTTTTTCGCGGAGCATTTTGGCATACATCGTATCATACTGGCCGACGATTTGTTCATTTGCAGGCAGAAATCCTTTCTGCGTTCGAGGCCATAATTCCAGTGGTGGTCTGTCCCACGGGAAATGGTTCTTGCGGCTGTCAACTATGAACTTCGGCGGCTCCTTCTCAAACGCACCCAATATCTCATCTACCCTTTCCGAAAGCACCTCCGGGGAGAGTGTATGCATTACCCCTTCAAAAGCTTTCGGCGTCGGACTCAATCTCTGTGCCGCGACATATATTCCCGGTACCCAGCCCCAGACGTAGATTTTATCGCTCGACGTGGAGCTATTCCGTATGTATTCGCCGACAACCTCCCATGGGCCCTTGTAGTTTTCCCATTTACGCCGGGCAATTTCATTCAGCTTCTGTGCGTAACCATTTCTTTTTTCCGGATTACCGGCACGGTTGCGGTAGATGGCTCCGGTATGAGCGCTCTTTTTGATGCCGAAGAATATATGCTGTGACATAATTACCATCAACAGAAGTCCGACAAGCCCTGTTAACACCCACCTGGGTTTGTATGCGACACTCTTTACTTTGTTACAGTAAATTGCTATCAGGTATCCGCCTAACATTGCGGCCGATGCGTTTAACGGCAGGTAATACTGCTCGTAGGAACGCGGGCTTATCCACACGAACGTCATATCCAGCAGCCACCAGACGGCAAAAAGCAATACAAATCGGTCATAGATTCGTCCTGCGTCGTGCGTGATGCGTCGTGCGAAAAACAAACGCAATACGCAATACGCAATACGCAATACGATTGACCCGAGTGCCAGGGCAATTGGCAGTATTAACAACCGATACCAGCGGAAGACTCTGAGCTTTGCCTGTTTGATTTGTTCGGGTTTTAGTATTTGCCAGCTATCGCGGACATAAGCCGGCAGAAATTTCATTAAAAGTCCCTGCTCGGCAGGGGCGTTCTGAACGGTACTGTCATTGGCGTCGGTGTTTGGTTCGGCCGTTTTATGTTCGCTGTTGTTCTGAGAGCCTTGAAGCGATTTGGCGAACGGCCTGCCCACAAATGAATAATATGGGAAATAGTTAATCGGCGCCTTTTGGGCTGCCAGCCATAGACATATCGGGCTGATGATAAGAGCCGCTCCCGCCGCCAGCAGCAAAATATCGGTGCCGGTTTTTTTCCAGCTTCTGTGCTTAAGCAACGGCTGAGCAATCACGAACAAGCCGACCGCTCCGATTGCTGAGATTCCGGTTTCCTTAAACATCGGCGCCCAACTGAGAAAGGCACCGGCCAAGAGCGCATACCACCAGCGGCCGCCGAGCTGATACAAAACAAAACAGCTTACGCCTAAGACCATAAAGGCGATCATGTGTTGTTCTTTTACGTTGCCGTACTTGGCCATAAGCGGGGCTGAAAGATATATTGAGGTAATAATTACACCCACGGCGGCAGGCAGGACGCCGAACAGTTTAACCATCGCGGCGAACATAAGCAGCAAAGCGCCTGCCTGAAGGATTGTCTGGATCAGTTTCGGCCCGGTCTCATTAAAGCCGCACAGCCGGACGCCTAACATATTTATCAGCAGCGTCCCCATCTGAGCGCTGGGTTTTTCATCAACGCCGATTTTGGCGCCGTCGAGTATGTGCTTGGCTGAATAGACATAAGCCCCGCTGTCGAAGGCTCCGGGCGAATTGAACTCGAAATACTTGCCCATACAAAAGGGGATTGCCGTCAGAATCGCTATTGTGATGAAAACCACAAAGGCTTTGCTGGGTCCCCGCAAGGCGGGGGTCCAGCCCTGTTTTTTGACAGGTGGGCTTACTTTGTGTTTATGTGGTTCTATCCGCCTTCTTGGGCGTTTGTGTTTTCGGACGGGTTTAGTCATTTACTTCTCTCCGTCTCTGCCTGTAGATTCAAGAATCTCTTTGATGACGTAGGTCGGTCGGTTTTGTGATTCGTGATACGTACGAACAAGAAGCTCAGCGAGCAGTCCCATCAGGATGAACTGAATGGTAGCCGCAATCAGCAGGGCCGTCAGG
>SDBS01008342.1_pt1 | contig 10015 bp, 9 predicted proteins | sample 2277091 | NCBI WGS metagenome assembly SDBS01 (sample SAMN10404972, study PRJNA504765) | marine sediment metagenome | isolation source: marine sediment core GS10_PC15, 163 cmbsf | place: Arctic Ocean: Southern Knipovich Ridge | collected 2010 | reverse complement strand
CTTGACAACGGACGTCCATATCGGAGTGATGGGAGGAAAAGAAAAACTAAGACCAATTGAAAAGGGGGCTGGATTTAGGTGGCAGATTCGGATACTATCCCGATAGAATCGGGATTAGAAAGCCGTATTTTGACAGTCGGTTAGTTGGGTGGAGTTTATGTAGGGAAAATCGACTTGTACAAGGGGTTTAAATCTTGGATAGCGCTTTAATTAAGGTTTTCACAGACGGGCTGACCAATACTTTCCAGCCCCTTACCTTTTTGCTGCTTCTGTTCGGGGTTTTAGGGGGTATGGTTTTTGGATCTATCCCTGGTTTAACAGCTGCAATGGGAGTTGCATTGGCGATCCCATTTACTTTCGGAATGTCCGCGATTAATGGCCTGACTTTGCTCACCGGTATATATGTTGGAGGAGTTTCGGGAGGGCTCATTTCCGCTACTCTGCTCAACATGCCCGGAACGCCTTCATCGATTACTACCTGCTTTGATGCCTATCCCATGAGTTGCCAGGGCAAGTCAGGTCAGGCTCTGGGCCTGGGCATTATTTCATCTTTCATTGGTGGCATTACGGCAGTATTTGTACTCATAACCCTTGCGCCTTTGATCGCTCGTCAGGCATTAAAGTTTGGACCGTTTGAATACTTCTCATTAGGGATATTGGCCTTTGTGGCCATAATTAGTATGTTGGGGGGCAATATCTGGAAAAACCTTATCAGTCTGGCCATTGGGATGATTCTGGCAACCGTCGGCATGGATGCGATCAATGGCTTGCCCCGCTTAACTTTCGGGTCCTACCAGCTCGATGGTGGTATTTCGCTTCTACCACTTCTTGTCGGTCTTTTCTGCCTCTCCCAAATTATAGAAAATATTGAAGCAAAAACAGATGTGATTGTCCCTCTTCAAGCCAGAAATATCAGCTTCAAGAAATTGTTTCCACCGTTGCAAATATTCAAAGACAACATTAAAAACTACATCCGTTCCTTCTTCGTCGGCCTGGGCATTGGTATTTTTCCCGGCATGGGCGGAGGAACTTCGAATATCATTTCTTATGGCCTGGCGAAATCAAGCTCTCGCCATCCCGAAAAATTTGGTAAAGGTGCTCCCGAGGGAATAATAGCTTCAGAGACGTCGAACAACGCCTCCATAGGGGGAGCTATGATTCCATTGATGGCCCTTGGAATTCCCGGGGATGCAGTAACCGCCATACTCATCGGAGGATTTATGATTCATGGTGTAAATCCCGGGCCGCTTCTTTTTCGCCAAAATCCCGAGTTGGTGTACGCTGTTTTTTCCGCTCAGTTTTGGGGAAACATCTTGATGTTTGTGGCCGGACTTTCGTTGATAAAGTTTTTTATTTTCACCCTGAGCTTTCCCAAGAAGTATCTTCTGCCTTTAATCACAGTCTCTTGCGTCATTGGCTCCTTTGCCCTGAGCAATCGACTCTTCGATGTGTGGGTTTTGGTTTTTTTCGGAATTTTTGGCTATCTGTGGAGAAAACTTGATTTTCCATTGGTTCCAATTATCATTGCCTTTGTTCTCGAACCAATAGTAGAACAGAACCTTCGCCAGGGACTAACAGCGAGTATGGGAAGTTTTTTGCCGATAGTGACCCGCCCCATTTCTCTGGGGTTGCTTATTGCGGCAGTATTTGTTTTTATATTGAGTCAATATCTTAGCAGGGCTTTAAAAAGCAAGACTGTAGTAATACCTTTGGAAGCCGATTGACTATGAAAAATGTTTTGGATATTAAGTTAAAAAATTCTTCAAAAGGAGGGATGAAAATATGCTCAAGATACTGATGCGAGTGCTAATTGTTACAGCCGTATGTATTGCCTTTCCCGGGAAAGCAGCTTTCAGTAGTAACGATTATCCTTCAAAGCGGATAAAGGTGGTTGTTCCCTTCAAAGTGGGTGGCGCCAGTGATATTACATCGCGGATCATGGGCAAATACATCAGGAAATACCTGGGTGCAAGTTTTGTAGTTGTTAATATTTCCGGTGGAGGTGGAAGCATCGGAGCGAGAGATGTGCTCAAATCGAAACCCAATGGCTATACCGTTCTCTGGATGAACCAATCCATAATAACCAGTTATCACACCGGTGTGGCTGATTTCAACTTCGATGATCTGACCCCGGTATGCCTTGGCCTTCAGACCGGCCGAGTTGTAATTAGCAGGGCAGATGCTTCATGGAATAATTTGAAAGATGCTATTGAAGATGCAAAGAAGAATCGCAAACGGATTCGTTTGGGCGCTGAGATAGGTGCCACAAGTCACTTCCAGGTCATCCCGATGTTGATTGAGACGGACAACGCCTTCATTCTGGCCGCAAGCAGTGGTGGTGATATGGACCGCATTACCAAAATTCTCGGTGGTCACATGGATTTAAGCCCAGTGACACTTTCTGCTGCTATTTCTTTCCTCAAATCAAAGGATTTAAAGGTCCTTTCAGTTCTGTCAGCGGAAAGAGACCCCTTTTTGCCCGATGTTCCCACAGCACTTGAGCAGGGAATCGACGCGGACTTTACCCAGTATATGGGATTCTATATGCCGCCGGGGACCCCGGAGAATATCGTACGAACGTTTTCAAAGGCAATTGAGCAGGTCCTGAAAGATAAAGGGTGCTTGAAAGAGCTGGCGGAAAAAGCCTATGCTCTTCCGGCATATAAGAACCAAAAGGACTACACAAAGGACCTCTTCAAAGAAGATGCAAAGTATTATTACCTTGCTCGAGTTGCAGGTCTTGAACCCAAACGTATCAAAAAGCGCTAATGAGGAAAAAGTTAAGTCCCAAAGGATTAGTGATTTTATTGTTTGTCATCAGTTCCTGTTTCCTATAGGAAATTAAGATGAGATTGAAAAAAGATGTGATATGCGGCCTGGCGATTACCGGAGCTGGAATTATCCTTTATGTTGAAGCCACCCGGTCTATCGGTAAACTCGGCTATGATGTTTTGGACTCTCCCTTTTTTCCTAAAATAGGCGCAGTAATGCTCATCTTTTTTGGCTTGGCTTTGGCTGTGGGCTCCTTCCGGAAACCGACTGAGAGTAAGAAAATTCAAGTAAACAATCCAGGAAAAGTAGTTTCATATATTGCTTTGCTTGTTCTTTATAGCTTGCTTTTAAGCCGCATTGGTTTTATCTTTTCGACCATTGTTTTCGTTATTGCAGGTTATTTGATAATCAGTAAGCATAGGAAAATCAAAGATTTTCTGTACAGTATTGTTTTTGCCTTTTCAACGACTATTATTCTATGGCTGGTTTTTGTCAAGGGATTGAAACTTTTGCTTGCATGACGAAAGAAAAGTAATTCTCGTTTTCCCTGCAAAACTTCTGGTTATGCCGGAGGAGATTACAACTATTCAAAAACTTATGTGACAGTGGCTTATGGACGCAAAACGAGTATTGATAATTCAACCGATTCATGAAAGTGGTGTAAATTTGCTTAAAGAAGCAGGATTTGAAGTGATGTTCGCATCAAATCCTGAGCCACAAATGGTGGCGAACGAGATAAAAGGAATCAATGGAGTGATTGTCCGCACCAGTATTTTTTCAAAGCAGATTATCGAGAAAGCTGATAAATTGCAGGTTATTGGCCGACATGGGACCGGTGTCGATAACATCGATCTTGTAGAGGCTGCGAGGCGGGCAATTTATGTGGTCAATACGCCGTATGCAAATCAAACTTCAGTAGCGGAACACACAATCAGTTTTATTTTAGCTTTGGCGAAAAGACTGAAAACTATCGACCGGGCTGCTCGAACGGGCTATTTTAAAATCAGAGAAGAATTTTCCAGTATTGAGATCGACGGGAAAATATTAGGGATATTGGGATTTGGAAAAATCGGTTCCACTGTTGCGAGAAAATGTAAAGCCGCTTTCAACATGAGGGTCCTGGTACATGACCCCTATCTGAGCCAGGAGAAAGCTCAACAGGCGGCAGTGGAATTGACAGACCTTCCGACATTGCTTAAAGAATCAGACTTTGTCAGCATCCATGCTCCTCTTAACCCTCAGACCGAAGGTCTTATTGGAGCCAAAGAGTTGGGTATGATGAAGCCAACCGCTTTTATTATTAATATGGCGCGCGGTCCGCTCTGGGATGAAAAAGCATTGGCAATTGCCTTAAAGGACGGGTGGATTAAAGGGGCGGCTACCGATGTCTTTGTAAACGAGCCGCCCGAGGAAGATAATCCTCTTCTTGGATTAGAAAATAATCTTCTTTCTCCCCATATGTCAGCTCTTACCGCTGAGTGTGTTGTCCAAATGGCCACTGGAGCTGCACAAGGGGTAATAGATGTTTTGCAAAAACGCAGACCGCAGTATATTGCAAATATAGAATTGCTTAAACAGTACGGAAAACTTTAATGGTCCCGATGTATCGGGATAAGGAGAAAAAAATGACTTTTGTTCCCAAAGGTATTTTGCCGGCAGTAGTAACACCATTTAGTGAAAACGAACAAATCAATGAGAAAGCCCTTCGAGCGTTAGTTGATTACCTGATTGACAACGGAGTGCACGGTCTTTTTATAGTAGGCAGCCAGGGGGAGTTTTATGCTCTCAGCAAACAAGAGAAGAAAAGCATAATGGAAATTACCGTTGACCAGGCTGCCGGGAGGGTCCCGGTATATGTGGGGACAAGTGCAGTGACTACCCGCGAGGTTATCGAGCTCAATGAGATTGCTGAAGAAGTAAAAGTAGATGCAGTATCAATTCTTACTCCCTATTTCATAACACCATCGCAGGATGAGCTTTACGAACATTACCAGGCGATTGCAAAGGCTACAAAACTGCCCATCTTACTTTATAATAATCCGGGGAGAACCGGCGTTGCTCTTTCGACAGAGCTCGTAGAGCGGTTAGCTGATATAGATAATATTGTCGGCATTAAGGACAGCAGTGGAGATATGACTTTGACCGGCGAATATATAAGAAGGATGCTTGATAAAGAATTCTACGTGCTGGCAGGCAGAGATACCCTCATTCTGGCTACACTCATGTATGGAGGTTATGGTTCAATCGCCGCCAGTGCAAACGTTGCTCCCAAGCTCGTAGCGAGCATCTACGATCACTTTATAGAAGGTAATTATGACAAAGCAATACAGGCTCAGAGGGCGCTGGCCCCTCTGCGAATTGCTTTCTCTTTGGGTACTTTCCCAGTGGTGATAAAAGAGGCCTTGAAAATTATCGGCATCGATGTCGGCCCGGCTCGGGCCCCAATAAAGGGATTGAGCGAGGAAAAGAAGAAAGAATTAGAACAAATCCTCAAGAAGATGAATCTTACATAACCGAACAGAGGACAGATAATCTGACATCTGACTTCTGACTTCTGACGTCTATTAGAAATAAGAGGGATAGAATGAGTGATTTTGACAAAGCACAAGCTCTATTGCGCCAGTTCAAAGGTGATTCGTATTTGTTTGGTACTGGTGTACTTTCAAGTGTTGGCAAGGTGGCTGCTGCTGCCGGGGATAGAGCTGTATTAGTACGTGACACATTTAGTGGCAGTGACTACTTTGTACGAGTCCTAAGCGATTCACTTTCTGCCTCAGGGGTCGAGCTTGTGGGCGAAATCGAGGGGGCAAGAGCGAATTGTCCGCGAGAGGACTTGTTTCGCATTGCCGAGAAGCTAAAGACCTTCGATGCGACTGTATTGATTAGCTTCGGCGGCGGCAGTACGATTGATGCAGCCAAAGCTGCCGAGGTCCTTCGCACTTTAGGGGGAGAAATTGATGATTATTTTGGAACAGGGCTCGTCAGTAAATCTCTTACGAAAAGCGGCAGTCCCGAAAGGGACGCCTTACGGCGGCCTCTCACATCACATGTTGCTGTACAAACAGCCGCAAGCTCTGCTGCTCATCTGACTAAGTACTCAAACATCACAGAGGTTTCAACAGGTCAAAAAAAGCTGATTGTCGATGAGGCAATTGTTCCTGCCTATCCAGTCTTTGACTATGAAGTGACCTACGATGCACCGAAAAACCTGACTGTTGATGGTGCATTGGATGGCGTTGCCCACTCCCTTGAGGTCCTGTTTGGTGCTGTTAATAAGCCAATTTATGATAAAATGGAAGAAGTAGCGGGCACTTGTATCTCCCTGGCGGTCAAATACATACCCAGAGTTATCGAGAATCCGAAAGATAAAGCAGCTCGGCAAGCGCTCTGCTTAGCTACGGACCTTGGTGGATATTCCATTATGATAGGCGGAACCAATGGTGGCCACCTGACCAGTTTCTCCCTTGTGGATATACTTACCCACGGCCGGGCCTGTGCCATTATGAATCCTTACTACACTGTCTTCTTTGCTCCAGCCATTCAAGGGCCTCTACGGCTTGTTGGCAAAATCTATCAAGAGGCAGGTTTGACAGAAGCCGACCTGGAAAATCTACAAGGCAGAGAGTTAGGTATTGCTGTTGCTGAAGCAATGTTTGAATTGGCTCGAAGGATTGGCTTTCCCACACAGCTTAGTGAAGTTGAAGGATTCAGCCAGGGACACATAGACCGTGCGTTAACGGCCGCGAAGAATCCGCAGCTTAAAATGAAATTGCAGAATATGCCTGTGCCGCTCACCGCGGAAATGGTGGACGAGTACATGGGGCCTATATTAGAGGCCGCACGAGATGGGGATCTAACAAAGATCCCCGATGTATCGGGATTGGGTAGGATAGTGCCGTGAAAATACAACTGGCGTATGGTAAGAAAACTTTAGGCGTCCTTCTGCCGGATGATTTGAATGTGGAGGTTGTGGAGCCTAAGTTTGTACCTGGCCTTGGCGATCAAGCTAAGGCTGTGCGGGATGCACTGCGAAAGCCCATAGCCTCAGAGCCTTTGAAAGAGTTAGTAAAATCCTCAGACAAAGTCGGCATTGTTTTCAATGATATCACACGCCCAACTCCTTACCAGATCATTTTGCCTGTCTTGTTAGATGAGCTCAATCATTTGCCCGACGAGCAGATAGTTCTGTTGAATGCAACCGGAACCCACAGGTCCAATACAAAGGTGGAACTTCGAGCGATGCTGGGCGATGGAATAGTGGATAGATATCGAATTGTTCAAAATGATGCACAGGACCCGGATTCCCACGTGCTGGCCGGAACCACCAGGACCGGAAATGACATTTGGATTCACAGAGAGTACGTCGAGTGCGATACGCGAATTCTCACGGGATTTATAGAGCCTCATTTTTTCGCCGGTTTTTCCGGAGGCGGCAAAGCCTGTATGCCGGGCCTTGCCCTTTTGGAAACGGTGCTCAGGAATCATAGTGCAAAGAATTTAGACAACCCTTTGGCAAGCTGGGGTATTACGCACGGCAATCCGGTCTGGGAAGAGATTCGCGAAGCAGTATCGATGGCACCGCCGTCCTTTTTGATTAACGTAACACTTAACAAAGACAAACAAATCACCATGGTGTTTGCAGGGGACCTTGATGAATCACACGAACAGGGCTGCGCGTTCGTGAAGGAAAATGCAATGATTCCGGTAAAAGAGCCTTATGACATTGTAATCACCAGCAATTCAGGATACCCACTTGACCTTAACCTCTACCAGTCGGTCAAGGGAATGAGCGCAGCTTCCGGGGTGGTCAAAAAAGGAGGCAGCATAATAACGGCTGCCGATTGCTGGGACGGTATACCCGAACATGGCGAATACGGCAGGATGTTACTTGAGGCGGAAAACACCGAGACCCTGCTTCAGACTGTTCGTGCTCCGGGTTTTTTGAGGCAGGACATGTGGCAGGCACAAATTCAGGCCCTAATCTCTCAAAAAACAGATGTGTATTTTTACAGCGAAAACCTGAGCGATGAGCAAATAAGAGGCGCCTTGCTTAAACCTTGCCGCAACATAGAAGCCACGGTCGATGAGTTACTTCAAAAGTATGGTCGCCAGGCATCAATTTGTGTTTTGCCTGAAGGGCCTCAAACAGTTCCTTACATTTGTGAAGACAGGGGCTGATAATGAATATTGTCGTATTAGACGGCTATACACTAAACCCGGGAGATTTAACATGGAAAGACTTGGAGTCCCTGGGTCAGTGCACAGTTTATGACCGTTCACTTCCCAAAGAAGTCGCCCCGCGTGCTAAAGATTCTGAAATCGTGCTAACAAACAAAACCGAATTGTCCTCTGATGTAATTAAACAACTTCCAAAGCTGAAATATATCGGAGTGCTGGCTACTGGTTACAACATAGTAGATATCGAAGCAGCCGGTAATATAGGCATCCCAGTGACTAATGTTCCAACATACGGTACGCAGTCAGTGGCGCAAATGGTCTTTGCTCATCTTCTGAATCTTGCTCAACACACTGCTCACCATGCAGAAACAGTAAGGTCCGGACGGTGGACTTCCAATCCTGACTTCTGCTATTGGGACATGCCTTTGATCGAGCTGGTGGGACTGACTATGGGGATAATTGGCTTTGGAAGAATCGGCCAAGCTACCGCAAAGCTGGCTCTGGCTTTCGGTATGAAAGTCATCGCTTATGATCCCGGCGCGCCGGGACCGAAAGGATGCCAATTCGTAGAGCTGGATGACATTTTTCGTCTCAGTGACGTCATCAGCCTGCATTGCCCACTGACACCTCAGACAAAGGAGATCATCAACAAGGAACGTTTGGAGCTGATGAAAAAGACCGCTTTTCTCATCAATACGAGTCGCGGGCCATTAGTAGATGAACAAGCTTTAGCGCAAGCTCTGAATAATGAGAGGATTGCCGGCGCGGGTCTGGATGTGCTGTCCGAGGAGCCCCCCGGTGAGAACACGCCGCTTTTGAAAGCCAGGAACTGCTACATCACTCCGCACATTGCCTGGGCTACCCATGCCGCGCGCCAAAGACTGCTCCAGGTGGTCGTTGATAATGTGGCCTCATTCCTTGCGGGCAAGCCGCAGAACGTGGTCAATGGAGTAGAATAACAGCAGTGGCACGGCCATCTTGGCCGTGTTTTCATTCACGAGCTGGAAGCCCATGCCACCACTAACTTCCAAACCTTGCTTCTGTGTTCTTAGCGAACTTGTCACATGCTGTGTCAATAGCCCGAAGAGTTTCCTCTGCCCTCTGCCCGGAGACGTTACTGGCCGCTGCGATCATTGTCCGGCATTCATTAGAATCCATAAATCGAGCCGCCTCCAGCAATTCCGCGTGAGATAATGGATGTTGGTTTGTTGTTTTCATATCTTTTTAACCTCAGAAATTCAGGGCTTGTTTTTTTGCGCATTACCAACCGTAAGTTTTGCGTTTTTCGTACTCTCAATAATGCGGTCATCCAGGAGAATCCCGATTTATCGGGATATCGCGCTTTATACCAACATTACCTTTTAATCCCGATAAGTCGGGATTCATAGAGGCTGTATCCAACCTCACGGCAGGCCCGGACTATCTCAGGGTAAGGCTTATCGCAGATGTCAATGAAACCAATCTGATAGTTTTCGCCGTCGCCCCGGCCGGTCGTGGCCTGGTCTTTGTACTGGAACCAGTGTGTTCCAATGATATACGGATTTCTTAGCGCCCCCTGGACATAACTTTTATATTTGTCGGCGCGGTCCTGCTGATTGGTAGTTTTCTTTAGCCCCGTGTGAAACATACCACGGTCGAGCGCACCAAAGTGGAACTCACCTATGATTACCGGCTTATCGATACCGTCCGGCAGGCGGTGCTCTCGGACGCTGTAGCTATAACGGTTGTAGCTAACGATATCGCAGAACTTCGCCGCTGCCCGCGCGGCCCTGTCGTTCACCCAGGCAAACCGGCAGCCCATATAGAGCTGGTTCGGAGCAACTTTTTTCAGCTCCTCACGGATGATACTGAAGTAAGTCTCAGCGGTCCTGGTATAGAAAGCTGTCAGGTCTGCTAGGGCTTTCTTTTTGTCCGGAGCCTGTTGGCTTTGCAGCAGGGCCCGCCATGTCGGGTGTTTTGTTCCCCAGGCGGCGTTGAGCTTGTCGATGGTCCCGTACTTTGCCTTTAGGTCCTCGATAAAAACTTTCTTGGCCGGCTGCTCGGCAGGCGAAATCAAGGCTGCTAC
>SDBS01008341.1_pt1 | contig 10015 bp, 16 predicted proteins | sample 2277091 | NCBI WGS metagenome assembly SDBS01 (sample SAMN10404972, study PRJNA504765) | marine sediment metagenome | isolation source: marine sediment core GS10_PC15, 163 cmbsf | place: Arctic Ocean: Southern Knipovich Ridge | collected 2010 | reverse complement strand
TGGGCTGTGCTCAATCCTGGCCAGGCTGAGTTATTAGAAGATGTTAGCAATTTACTGCTGTCCGATTTCGATACCGTTTGGGAATGGATGCTGCTAGCTTTGGCCTCTGGCATCAGCGAAGAGCTGCTCTTTCGGGGGGCTATCCAGCCAGTTTTTGGATTAGGATTTACTTCTTTGCTGTTTGCGCTCCTGCATGTCCAATATGGTTTTACGCCATTCATGCTGGTGATTCTGCTGCTGGCGCTAATCCTTGGACTGGTTCGTCGATACTTCAGCACTACTATCTCCATCATCGTCCATGTGGGATATAATTTCGTATTGGGCATGATTGCCTTGCTTGCTGCCTATTTTCAACAAGCTGCTGGTTGAATTTGCCTCCAATTTTTCTCTTTGTTACAATGCCTCACTCCGGGGCATGGCGCAGCTTGGTAGCGCGCTTCAATGGGGTTGAAGAGGTCGTGGGTTCAAATCCCGCTGCCCCGATCATGGGTCAAACGCCGCGATGTACGCGGCGTTTTATGCATAACCGCAATTGCTAGAGTCCGTTCTTAAAGTTCCGCACACCTGTTATTATTTTGATTTCGAAAAATCGCCACGTCGTTACACGGTTCGAATCCAACCTGAGTATTATTCTCTTTATATTGGGTGTCGTAATCTGCTTTATCTCCTTGGGGGCGGAGATAATCGGTTTAGACCTGACTCCCGGCTTTGGTATGGTCCAGATGTTCCAGCTGCTTATGGGACTGACGTTTCTAACCCTGGCAGGATTTTTGAAGGTCCACAGTATGAGGCGGCCGAATGCCCCGAGATCCCTCCAGGCAGATATCGGCATACGATTGGGGCTGACCGGCCTTGTATTTGCTTACGTTTGTGGGCTGTCCGATCTAATCGGCATCGGCACCCATATAATCCCTGAATTTACTCGTCCTTATGTAGGTCCTCTGCAATTAGGTGGCCTGATCGTAGGCGTTGTCATGGTAACTACCGGCCTCCTGTTGTATTTCACCAGCAAAGGCGCCCGTGAGACCTCTTCCCTCGAATCGCTCCTCCCCAACAACCATTAGCGGGTCCTCCTTCTTTCCTCCTCGGAATCATAATTATCAAAATTTGGCGCAAATTGGCGACAGTGCCATCACAGGCCAAGAAAGAAGCAAAAGCATCGATGAAAGAAGCAGCTCGATCATGCGGCTGATTGAGTGAAATCTGAATCACATGCCCGCGAGCATCAACGAGATTTTTTCCTGGGATATGAAACGCATCGCGAACCATCCGCAACATACCGAATTGCCGGAGTTTGCTTGACGAGAAGCTAGACCGTTATGCACGGAAGCTGTCAGATTGTAGGCCAATTGTCCCAACAACAGCGACATTTCCTGACCGTGGAAAGTTTTTTTTGCGTTTGTTGTACCAAGGCCTTGTTTAGAGCTTTTGTTCGCCGTTTCGACAGCGCTACCGTGCAGGTCACAGGCATAGACAGCTCACCAGATAGGGTCAATTGGGGAAAAAAAAGTGCATTTGCCTTGCTCGCTCAACCAGTGGATTTGGTCATAATCCAGATTAAAGACGAGAAAAGCCGTTTCCCCCTTTTGCCTTGACAGCGCACGGCCAATTGGCGGGTGGGCGGGTCATAGGCAAAGGGAGCTTCTACCCATCCCGCCTGGGCACGGATCATTGGGGTCCGTTCTCCATTTCGTTACAGTCACCGCCAACTTTGCCGCCCGTTTCCAATGCGTTACCTCGACCAACAGAGCATAACCCCGCGACAACAGCCAATTGATATCCGCATCATTGCCACCGCCGCCATCAATACGCAGGATAGTTCGCTAGCGGAAACCTGGATTGAGATTCAATATTGTTTCTGCATCCGTGACCAACGTCAACATATTGCGATTCACTACTGGATATTCCCCCCTATACAAGCGTTCGCTGACATTTTCATCATTTAGCGTGGCATAGATGCGTCCCAGGTTGGCGACCGCGTTTATCTTTTTCTTGGCAAAATACCCTTTCCCATCCCCTATTCCCTGGCACCCAGCTGGCATCCCACTCATATCAATATCCAACAATTGCCACTCTTTCCCATAATGATGGCTATAGCCTGCCCCACAGCGACGATAGACCTCTTGCATTGCTTGTCGCATCTGCTCAACATTGTCCCTCTGACAAACATTCAAATTGCGACTGATACCCGATTGGTCAGCACAATCCTGGCGACCAGATGCGGCCGACACGCTTTTGTCGGCCTTGACGTGCCGGTTGAATTCAACGATTCCGTAACCACCAACCATAATATTAATGAAGGTATCTTGCAACTTCGCCAGAGGTATATGGCCAACAGTTTTTTATACAATTATGGACCTGGCTACCTATCATTTCCCACACGCCCATCTGTTCGATGCTCATGCCCACTATTACTAGGCTGGCTCGTAGTGAATATTTGATACAATTTTCCATGATGAAAGTTCTCCTTCTGCAGGTTAGTTGATGATACTAATATTCTTACTTGGAAAACTGTCATCGTCATCCTTCTGTGACTGATGCCCTTATTGCCACAAAATCTAGGTAATTACGGCTAATTGAAGCCCAGATGCGATGCTCCAAACAACCAGTGAGCGCCCCGAAAAATCACGGATTACGCTAACCACACAGATTTTTTCCCTGCTAGCTTTGCTGGTCTGTGCCTTTGCGTTAGGTTTTTTAGTGGACTTCCAAACAACCAATGAGCGCCCCGAAAAACCACAGATTACCTTAATCACAAAGATTATTCTCTGCTAGCTTTGCTGCTTTGTGCTTTTACGTTAGATTTTTCACTAAAGAAGCAGAATGTCTTTTTACTTTGTGAGACTTCTGTGAGACTAATGTGATACTGTTAGCCTGAGTAAACCTTTGGAGGTTTCATCGCTTTAACCTGCAATCTTAATTTTATTGAGGTTGTCTGGAAAGAAACCCCCGAAGTGTGCGATTATGGACGATCTAGCAGATTGGCACGCCAATAACGAAAGATATTTGGGCGCCGCGCTTGACTGGCTGCGTTTGGGCCTGCATCGCGCGGCCCAACAGGTAGCCGATGAGAGCCAGGATCTCGGCGCACCTGTTACCGTCGATTCGGTGGACCAGGCAGCGGAAGGTATCGTCGCCGCCTCGGCATCCGAACCGCAGCCGGCCCTGGTTTTGTTGAGCCAGCGTCTTGGCTTGACCCAGTTCGAGCAAAACATTCTGTTGCTCTGTGCGGCTATGGAACTCGACACCAGGATCGGCTATCTGTGCGCCCTGGCCCAGGGTCATTCTCAGCGGGCGCAGCCAACTTTCTCCCTGGCTCTTAGCCTATTTGACGATCCGGCCTGGGACGCTTTGTCCCCACAAAGGCCGTTGCGCTACTGGCAACTGATCGATATTAAACAGCCAGACGGCCACCCCCTGATCGAAAGCGCTCTGAGCGCTGATGAACGCATCACCAACTTCATTAGGGGTATCAACTATCTGGATGACCGTTTGCAGCATTTGCTAACACTTGAAAAGCCGGCCGAGAGCGACGATGTGCTTCCACCGTCTCAGAAAGCCATTGTGGAAACCATTCTGTTGCGGCTGCAACCGGCATCCGATGATGTCCACCCGCCAGCCGTTCAACTGCTTGGACCTATCAGCGAAAGCAAGCTGTTGGTCGCCACACAAGTCGCCCGGCGCCTGGGATTGGACCTCTATCATCTGCCGCTGGATATGCTGCCAACGAACATACCCGATCTACAAAAATTGGCCCGTTTTTGGCATCGAGAAAGCGCACTGCTTCCGATCGCGCTCTTTTTAGACGGTCTAGACTTTATCGATGAGGAAGCGCAGTCCGCGCCAATACGTGCCCTTAGCTACTTCCTGATGCGCAGCAACGGTGTTTTTCTGCTGGATACCCGGGACATCCGTACCGATCTGCGTCGATCCTCCTTTGCGGTGGACGTAACTAGTCCAGAGCCACACGAACAGCAAGCAGCCTGGCAGGCGGTCGCTGGGGATATTGAGCCGGACACCCTGAAGAAATTATCCGTCCAATTCAATCTCAACTTGCCGACCATCAACGAGATCGGCCGGTATGCTTTAGCCGAACAGGAGACAAGCAAAGAACCCACCATCGACTTGTTGTGGGCAGCTTGCCTGGCCAACACACGGCCGCAGTTGGATACCTTGGCTCAGCGACTGGAGCCGATAGCCACCTGGGACGATATCGTCCTGCCGGAAGATTTACGCGACTTGCTGCGCCAGATGGCGGCCCAGGTGCGCCGCCGAGGACTTGTCTACGAAGAGTGGGGATTTCGACGCAAGATGAATCGCGGGCTTGGTATCACGGTGCTGTTTGCTGGTGACAGCGGAACCGGAAAAACAATGGCTGCCGAAGTGCTGGCCAATGAATTGCGCCTGAACCTCTATCGAATCGATCTATCAGGAGTCGTCAGCAAGTATATCGGTGAAACCGAGAAGAATCTGCGACGATTATTTGACGCCGCCGAAGATGGCGGCTCAATTCTTTTCTTTGATGAGGCCGATGCTTTGTTTGGCAAGCGTAGCCAGGTCAAAGATAGTCACGACCGCTATGCCAACATTGAAGTCAATTACCTTCTGCAGCGCGTGGAAGCCTATCATGGACTGGCCATCCTGACTTCCAACCGAAAGCGCGATCTGGACGAAGCCTTTATTCGCCGCCTGCGCTTTGTAGCCAATTTCCCCGTCCCCGAACATGAGGATCGCATGCGGATATGGCAGCAGACCTTTCCGCCCGAAACGCCGATTGGAGACATCGATTACGATCGTCTGGCCCATTTCAAATTGTCTGGTGGCAGCATTCATAATTGCGTCCTCAATGCCGCCTTCCAGGCCGCCGAAGATGGCCAAAACGTCAATATGCCCCACTTATTAAAAGCGGTGCGCACCGAATTACTTAAGTCCGAACGCCTTATCAATGAATCAGATTTTCTGTGGGACGCTTGAATCGATATCCGAAAGTTTTTACATAGCCAGCCCAGGTGGTAAATATGACCGAATCAGCCAGCCAATCAACTGCAGAACCGAAATCTCGATCCTGGATCAAGCCAAGAGAGCACGAATCAAGCCAACGACGCTTTGCCTTTGGACCGGTGGGAGTAGAAAGTTCGGCCAAAGCGCCCGCTCCGTGGGGCATCCTCCTGCAGCGCAAGTGCGCCTGCGGCACGCACACTACTGGCGGCGGTGAATGCGCTGCGTGCAGCCAGAATCGATCGGCCGACAGCCAAGATTTAGCCGTTAGCCCGCCGTCAATGCAGCTTTCGTCATTGTCGGCCGACTTTAGCAGCGTGTCCGCCTTCCAAGGGCTTGGCCAATTGAAAGAGCTGCTCGTCAATTCGCCCAACGACCCGTACGAGCATGAGGCCGATCGCGTCGCCGACAAGGTGATTCAGCGTTCAAGCAAAGAATCTAAGATTCATAGCCCCCTGATGGTTTCCTCGCTGCCCATCCAGCGCAGGTCAAATACCACTGGACCCCAAGTCGTTAACGTGGACCTGGGCAAGAGCCAGGGGCGCGCTCTGCAGGCGTCGATTCAGCGGGAAATGGAGTCTGGTTTCGGTCATGACTTCAGCCGTGTGCGCGTCCATCATGATTCGCCGGCCCATGACCTGGCTCGATCGGTAAATGCCCGCGCCTTTACGCTGGGTGGAGACATCTACTTTGGCAAGAATCAGTACAGACCAGGGTCCAATGTGGGCAGGCATTTGCTCGCCCACGAGCTGACCCACGTCGTTCAGCAAGGGCAGGCTAAGCCATTTGCGGCCGGCAGCAATACCCTTCAACGGGTAGCAGCGGAGGGCGAGGGCGAAGAAGTTGTCAAGACCCAGGAGGAGATGGATGAAATTCTGGGCCCGGTGGAGGGCATGGCCACCAAAGAAGCGAAGCAAAAGCTCGAGGAATTTAAAGGCAAGAAAAGCGAAGAAAAAAGCTCGGGTGAGACCGAAACTGACGCCACGCCAAATACGCCAGATAAGACAACCGCTGCGACGGAGGAAGAGACGGGAGACGTCCAGGCGACTGTACAGCGTAAAGGCGAGCCCCAACTTTTTCACAACGGGAGCCCGATTCACTCCGGAATTGAAGTGACCCAGCCGATAGTCATGCGATCTGAGGTGGATTTCATGCAGCTACCCCCATCGGTGCAGCGCGCCCTCTTCGATGATACCAACCAACAGAGTCTCCCCGGAGAACTTGGCGCGGTACAACGGCAAATCTCGGCCGTTGGAGGCGGGCCGATGATTCAACGAGATGACTGTAGCGGACCCGTATTAGAGAGCCAAGGTCTTGGCACGGTGGATCTGGACCGAAGTAACTGGCGCGCCTATCTTTATGCCTTTGGCTCGGCTTCGGCGACAAGCAGCTCACTTCGCGTTTCAGTCTGGGCAAGAGCCGTGGTTTATTATGGCATATGGGCTTCCTTTGGTCGGGCCAATATTTCTGCGTTCATGCGTATTAAATGTACGAAGGTCGGCGATAAATGCGAGATCAGCGCCGACGAGGCCGGTGGCAGCACCTTTTCCTTTACTGACACGCCCGTGACCGCGGCAATATCAATTGGTAAGGAGCTTCGCGAGGGCAACACCACGCTGGCGATGACAGCCCAGGTCGGAGCAGGCGTTGGGGCCAGCAGCAGCGTTGGCGCCGGTGTTGGACCTGCCTCTGTTGGCGTATCCTTCCCGGATGCTTCCATGTCCAGCAACCGGTCCCACGGCACCTTCGTCTGGAAATGCGAGCAGCCTAGCTCCGACGAGTAGCTTGAATAAGCTTGATGGCAGTAGGTTTATGGGATTGTTTTTACTGGTGGCCACGTTAGTTGCACTGCTCGTCGCCTACGCGAGCTCGACTCGTTTGCAGACGAGTTCACTCACGTCCGTTTACGATAAGGGTAACGAAGTTGATAGGATAACGGGGCGGATACAAAAGCGTGGCTATGGTTGGCCGCTGATATACCTGGAAGTGGGGGAGTATCAAGAGCAAATTTTGGGAGAGACGCCATCGGAAGACGTCGAGGCAGCCAGGCAGGCCGGACAGGAGATGCTCAGTGAATTCGATACCTCCGGCCGGTTGTGGTTTGCCGGCCCGTTGGTCGCCAATTTATTGCTGTATCTTAGTATCGGTCTCCTAGCCGGATTGGTCGTATCCTTGCTGCGGAACTTCTTAACGCGATGAACGAGCGTGGAAAGGGAATCATCTGGGTCTACTTACTCGTCACCATGCTAATTTTAGGCTCCCTCCTGGCCTATATCCGCTTCCGGTGGATGGCAGAGCGTTCCGCCGCCGAATTCGATGCTCTCAGGGAGCGCGATGCCAGCATGAGGACCTCTGAATAGACAAACTAACCCAAATTTTTCCAGGAACGGATCAGGAAATCCCTTTGAAAGGAGCTTAGCTGGCCCACAATTTACGCCAATATGCCCTGAGATCCGGAAAGGCATTTGACTATAGCAATTTTTTTGCTAGCCTCAACGGCCGCATATCCATCCCACACCCTAGCGGAAAGAGCCTAATGGCGCCCAAAAATACGGCCAACGAACGGGATTGCCGTCTCAACCAGAAATTGGCCGCCCAGGCTGATGTTTGTGTTCGTGAGAATGATAGCCAGCACGGTCGCCTCCCAGAAAGTCTAACCTGTCAACAACATGGCGGTCACAATGGCGCCTAAGACAATCATCAAGCGCAGTCCGATAGACAAAAGCCGCAGCTGTAAAGAATAGTCTTTAATGATCATGCGCACATCAATACGGGGGGCATCGGTAGCCAGGACCAGGATCAAGATCACCTCAGCGATGATCTTGATAAGCTCATTTTACAGATCTAGTTCGATGATGCCCAACACCTGGCCGATGACGATTAGGCCTAGGACGGTGTACACTATGGGCAGGGTGATGAAGGTGCCTTGAACGCGCCCGGAGAGAGCGGCTGCAACTAGAATACAAACAAGGATGGCGATAAAACCCAGCCCCTGTTCCGTGTCATTAGCCTCCTACCGCATTCCCCGTATAAGATGCGTCGGCCAACGTTGGATTTTTCACCCGGCGCTAGCCCATCTAAACTATTACTCGTTCGCCAATCTAACCAAACTTGCCCTCACTGGACCAGGAGAAACATATAGTTTTGATCCACTGTAACACAGCATGATGAGCATCCCAAGCGAGTTCTTATATTGGTTCAACCTCCTTGTTCCATGTGCTCGGAAGGTCCGGCGACATCCCAGGCGTTGTCTGGCGAGACTGCCATTCGCTCGTTAACGCCACCTCGGGTGATGTTGCACATCATCATATCGGTGGCCATGAAGAACGGGCCTTTATAGTTCTCACGCACCGCTTTATAGATAGCACAGCGCGTGTCATCATCCTTGAAAAAGTGATAAGCTGGGGCATGCCGCGGTTGGACCATGCTCATGATCTAGCCGAAGGACTGCGCCCAGGTGTGAAACGATAGGTTGATACGCAGCGCAAGCTGCGCCGGCTGGTTGTATTTGCTCATCATACGATCGGAAGTCATCCAGCACTCATGGATCGCCAGATCCGCACCCTTGGAGTATTCCGGATACCATATGTTGGGAGCGGTGTCCCCGCCAAAAACCACCTTGTAGCCATTCCATTCCAGGGAGCAGCTGACCGGACTGTCACCCGAATGAATGCTGGCCAGGAGCGGAAGGTGACCCGTTCTCTTCATAGACCACCTCGTTGAGGGCGAGATAGTCAAACTCGTGAACCTTGATCTCGCCGGGGCCGGGGTTGATCGTGGCGGCGCGCGTCATGTAGTCCCAGTTGTAGGCCTTGAGCAAATGCTTTACAGCATACCTGGTCCCCATATCCTCACGTTATTCGCTGGGAACACAAACCTTAAGCGGAACCGTTCGTCCGCTTGTCCAACCGCCCGCCCCCATCGACACCAGGTCACCCCAGTGGTCGGTGGTTAAATGCGTCAGAAAGATCTTGGTCAAGAAGTTGGCCGGAATCATCAGCGACTCAATGTTGGCCATTGAGCCGCTGCCTATCTCGACGATAAATTTGTCACCGTTACCCAGCTTCACCGCGAATAAGGCTGCCTGGGCCCGGCTTGCGGTCGGCATGCCCGTGCCGCGGACGATAACCCGGATCGGCCTGCTGAAAGCATCTGACATCCAACCCCGGCTATCGAATATAGTTCGGTTAAATTACAGCAGACCCAGCTGTCATTCTGAACGATAGTGAAGAATCCATAAGACTTTACTATGCATTCAACCGCTCGTGACAGATGGCTCTACTGAAAAAGGGCGACAGCGTCGGCGAAGCGAAATTTGGCTACCATTCGATCCGCTCAATGCGTAATTATGGCTATCTTTAGGTATTGCATACCTGATTTTTCGAGTCATGGGTACCTCAAGTCACCCTCTCTGAACATGTTGTCTCCGCCAATAGTCGTGATACTTTTTTAGGGGGGCTCTCCAGTCATTCCCGCGAAGGCGGGAATCCATCTGTCATTCTCGCTCCCTTCTTTATGAGGGAGGGAATGACGTACTAGAATCCAGCTGTCTCTCCTGAATTCCTGAGCCAGTACCATTTTCATCTAACATCATTGACCTCCTCCGAAAATCTTGACTTCGCTGATATTCATGCCTCTTTTTTCGGGGGACTCTCAGGTATGTATCCGTCACGCCTTACTATAAAGATACCTCTGTATTTCTACTCGTTACGAGAACTTACCGGATCGAGCTCTTAAAATCCAAGTTGTCTTTAACCGCTTCATTCTCCCTTTTCCAAACGCCTTAAGATTGGTCCAGTTTTCAAAACTGTACCAATCTCGCTAGACGCTGCCGGTATATTTCTATTGGCATCTCATTGCTGACGGACAACACCAACCAGAGAGAACGTCATCCTACACCTACAATTATTCAGCCTATTTCCAATTTATCGACTTATGCGTCGTTTTTCTGGCCCGATATTTCCCCCTCAGCCAGGAAAGCATCCACCCCAGCATGTACGGATTCGTAAATATAATC
>SDBS01008339.1_pt1 | contig 10016 bp, 7 predicted proteins | sample 2277091 | NCBI WGS metagenome assembly SDBS01 (sample SAMN10404972, study PRJNA504765) | marine sediment metagenome | isolation source: marine sediment core GS10_PC15, 163 cmbsf | place: Arctic Ocean: Southern Knipovich Ridge | collected 2010 | reverse complement strand
TGGCATATAGCGGAGGTCTTGCCGCATTGCTACACAACAACAGGAACGGTGATATTAAATTCAAAAACCTATACGCATTTTGCTTATTGGACAGAACATGCAAACCGCAAGTGTTGCTCCACGACTCTTCTCTTTACCCCAAGCCAAAAAGTAGGACCAAAATTGGGGTCAGGTCTACACTCTTGACAAAATAGGATTCTGCTCGCTTCGATATTCTCACTTAATATCTGCATGATAACTCTGAAGAGACCTTACGTCAGTGCCTTTTTCTCGAAAAGCAGCAATTCCCTTTGCTGTGGCAAGAGCTGCAGCCGTAGTGGTGATATAGGGTATTTTGTACTTGATGGCTGCTTTTCGGATGTAGGAATCATCATATTGGCTCTTCTTACCGGCTGGTGTATTGATGATGAGTTCAATCTGTCCATTTTTGATCTCATCTATAATATTAGGGCGTCCTTCATGCACTTTAAGAATCAGCTCGGATTTGATGTCATTTTGGGCCAGAAACTTGTGTGTTCCTTCTGTTGCCTTGATTCTAAAACCAAGTCTTTGAAATTCCGCAGCTGGTTCGAGGATGCCCGATCTGTCTCTCTGGGAAACAGTAATCAAGACGGTTCCTTTTGAAGGAAGCGGTTGCTGAGTAGCCTCTTGAGCTTTGAAGAAAGCAAGACCGAAAGAGTTAGCAAGGCCCAGAACTTCGCCAGTAGAACGCATCTCTGGTCCCAGCACCGGATCAACCTCAGGGAACATATTGAAAGGAAAAACTGCTTCTTTGACGCCGAAGTGGGGGATTGTCTTTAGCTTCAGGTCAAGATCGGCAAGTTTCTTACCCAGCATAATCTGAGTAGCTAGATTGGCCATTTGGATATTACATACCTTTGAGACCAAAGGTACAGTTCGGGATGCACGCGGATTTGCCTCAAGAACATAAACCGTATCATTTACTATTGCATACTGTATGTTCATTAATCCAATAACGTTGAGCTCGATCGCAATTTTCTTGGTGTATTCATTGATGGTCTCAATGTGTTTGGCCGGTATGCTTATAGGTGGAATCACACAGGCAGAGTCGCCTGAGTGTATTCCGGCTAGCTCAATGTGTTGCATCACTGCTGGGACAAAGGCATCAGTACCGTCAGCTACGGCATCCGCTTCGGCTTCAATAGCATTTTCCAGGAACTTGTCGATGAGAATTGGCCGTTCAGGCGATACATCCACTGCTTGAGCAACATAACGCTTAAGCATATCTTCGTCGCGGACTACAACCATGGCGCGCCCACCCAATACATAAGACGGCCTTACCATGAGGGGATAACCGATGTTCTCAGCTATATCGAGGGCTTCCTCTAATGTACTGGCCATACCTGATTCAGGTTGAGGTATGTCTAATTTGCGCATCACCTGGCGGAAGCGATCCCGGTCCTCGGCAAGATCTATGGTCTCAGGAGAGGTGCCGATGATCTTAACACCCGCCTCAGCCAGTTCGTTGGCGATATTTAGAGGAGTTTGGCCACCGAATTGGGCGATTACACCTTCAGGCTTTTCTTTCCAATAGATGCTGAGTACGTCTTCGACGGTGAGTGGTTCAAAATATAGTTTGTCTGAAGTGTCGTAGTCAGTTGAGACCGTCTCCGGATTGCAATTTACCATGATTGATTCAAAACCCAGATCACGAAGGGCAAAAGCAGCATGAACACAGCAGTAGTCGAACTCGATCCCTTGCCCGATACGGTTGGGTCCTCCGCCCAGTACCATGATTTTGCGCCTGTTGCTGGTTTCAACCTGATCCGGAGCATTATAAGTGGAAAAGTAATAAGCCGCATTTTCAACGCCGCTTACCGGTACGGGTTCATATCCTTGTACGATACCCGCAGAGATACGGCGCTCTCTGATTTCTTTTTCTGCTAAATTTAGCAGGATGGCCAGGTAGCGGTCAGAAAAACCGTTCTTTTTGGCCTGAATCAGCAGATCATCGGGCAATTTCTGGCCTCTATGTTGGAGTATTTTCTCTTCCAGTTCAACAAGATCCTTCATTTGCTCAATGAACCAGGGCTTGATGTAGGTTATCTTGTATAACTCATCGACAGCAGCACCCTTCCGGAGTGCTTCGTACATAATAAACTGCCGTTCACTTGTTGCCTCTTTGAGTAGTTCCATTAATTCATCAAGGGACTTTTTGTTGAAATCTTTAGCAAAACCCAGCCCGTAGCGGCCGGTTTCCAGACTCCGGATAGATTTTTGTAAAGCTTCTTTGTAAGTTTTACCGATACTCATCACCTCGCCGACTGCCCGCATCTGAGTTCCCAGTTTATCAACTGCATCTTCAAATTTTTCAAAGGCCCAGCGAGCAAACTTCACAACCACATAATCGCCCCAAGGTGCATATTTCTCCAGTGTGCCTTCTCTCCAATACGGTATCTCATCCAGCGTTAAGCCCGCTGCTAGTTTTGATGAGATAAAAGCAATGGGAAAGCCGGTTGCCTTAGAGGCGAGAGCGGAGGAACGCGAAGTTCTGGGATTGATTTCAATTACTACAACCCGGCCTGTCTTTGGATCGTGGGCAAATTGTACATTGGTACCGCCAATTACCTGAATGGCTTCAACAATGTCATATGAATATTTCTGAAGACGTTTTTGTAGCTCAAGATCTATAGTGAGCATAGGTGCAGTGCAAAAGGAATCGCCGGTATGCACACCCATGGCATCGACATTCTCAATAAAGCAGACGGTTATCATCTGGTTTTTTGCATCCCGCACAACTTCCAGTTCGAGTTCTTCCCAACCCAAGACTGACTCTTCGATGAGGACTTGCCCGACCAGGCTGGCATTGATACCGCGGCTGGTGACTTTTTGCAGCTCTTCTATGTTATAGACTAAACCGCTCCCGGTTCCGCCCATGCAATAAGCCGGGCGAACAACGACAGGATACCCAAGTTTTGATGCAATCTCTTCAGCCTCCTGTATGCTGTATGCTATCTCGCTTTTTGGCATATCAATTCCCAGGCGATTCATAGTTTCTTTGAAGGCAAGCCGGTCCTCGCCGCGCTCGATTGCTTCAGCACTAACGCCGATGACTCTAACCCCCTGATCATCAAGTATACCGCTATGCGCCAGCTCTGATGAGAGATTAAGCGCTGATTGTCCTCCTAGATTGGGAAGCAATCCATCCGGCCTTTCCTTTTTAATTATCTCTTTTATTGTGTGCAAGTTTAAAGGTTCGATGTAAGTAGAGTTAGCTGTAGCGGGATCGGTCATAATGGTTGCCGGATTGGAATTGACCAATACGATCTCATATCCCAGCTCACGTAAGGCTTTACAAGCTTGAGTCCCGGAGTAGTCAAACTCACAAGCTTGACCGATAATAATTGGTCCGGATCCGATAATCATTACTTTAGTAACATCATTTCTTCTTGGCATGAGGCGCTCCTGTCAAGTTCGTCTTGGCTTTTTTGTCTTTTATTGCGTGGACGAGAAGTGTAAAAATCAATTTGAAAGATGATTCAGTTCCTAGGGAATTATAGCAATTCTGAGCGTTTTGACCAAAGAAGCAAAAAGATTTTTATTTACCACGCCTAATATCCGGCACGAAGCAATTGACTATTGACTCCGGGCTGGCGATAATAGCAGGCATAAGTGCATCCAATCGATGAACGGGTACTAGGAGCGGTTTCTGTGAGCGGGAATAAAGAAAGGTAGTTAAGTGCCCCCACATGATGCTTTTGCTCATACTCACGGTGCAATCGATCCCTCGTTTTTTACCACAGCGCGAGGTATTTGGGCCATTAAATGGTCCTTTTTGGGGCTGATGGTAACGGCTTTATTTCAGATATTGATTGTATGGATTTCCGGTAGCGTTGCTCTTCTGGCCGATACTATTCATAACTTTGCTGATGCTGCTACAGCGTTGCCTTTATGGATTGCATTCTTGCTTGCCCGGCGAAAGCCTAGCAAAGGATTTACCTACGGGTACGGCCGGGTTGAGGATTTGGCTGGTGTGGCGATTGTGGTTACCATCTTGGTCAGCGCGGGCTTTGCCGGCTATGAATCAGTCCAGCGCTTTTTGCACCCACGACCGGTGGAATACCTGGGGGCGGTCATTGGGGCGGCAATAGTGGGATTTCTGGGTAATGAAGCGGTTGCGTGGTTTCGGATCAAAATTGGCAAGGAGATTGGCAGCGCGGCACTCATTGCTGACGGTAATCATGCCCGCGTGGATGGCCTAACCAGTCTGGCGGTTCTAATAGGTACTATTGGTATATGGTTAGGATATCCTTCGGCTGATCCCATTATTGGCATACTTATTACCCTGGTTATCATCCGAGTCGCCTGGCAGTCCGGTAAGTCTGTTTTTACCCGCTTGATTGACGGAGTAGATCCTGAGGTAATTGACGAAGTGGGACATTCTTTAGCCCATGTACGAGGTGTGCAAGACGTGACTGAAATCAGGGTGAGATGGCTGGGACACCGGCTTCGTGCCGATGTATGCATAGCTGTTGATCCTAAGCTCTCCGTTGAAGAAGGTCATGAGATTGCCAAAGAGGCAGAACACCAGCTTTTACACCACTTACGCTATCTCTCTAATGCCACAATTCATGTTGATCCGGCAAATGCGTCCGGCGGGGAACACCATCGTGTGGACGAGCACAAGCATGGTAATTATCCTGCCCATTCTCACTGATCTTATCAAAAATTAAATGATCTCATTTAAGATGGATTCTTCAGTTAAGAAGGATCTACATTTCTTAAAACCCTACGGCCCAGATAAAATAATAGTCTTCATTTTTCTTACCGTTTGTTTCTGTTTGACTCACTTTGGCGCCCAGGTCATCATACTGGCTCTTGCAGGTAAATACCAAGTTGCCTCTGAGCCCATAGTGGAATTCTTCTACTTCAAATCTCTGGAGCTGTTGGCCGTTTTCTAAAAATCTTACCAGTCGAGCTTCAGCAACCAGTTGGCCTGATTCATCAAAGGTCCGGGCTCCTTTGGCAATTGCCAGCCTTTTTTGGTTTTCGTAGAAAAAGATATTTTTGAATTTGCCAAAATCCCAAGCTAGATCAACACTTGTTTTATCCTCGGGATCGTAGGCCAGATAGACGCTGTAATGTGGAAGGTCTTGCTTGCGGCGGAAAGGAGTTCTTCTTCCGACACCGCTCATGGCAACTTTAACCGTTGACTCTTGTTTAAGTTTTTTATCCGTATCTTTAAAATCTCTTTCACTCCAGGCCAATTCACCCTGCTCGGTTGAGATTTCTTTCACCTGGGAACAACCCAGTAGACAAAAAACAAAAATGTAAGCCAGAAAGATCAAAGATAACTTTTTCATTGCTTCGACACCTTCTTGATTGGCGAGTGTGTTTACTGGCGTGTTTATTATTATCTATGCAAAAAGTATTTATTCACTCTTTCTAGGAGACATCCTTGCCTTTCATACCCTTGTATGCAGGGCAACCCATTTCGCCCTGCTTGCAATATCTGCAAACCAGGTTTTTCCGAAAAGAAAATTCAAGGATAAAGGCAATTACAAAATAAGTCAGAGACAAAAGCAAGAGAGCAAGGGAGAAATCAAGCAAAAGGAAAATGACCGCCGCAATCAGAGGCAAGAGTAGAATTGAGAAGCTAGCGATTGCTACCGGAATTACATTCCGAGGATTGCCAAAATCAGCACCATCTCTTTTCTTAAACAAAAATCTCGACAAAAGCCCTAAACCCGAGGAGCATCGTTTGCCGTAATAATAACAGTAAGCACATCGGAATCTCATGGACAGAAGAAGGGATAAGAGAGAAATGACAAGATAGGCAATTCCCAGCAGCACTCCACCGATAATATAGAAGATCATAGCTCCCAGGAGGTAGTTTAAGAGAGCTTTCAAAGCAGTGAGACAAAAGATGGGAAGAGGATAGTCTTCATAAGTGTTTTCGCTCATGCTAGACTCCAGGCTGCGAATATTTATTTTTGGGACATCATATCAAAAATCTCATGAGTTAAAAAGCTATCCGGCAGAAAAGAAGAAATAGGTGAGATTGTGCTAAGCTATTTGGAAATGAGTGGAGATGAACAAGATTCAGCGGCTGATTTATCAGCTAATTTCATGGGCAAGGAGCAGTCATGGAGACCAAGAAAATTGAGATAGAGTATGGTAACCAACTGCTTCAAATCGAATGCTTGCTGCGCCACGGGCCGGAGAAGAGCGGCGGAAAAACAATCCTATATCTTCATGGACTGGGATGCTCAAAAGACGATTTTACGCCTGCTGCCGAGGTGAAAGAACTGGAGCACTTTACGTTGGCGGTTTTTGATTTTCCTGGCTGTGGCAACTCTTCCTATCCCAAGGTAACAGTTCTTGGTATGGATGACTTAGTGGAGATAGTTAATCTGGTGGTCGCTGAGCTTGATTTGGGCGATCTGGTAATTGTAGGTCACAGCATGGGTGGATTGGTGGCTTTGCTATATGTCGAGAGATATGGCAAGCAAGCAAAGGGATTTATAAACGTAGAAGGGAATCTAGCCCCAGAGGACTGTTTCTTTTCGCGCGAGGCTCTAAAATATAGCTTTTCGGAATTCAAAGAATCAGTGTTTCCGAACCGTATAGAGGAGTTATCCAGGTCTGACAACAAAGGATTTCGAGAATTTGCCAAAACGCTTGCAGCTCACTCATCCCCCAAAGCATATTTTGATTACTGCCAATCACTGGTGGACTATTCTGATAATAAGGATTTGGTGCAGAAGATGGTGACACTTAGGATTCCCAGACTCTATGTGCGCGGCTTTAAAAGCCCCAAGTCGTCCTATCTTGAAAAGTTATCCCAGTCGGGAATCGAAATAGCTGAAATAGCAAATAGCAATCATTTTCCCGGAAGCGACAATCCTAAGGAATTTTACGCGGTTATTGCAGGTTTCTTGAATGACAATTTGGGGGAGAATAGCGCTTGATCTTTCCTCTTTGTGTCAACAGAAGTCTTTAAACATAAAAGAATACTGTGATTGAATAGACGAATACGGGATGTTTTTCTCCACATTTTGTCAAGAGTGTAGACCTGACCCCATTCTCGATCCTGTTCTCATTCATCTTCAACTTGGCCATCTCGGACATGAATTATTTTGTCACAGGCCTCTGCTACTTCCGGATCATGGGTGACCATCACAAAAGTTGTTCCGGTAGTCTTATTGATCTCCTTCATCATCTGCACAATCTCATTGGAGGTAACGGTGTCCAGATCACCGGTGGGCTCATCACCCAGAATGACTTTTGGGTTGTTGACAAGCGACCGGGCTACAGCAACACGTTGCTGTTGACCACCGGAGAGTTCACTGGGACGATGATTCATCCGGTCGGCCAGGCCAACCTGCTCTAGTGCTTTTTGCGCGCTGCGCCGTGCTTCTCCTCGCGATGCACCCGCATACTCTGCTGCCAACGAGACATTTTCGATAGCAGTTAGAGTAGGTATTAAATTGAATCCTTGAAAGATAAATCCCACTTCACGGCTGCGTATACGAGAAAGTTCGCGGCTACGCAGTTTGTCGACTCGACGACCGGAGATCCAGGCTTCTCCTTGGTCCGGTTTGTCCAGAGCGCCCATTATGTGCATAAGGGTGGATTTTCCTGATCCCGATGGACCCATGATGGCCAGGAATTCTCCCTTGCCGACCTCCAAGGAGGCTCCGCGCAAGGCATGGACATAATTGTTCTTGCCAAGCTTGTATCTTTTGTGAAGATCTTTAGCTTTCAGGATGGTCTCCATCTTTTCCTCACTTTTCTCTGTAGGGTCACCAGTTGCTCTCTTCTTGGGCTTATTCATAGCGCAACGCCTCCACAGGATTAAGTCGTGCTGCGTGCCATGCCGGGTATAATCCACTTATCACACCAAGAAGCAAGGCGAATACAACAGAGCCAATAGCCAGCCGGGTAGTCACCAGAAAGAGTGCTGTGCCTGCCTCATTACCCGCGGAGTTAGCAGCAGCTGCAAATCCCCATCCCAGACCGAGACCAATCAAGCCCCCGATCAATCCGATAACACCTGATTCAATCAAGAACTGCCGAATAATATTGCCATCCGAAGCACCGATAGCTTTACGGATTCCTATCTCGCGAGTTCTCTCTGCGACAGCCATGGTCATGGTGTTTATAACCGAGAGTCCGCCGACCAACAACGATATGAGAGCGATACCGAAGATGATGGAAGTAAATATACTGATGGAATTGGCAACTTGTTCCTCAAACGCTTTGGGACCTGTGGCTGTGATATTGTCAACTTCTTTCTCGATAATCTTGGCTATCTTGTTGGGATCATAGCCCCTTTTCATGTAAACAACGATTGAAGTGGCAAGCTTATCCGGATCGACCTGAGCTCTCATTACCGGGGGTAGAGTTTTATGGTATAAAAGCTGTGTGTCATAGAGAGGCATTGCCACGGTATTGTCGGGTGCTGTCAGTGTTTTTTCCAAGATTCCAACCACTTCAAACTCTTCTCCCCGGATGGTGATATCTTTACCAACTTTTGCGTCCAGTTTCTCAATCAAGTCTATTCCAACCACAACTTTGCCTCGATCCTCAGGCTCCAGTTCACGGCCTTCCGCCATAGTTAATTCGAATGATTCCAAATCCCGCCCCCGGAAGTCCGTACCTTCAATAGAAGCAGGCGGGCCCATGTTAACTGCGCCAATCTCTTCGTCAAGGGTCATCCCGACGCTTGCCGACGCTTTAGCTACACCTTCCACAGCTTCGATATCCTTAATCCGGTTCACAGACATTGGATTGGTGGTGAATCCTGCTATGGATTGGCCTTCGGTTACTATTACCTTGTCACTGTAATACTTAGTGCCTCCCTCGACGAGAAGTGTCATCTTCTCGGCCATAGCCCCCATAGCAACCAGAGCAAATACACCGACAGTGATACCAAAGATGGTTAAAAAAGCACGGAGCTTTCTTCTGAAAATGTTTCTGAAAAGTCTCATTGTTTTATCACTTCCTATGGTCTCTATGGATTGAACCAGCTTTTCTTATTTATACTGAGTTGGGACCGAAAAGGTTACATCAAGGACCAACTTATACGCGTTAACACAAGATACATGCAAGCGTAGATGATGGCAATAGTGATACCGAAGTTGTTCTCTTAATCCCCACTTTTTGACCGTTCATCCAAAAGCCATTCATTCAAACGGTTTTATGGGCATTCTGGCTATTGCATCTTGAGGTCATGGCCATGTTAGAACATGCTGGTTTTAAAGACAGGAGAGAACGGTAGGGTTCTAATTCTACGTTAGGTCACAGGGGCTTGCTTTTCAGGGATTGCCCGAATAGATAGCTTGCTTTTGAATACGAGGACTATCATAGTCTTAGCACCTTCATAATCAAGCACCAATATTCATGGCAAGGAATAGTTATATTCTATAAGCAGCAACTAGAGTCGGCTCATATTGTTTGTACAATAGCGAGTCGGCTTTTTGTGTTTTGGGGAGGTATCAAAGGACCAAATTGTAGTCGCATCTTTATTTACTTGAGGGTAGAGGGGGTAAGCGGTCATTTTCCGCATTCAAAATCCAGGACTTTAGAGAAAACATTGTCAACAATATCTGCATCGCAGTCCAAGCAATCGGCCGCTTTGCCCCTCTGTAAATGTCAACTAGCGTCAATTTTCAATATAACTTGCCTATTCCAGTTTGCTTATGTGTGAAGAGAGATTGCTCCACGCAAGGCCGCTTTGGCGTATTAGAAATATAAAGTTTGATCTAAATGATTTCCTGATCCCATTCTTACTCCCTATGTTTTAAATTCTTGAAAAAGCGGTTGGAGCTTGATAGTTTGAGCTCAGACTCGTATGCTGTTTTCACCTGGAGAGGAGTTGCATGGAATCAATAATAGATATTATTAAAATGAGAGTTTCTGTAAGAACATATGAAGATATACCTGTTGAAGAAGAAAAAGCCCAAGAATTAAGTGGTTTCTTTGACTCAAATACCGAGGGGCCATTTGGCAATAGAGTCAAATTTCAGATTATTGATCTTACTGATATGGAC
>SDBS01008338.1_pt1 | contig 10016 bp, 10 predicted proteins | sample 2277091 | NCBI WGS metagenome assembly SDBS01 (sample SAMN10404972, study PRJNA504765) | marine sediment metagenome | isolation source: marine sediment core GS10_PC15, 163 cmbsf | place: Arctic Ocean: Southern Knipovich Ridge | collected 2010 | reverse complement strand
GGCTCATTTTTATCTTTATTAGATAAAAATTGGTTGCTCGAGAGATTAAACATTTAGAATCTCAAGAAAAATAAATTTCTATAATAAGGTTAACGTATCTTTGGGTTATCCTCTTCTACATATTTATTTTCCAGTATTTTCTCTTTCCTTTTAAATCTTTTTTTTTTCTTCTTTTTTTCCTGTAATTTTTGATAACATTCAGAACAATATGAAAAAGCTTCGGATATCATCTCTCCACAATTCTTACAATGTTTATGAGGATAAACATATGTATCAGCTTTTTTTTTATAACGTTCAAATTTACTCAAATTAATTCTCCTAAGTATCTTATCTTTTAAAATATGCAATAAATTATAACTTTTTCAGTTCTATTTTAACATAACATATCTAAAAAAAACACTTTTTTGTTATAACCAATGATTTCTACCAATTTAGAAGGACAATAAGAAGAAAATTTCTCTTAATTCGTGAAAAGGGGTATAAATTTTACTAATAATTTAAAATTATACCTTTTTATTTGGATTTAATGAGTTTTATATGAAAATTGATGAAAAAAAGTCTAAGTTTTTATAAATGATATGAAAAAAAATTATGATATGAACAAAAAGGGAAAATTTAAATTATTATCATATATAATTGAAGAGCATTTAGTATTTTATAAAAGTCAATGTAAGAATGAAAAATTTATTGCATTTTCTATAATTGAAATTAATTTCTTTAAACCAATAATCTCTCTATTAAATGATTTTTTAAAAAAAAAATTAATACATTACTATTCCTTTCAATTAAATACTTTTAAAAAAAATAAAAAAGAAATCCTATTGAATTTTGAGGATTCGAAAAAAGAAAGAATTATTAAGGTTTTTAATATCATTTATCAAAAGTTAACTGAAACCAATCTTCAAATTCAATTTTTAAATGAAAAAATCTTAGAAACAAGTTTTATAAATCTAATTTTCGAAGATATAAATTCAAATATATCTGTAATTAATAAATCTGAATCACTTTTAATAACAAACAATAAAGATGCAAAACAGCTAGATTTCTATAGAATTGATTTAGCTATAATAAAAAATAAAAATTCTTTTATTTACAACTTTTTTAATATTATTAGCAGTTTTAAGCGAGAAGGATATTTAATCTTTCATTTTAAAATAGGTTTAAATAATAATGTTAAATTGAACTCTTATTTTGTTGAAGTTAGCAAGAAAATTGAAGAAATGTTTAGTATTGAAAAAAAAATAAATAACTTCTTTAATATTAATTTATTAGAAAGGCAGGATGTTAAAATTAAGTTTGTATCTAATTTTTTGTGGAGATTGGGAATTACAGATGGTGGCGTTCCTTTAAAAGATTTTTATAATCTCTTTTTTAATAAAGAACAAAATTGTACCTTAGATCTATCAAAATTTAACAATCGTCTTGAACAAACTTTATTAAATAATCAAGTTAAGTTTATCAGACTTAACAAAAATTTACTGTTTATTGAGCAATGTTTTTTGGTTTTAGTATTTAAAAAGCTAAATTCTCATTACATCCTTAGAATAATTGAAAAATATCATTCAAAATATATCATTTATATAACTACACTACATGATTTGGACTACAAGAAATTGTTAGAAATTAAAACAATTAATCAAATAGAAAATGTAAATTTATTAAATCCTTCTGAAATACAAGAATTAAATTATAAAGCATTCAAAAGAAAGGCTATTTAAAATATTCCTAAATCGATAGCTATATCTGATGCGGAATTTTCTGGATTTAATTTAATGAAAGCTTTTTTCTCTCCTCTAGGTGTAATCAAGGTATTAACTTTTATCACTTTTACATTATGTATTTTTTCAATAGCTCTTTTGATTTGACTTTTATTTGCGCGTCTCTCTACGATAAAAACTAACTTATTTTCCTTTTCAATTAAGTCAAAAGTTTTTTCTGTAATTAACGGTCTCTTGATAACGTCATAAAATGTCTTCATTTTAAATTGCATCCTCATAGTTATTTAATTCATTGAAAGCAGATTGGGTCCATAGTATTAATCTACCAGAAAGGCCCCCAGGTGCTAAATCATTAATTGATAAATTTTCAACCTTAATTACATCTATTCCAGTGATATTTCTTGAGGCTTTAGTAATTCCAAAATCATCTTTTATAACGATCAATAGTCCTTTTTTATTTTTATATTTCCTTCCCCTATTTTTGCCCTTTCCAGACCTAAGTATTCTACTTTTTTTAATTTTTGATAATATTTCTTGTAAACCTAAATTACATAATACTAAATATATTTTAGCTGTTTTTCTTATGGTTTGTATTTTATCATCAACAACTAAAGGAATAGTAGGAATATTTTTAAAATCATAACTTCTTTTTTTGACTAAAAATTTATCCCCTGAAGCAGAAATGGCATTAACTATAGAAATTTTATTTGTTTTTTTATTTATTTTTTTTTGAATTCTCTTCTCAGTTTTAATTGGATGTGTGCGGCGCCCTCCTTTTGCGAATGGGACTCTTCCGACTTGTCTTGATGTTATAAAACCTCCACCCTTTATTCTCGGTGCCCTCGATACACCATGCCCCGTCCCCCAACCTTCTGCGGTATTTCTTAACCCCGCTCTTTTATCTCTTCCTTGAATTTGTTTATTCTTACTTTGAGCCGCTGCACTTGATATTTGAATTATGTCTAATCTAGGTTTTATTTTAAATATTCTTGGCTTATCAATAAATCCTTTTTTTTTTCCCTCTAAATTATAAACGTTAATCTTTTCCATTAAAATCACTTTACTGATTATTTTATCTTCTTTGATGACTCTCTCGGCTAATAAAAGTAATTTCAGGAGTTTTTGTAACAAAAGAACTTAAAGGTCTCATAGTTTTTCTTATTCTAATCAATCTTTTCTTTGGTCCTGGAATAGAACCTAAAACTAATAAAAAATCTCCTTGAATTGTTCCATATCTAATAAACCCTCCTTTAGGATTAATTTCTTCCTCATTTTCACCAATAAGCATAATTCTCTTATGGTATTCTGTTCTTTGATGAAATCCCATTTGCCCAGCACGAGGAACAGTATAAAGAACCCTAGCAGGGTGCCAAGGACCGATACAAGCAACAGCTCTCCTAACTTTACTATTTTTACGAGTTAAAATTTTAACACCAAATCTTTTTACAGGACCTTGGAATCCCTTCCCTTTTGAAACAGAAATTACATCTATCAATTCTCCTTCTTCTAAAACGTCTTTAGCTCTTATTTCTTTTCCCAAATTTTCATAGGTGAATAGAAATTCATCTTTTGGTTGATTTGTTGAATTAATTTTAATTTCAATAATATCTGGTTTTTTTCTAGGTAAAGATGTTTTATATGGTTGTGTTTGAAAAATACCTCTAATTTCACTTGTATGATTTAATCTTTTTAAAATCTGATTTTTAATTTCTTCAGGATTATAAGTATCAAAATTTGGAAGGTTTATTTTACGTGTTATAAAATTATTAAATTCCTTAGTAAATATTTCACCAATAATGTATTTTCCGTAATCATCATGATTATATATTCTAATCCCAATTAGAATTAATGGTGGAACTTCAATAATGGTTACAGGCTTCATTAATTCTTTTCCATAATAAGGACTATTTATTTGATCATCTATATAAATAATATGACTCATTCCTGCTTTAAAACCAGCAAAACCAAGAAAATTCGTTTTACCAGAATTATCTAACCAATGTCTTACTCGAGCCTTTATTTGTGATGCTCTCTTTCTAGGAAGGAAAGCTAATGATCCGTGTCTTGGTGCGTGTTTCTTACGATGACCCATAATTTATCACTTGAACTTTTGGATAATAATTATTTAAAATAAATAAATTTTTTCTTTCAATTTTTTATAGCTAATTTTATTTAAGAATAAAAGTGAGGAATTTAAATTTTTCTTTTTATAAAAGTGATTAAATGACTGTAAAAGATCTTACTTCCTTTAAGGAAAATGAAAATATAAATGGTATTAAAGAGAAATTTTTAATTATAGATTGCTGTCATTGCCCAGAAAAAGAAAAAAATTTTAATTCATCTCAAAAATGCAAATTTTGTTATTTAAGTAGTTTATTTAAAAACAAAGATCGAAAATTCAATTACATTTCAATTCTTTGGAAAGAGGTCTTGATTAAACCTAGTCAGTTTTACATGTTTCTAAACTATTTCAAATTTTCAAAGAAGATTAAGAGAATAAACCAAAATATTGAGAGTATTAGAGTTAAAAAATGCAAATATAAAGAGTTTGCATGCAAAATCTTACCTAATTTTCCTTCTTTATATAAAATTAAAGATTATGAATACTTAGATCCCATTTTAGTTTATGATGTTATTTTAAAAAGATATGCAAGTTATAAAAAAAGAATCAAAATTGTTGACTCAATATGCAAAAAATGTTTTAGCTACATTGAAAAATCAGAAAATTTTCTCCTAAAACTTTTTTCCGATTTAACAATAATCAAGGAATTTAAAAATTTTCAAAATAATCATATCAGTTCACAAAATTATGATTCCTTTTATGAATATTTGTTTTCAGGAAGAGCGACTTTAACAAAAAAAGACATAAAAAATAAAAGTTTAGTATTTAAAAAGAATTGGGAATTATTCAACACTTATAAAACAGGAGAAAATGAACTTTTTAATGTTTCTATCTATAACGTCTCAAATGAAAATGAAAAGAGATATGCACTTAATTTTTTCTTTAAGGGAAAAGTAAATGAGGATTATTTTTATAAAATTATCCAAACCGTTTTAAATAACATAGAAATTGAGGATTTTGATAAATTAATTCCATTGGAGACTTTAATAGAAATTTACAAAAAGGAATCTATAAAATTTATAAATTCAAAATTCGAGTTATCTAAATATGTTAAAAATAAGATTGGATTTATAGCTGCGTTAAAAAAATTAAATTTTGATAAATTATTCCCGTTGTTAATCGACGATTTTATCGAAGAAATTTTCTTAGATTCTCCTAATGATGAAGTCTACATAAATCATCAAATTTATGGGCGCTGCCGAACTGATTTAAAATTTAATTCGAGAGAAATTGAACGTATTAAAACATTTTTTCGATTATATAGTGGTAAAAGGCTCGATTTTATGAATCCAACTATTAAATTTGTTATGAAGAATAAATTTTTTTATTGTCGATTTTCGATTGATGTTGAACCTATTCAAATAAATAATCTTGCTTTAGATATAAGAAAATTAAATAAAAATATTCTAACCATACAAGATCTACTAAAAAATGGAACTTTAAGTTCTTTGATTGCAGCGTTTTTATATTTTAATATACTTAGAAGAAAAAATATAACAGTTACGGGCGAAACTGATACAGGTAAGACCACTTTAATTAATGCATTTGATTTATTAACTCCAAAAGAATTTAGAAAAATTTATATTGAAAATGTTATAGAATCATTAAATCAATTGGTTTATGGAAAACATCAATTAAAATACAAAGTTGATTCTTTAGAAGGTTCAATAGAAGAAAAATATTCGAAAAGCAATCAAATTAAAACATTGTTACACAGAACACCTGATATTATCTATTTGGGCGAAATTTTAACTAAAGAAGAAGCAAAAGCAATGTTTCATTGTCTTGCTGCGGGATTAAGAGGATTTCAAACTATCCATTCCAAAAATATAGATTCGCTAATAAATAGATTTCTTTATCACTTTAAAATTGATCGCTCATGTTTAAATGACTTGGATTTAATTGTTCTTATGAAGAAAGACTTCAATAAAAGAAAAGTTATCGGAGTCTTTGAAGTTTATAGAAGTACTGATGTAACTAATAAAATATATTATCCTCTTTTCAAATACAATCCAGAAAATCAAAAATGGGTACTTACTAAATCTCTTTATGAGACAAATGCGATAAAAGAATTGATAAATTATGAAAATTTACCAGAGGATAAATTTTCATCACTTATTAAAACGTATAATGAAATATTCGAATTTATATCTAAAGTTGATCGAATAGATAACATTGAATTAATTGAATTTTTTCATAAAATTTCTTATCATTCTTTTATATCACTAAAATCATTAGTTTCTTATTGGAAGGAATGGAAAAAGAATCGAAGTTTAAATTTTTGATTTTGCACTTATTAATATGACAAATTTATTGGAAAAATCATTATTGATTGGTTTTGGAATTTTAATACTGACTATTTTTTCTTCTTTAATTGCCCCCTTTTTAGGAAAATTAGTAGAATTTAACAAAAACGAAAATGATGAATTGGAATCTTATTTACTTTTTATTACTGAAATCGATCTCGCCATTATTTATGTTACACAAAACCCAGATGAGTTGTATCTTAAAAAAATTGAGTATCCAAGCAATTTAAATATAAGTTTTTATGACCACTTCGCTGAATACGAGTTCATGATTGAAAAAAAGATTGTTAGTAAGATTTTTATTTATAATGAGACATTTGCTAATTCATTTTTTCATGAGATTCCCTCAAAAACCTACCTTCTAAATGCTTCTTATCGTTCATCTTATATTGAAATTAATTTAATAGACATATCTAAAAATTTTTAGTTTTATGACATATCTAGAAAATTACTTATGTTTTTGCAATAAACTCCATAATCTCAATATACCTAAATTAAAATTTAAGACATTAAATAGCAGATATAATGATTTATATAAAAAACTTTATAATGTTGATGAAATTGATATTAATAAAGCTAGTTTTATCGTTTTTTTAGCTTCATTTATTGTTACAATAGTACTTTTGATTTGTTTTACTGCATTTAACATTCTTATTATTAGTCTATTTTCGACACTCTTATCTTTAATTCTCTCATATAAATTCAATTTAGTTTTGTATAATGAAATTAATAAAATAGGCTCACAGATTAATGCTATGTTATATTTAATCAAGATTGATTTTTCATTAATTAAAAAAACATTAAATAAGAATTCTGACTTTAGTTTAAACTTTATAAAATTAGTTAAAGATTATAATCTTCCAATTTCTTATGATTTTATGTTAATTTTTAAAAAAATTCACGAAGGTTTGACACCTGAAAGTGAATTAATAAAAGTATTAACACCATCTGAGGATTTTGATAAATATTTAAAAGATATGTTAGTAAATAATTTCAATTATAATAGGTCTTTTGATGAATATAGTGAAAACGATTTAGAAAAAAAATTTAAAATTTATTTAAGAGAATTACAATCAAGAATAAGTATCTTGTTTTTCATAGGTATTTTTTTTCCATTGGGATTATGCTTCTTGATTTTATTCCAATTAATAAACTTAATTTTTCTAATATTTTTTGCCCCTTTATTTTTTTTCCTTCTGAACATTTTATTTCGAAAATTTATAAAAAGTAACACTTATATGATTGGTTTTTTAAATGATCATTCAAAATTAGAAAAAAGAAAATTTAATGAGTTTTTATATTTTTTAAAGAGCTTTGCTAATAATTTAAAAAGGAATATTTCACCAGAGCAAGCTTTCCTTAAATCCTATACACAGAATAAAAATCAAATTGTTTTATTAGCCCAATCTATAAAAATGCATTTATCTCATCTTTTAAATTTTGAATATTCGTTCAATGATATGATACAATTTTTAAAATTAGAATTGAAATCTATTCGTTATAAGGTAATATTGGATGTGATTGAAAAGGTTATTACCAAAAATGCTAATTATTCTTCAGAGAAAATTGTAGATATTTTAATAATAATATCAAAACATCAAAATCTGGAAAAAAAGTTAGATATAATAATTAAAGGGGAAAAGTTTAAAATTTTTCTCTTCATATTTCTCTTACCGATATTAATTGGAGCTATTTCTGGGACGTTTCCTTTTTTTATATTGATAACAGAAAATATTTCTTTAAACAATAACACAATCTTAACTGAAATGAATAATTTGGTAAATATTAATTACTTAATTATAATTTTCTTTGTTTTATTATCAAGTATCTCAATAACTTCAAATTACTTTTTAAATATTATTCATCATCAAAATAAGCCTCTTTTAATATTTATTTTGATTCTTGTTTTTATTTTAGCCTTCTTTACTTCATTCATGAATGTAATGAGTTTTATTTAAGTTTAAATCAAATATATAATTACCCATAAAAAAAAAGATAAATTATTTCAATAAACAAATATAATCCAATAAATATATTTATGAGTGTTGAATAAAAAACTATTAAATTAAAGATTGGAATCTCTACTAATTCATTGAGATATACCAAAAATTCTAGTTTCTCTAATAATATATAAAAAGGTATTAGCAAAATTAGAAATATAAGAAATGATATTAAAGTTGTAATAATATCGGTGGATAGAACAGAATAAATAAATACAAAAATAAAAATACTCAAAATTATAAAAATTTCCATCAATAGTATTTGTAAATCTGACATCTCCAAAATAAGATTCTTCAAGAAATTATTTAAAGATCTTTTATTTTTAGTAAATGTTATATAAGAAAAAAAGCTGATAATAAGTATGAGAAATTTAAAATTGAAAGGACTCAAATTTAATAAAGGAAAATATCAACTTTATAATGATAGATTTGTATTTTTTCCTCCTCAAATAATGGATATTTTATCATCCATTTATGGCGAGGGAGTAAAATCTTTATTAGTCTGGCTTGGAAAAAAAGCTGGTTGGACATTAATACAAAATTGGGATGAGAATTTAAAATCTAAATCCTTAGAAGATTTAATAAATCAGTGTAGTAGTATAATAAGTAATCATGGATGGGGGCGCTTTGTTCCTAAACAAATATCTGATGATTTAATTGTTATAAATCTTTTTCACAATATTTCTTCAGAATTAGAAAACAAATCAAAATATTTTTGTTATTTTATAACAGGTATATTGACAGGTATTGGAGAATTTGCCTTATATAGAGTAAATGTTTCTGAGAATAAGTGCTGTCTTGAAGACCTAAACTTAGATTCCTGTGAATATAAAATTGAAAGAATAAGATAAACAAAATATTACCAAGGATCCCATTCTTCTGGATTTAATTCCTCGTTTTCATTGTTTTTAAGATTTTTTTCATGACGTTCAGTATTTATCTGATAAAGGTTGTCATCTAAACTAGTGGCTTCTTGGATTTGTGAGGAATTTTTTTTGATTAAATTCAGATCATCATTTCTTGTAAAAGATTCATCTCCAATCACAACATCTTTAAACGCAGAAATTAAAGAAAGAAAATTAAAAAACTCTTCTTTGTTCATTTCAACTTTTATAGATTTTTCACTATTTAAAAGTGCTAATTTTATGATCCGGACCTCACCACTTATTTCAACTGAGGTAACCTCAACATTTTCACTCTTATTTTTCAATTGAATTTTCCATGAGGTTTCTCTTGTTTTTTCGATCTCCATTTTTTATTTTTCACATCAAAAAATAATTAATCTTCATTAATTTAATAAAAATTATTAAATTTAAAATTAATTCGGTTTTATTTAATTAGACTGCTAGTTTTAAAAAATATATTATGAAATATGAGAGGATAACAAAAATAATAAGAGGAGGTCGAAATTGAACTAATATTTGAATTTTTTTTTGTTCTATATTAAAAATTAAATATAATGATTTAACGAGATTCTTCTCTCCCTGCATATCGTTTAATTTTAAAAAGTTAGAGAATTTAAAGAAACCTTTTATATAGATTCTCTTAGTAATGGAAAATTTTAAATTTGAATTAAAGAAACAGATAAATGATTCTTTTTGTTTAGGAAGAGTGTTTTGTACTAAATTTAGCATAAACATTAAAACATAAAATACTGATAGCAATAAAAAAAAAGTAAAAATAAAATTCAAACTTAAGAATTTTAATGGATGAGTAAGAAATATCAAAATTATTAGTTTTCCATCACTTCCACCAATTATTTTCAAATAAAATAAAACAAAAGAATGGATAAATACAAAAAAAAAAAAAAAAATTATAAAAGAAAAAAAATAAAAAAAAATATAAAAAAAAAAAAAAAATAAAAAAAAAA
>SDBS01008337.1_pt1 | contig 10017 bp, 8 predicted proteins | sample 2277091 | NCBI WGS metagenome assembly SDBS01 (sample SAMN10404972, study PRJNA504765) | marine sediment metagenome | isolation source: marine sediment core GS10_PC15, 163 cmbsf | place: Arctic Ocean: Southern Knipovich Ridge | collected 2010 | reverse complement strand
AGCACGTGTGTAGCCCTGGACATAAAGGCCATGATGACTTGACGTCGTCCCCACCTTCCTCCGGCTTGGCGCCGGCAGTCCCCCCAAAGTCCCCGGCATAATCCGCTGGTAACTAGGGGCAGGGGTTGCGCTCGTTGCGGGACTTAACCCAACACCTCACGGCACGAGCTGACGACAGCCATGCAGCACCTCTTCTGGAGTCCCCGAAGGGAAAGGTACATCTCTGTACCGGTCCCCAGTAGTTCAAACCCAGGTAAGGTTCCTCGCGTTGCATCGAATTAAACCACATGCTCCACCGCTTGTGCGGGCCCCCGTCAATTCCTTTGAGTTTCAGCCTTGCGACCGTAGTCCCCAGGCGGGGCACTTAATGCGTTAACTACGGCACAGCAGGGGTCGACACCCGCTGCACCTAGTGCCCATCGTTTACGGCGTGGACTACCAGGGTATCTAATCCTGTTTGCTACCCACGCTTTCGCACCTCAGTGTCAGTACCGGTCCAGGGAGCCGCCTTCGCCACCGGTGTTCCTCCCAGTATCTACGCATTTCACCGCTACACTGGGAATTCCGCTCCCCCCTCCCGGACTCAAGCAAGGCAGTTTCACAGGCAGTTCCTCGGTTGAGCCGAGGGCTTTCACCTGTGACTAACCATGCCACCTACGTGCGCTTTACGCCCAGTAAATCCGAATAACGCTTGCCCCCTCCGTATTACCGCGGCTGCTGGCACGGAGTTAGCCGGGGCTTCCTTTGGTGGTACCGTCAATTCCTGCCGGGTATTGGCCGACAGGCTTTTCTTCCCACCTGACAGGAGTTTACAACCCGAAGGCCGTCATCCTCCACGCGGCGTCGCTGGGTCAGGGTTTCCCCCATTGCCCAATATTCCCCACTGCTGCCTCCCGTAGGAGTCTGGGCCGTGTCTCAGTCCCAATGTGGCCGTTCACCCTCTCAGGCCGGCTACCGATCGTAGCCTTGGTGAGCCATTACCTCACCAACTAGCTAATCGGACGCGGGCCCATCCAGAGACGACAGGTCCCGAAGGATCCCCGCCTTTGCTCTCATCGACTTATGTCGTCGAGACCATATGCGGTATTACCCTCGGTTTCCCGAGGCTATCCCCCATCTCTGGGTAGGTTACCCACGCGATACTCACCCGTTCGCTGCTCGTGTACCCCCGAAGGGGCCTTACCGCTCAACTTGCATGTGTTAGGCACGCCGCCAGCGTTCATTCTGAGCCAGGATCAAACTCTCCAGTTGAAAGCTATCGAACGCCACGTCAAAGACGCAGCGGTCAGTTCATCTCGAGAGCTCTTATTCGAACTCGTAGTATTTCCGTCGCATGATCCGAAGACCAATTGACAGAGGTCCGTTGGTTTCTCTCGATCCAGTTTTCAAAGAGCCTCATCCCGTGACGGGCCTTATAATTTAGGGCAATCCGGGCGTTTTGTCAAGCACTTCTTAGAGCTTCGAACGGTGCGCCCCGGTACCCTTCCCATCCGATGTGGGAGCGTAACCATACGGAAGCGGGTCCCACCTGTCAACCCCTCCCTTGAAGTTTCTTTCGAGATCACGCCGTCGTCGGTAAAAAGACCCGGGGGCGACACCTCGAGACCGAAAATCCTTCGCGCGAAGTGGAAGGAGAAAAGGAAAAGAAGGGGGAAGAGTTCCAAGGCAAGGAAGGCATGTCTTGGAGGGAACTCTCGACAGGATGGAGGGCGCCTCGTTGAGAGGTCCTGAAACCCTTCCCCCGTGGAACCTGGTTTTCAAATGGAGTGATACCTGCTGGTATCACTCACTGGGGCCCGGAAGCTTTTCCACCTTGCACCTTGATGATGGATCGTCACGAGCCGAGACACAATCCCCCATCTGAGGGGTTTTTTCTCCTAATTAGGAAATATTCCTGTTTAGGTCTCTCCTCGTGAAAAATTCAACCGAAAAGGATCCGCCGGCCCTGAAGACTCCAAGGTCGAGTCAACAGCGCTTGCAGCGCCTCCGGGTAAGCCCGGTGTTCCTGCTCGAGAATCCGGGCTACGAGCCGGTCCTCATCGTCGCCCTCGAGAACCAGGACGGTTCGTTGGACCACGATTGGACCATGGTCGAGCTCGAGGTCGACCAGGTGGACCGTGCAACCCGACACCTTGACCCCGTGCTCCCACGCCTGTTGCTGACCGTGAAGGCCCGGGAACGAGGGCAGCAACGCCGGGTGAATGTTGAGGATGCGGTTCGGGAAGGCATCGACAAAGACCGCCGACAACAGCCGCATGTAGCCGGCAAGACAGACCCACTCCACCCCCACCCGCCGCAGCCGCTCGACCACCGCGCGGTCGTGCGCCTCGCGGTCTGCAAAATCCTTGTGGGACAGAACGGCCGTCTCCAGTCCGTGCGCCGCCGCCCACTCGATGCCCGGGGCGTCGGCCCGGTTGGAGATCACAACCCCGACCTCCGCCGGGACTTCGCCGGCTTCGCAGGCCGCGACGATGGCCTTCATGTTGGAGCCGGTGCCGGAGATGAGGATGCCGAGCGTAGTGAGTGCCATGGGGGGATGATACTGGATGCTGGATGCTGGATGCTGGATGCTGGATGCTCGATGCTGGATGCTGGATGCTGAATGCGGGAGAATTCGGAATTCGGAATTCGGAATTCGGAATGCCGCCCACCCCGTGGATAGGTTTGAGTTTTGAGTTTTGAGTTTTGAGTTCCGGTCCACCCACCCATTTCGAATTTCGAATTTTCCGCCCAGCCACCCCGTGGATAGGTTTGAGTTTTGAGTTTTGAGTTCCCGCCCACCCACCCGCACGCGAGACACGTGCCCCACAAGGGGACCCGACCCTGTCTGGCTGGTGGATGAACGGGTGCGTCCTGAAATCTGAGTCTGCTTGGATGTGCGGATGGAGCATGAATCCGAAGTTCGGATCATATCTTTCCCTAATACCAATTCACGGCGGGGCTCTTCCGAGAGCCCCGCCGTGAATTGGTGCCCAGGCGCGGAATTGAACCACGGACACGCGGATTTTCAGTCCGCTGCTCTACCAACTGAGCTACCTGGGCACACCAGGTTTGAGCGTTATAGCGCAGGGCTGATTGACTGTCAATGAGAGATCACGGCGGTCGGCGTGTCCTCCGTCACCTCTTTTGTCGGCAACCGATGTGCAGCTTTCGATATATCGAATACAATGCCCGCCGTGGAAATAGTTACATTTTTTCTGCAGACGGGTTGGGTGGCGAAGGTCGTCCTCGTCACCCTGATCATTTTCTCGCTCGCTTCGTGGTCGGTGATCCTCGGCAAGTGGCGCGAGCTTGGCGCAGCGCGGCGGGCTTCGGACCGCTTTCTCAAGGTCTTCCGCGAGGTCTCGCGCCTCAACGAGGCCGCGGCGACCGCATCCAAGTACCGGGCATCGCCGCTGGCAGCCATGTTCCAGGCCGGGTACACCGAGCTCGAGGCGCAGATCAGGAGCATTAGCCGCGATGCAGATCCCGACGGCTCGTTCAAGCTCAAGAGCCTCGACGGCATTGGAAGAGCGCTCGATCGGGCCATAGGCGCCGAGCTCGAACGGTTGCAGCGTGCGCTCCCCATGCTCGCCACCACCGCCAGCGTGGCCCCGTTCATCGGCCTCTTCGGCACGGTCTGGGGCATCATGAACACCTTCCACGCGATCGGCGTCACCGGGTCCACATCGATCGTCACCGTGGCGCCCGGAATCGCCGAGGCGCTGGTCAACACGGCTGCTGGGCTGCTCGCCGCCATCCCGGCTGTGGTGGCCTACAACCACCTCCTGGCAAAGGTCCGCATCATGCGCCGGCGGATGGAGGACTTTTCGTTGGAGTTCTTGAATTTGGTCGAGCGGAACTTCACTTAGTGCGATGACGGACGTCAACGAACTCTTGTCTTGTTCTTTTTTTGGCCTCAGGATTTCGGACCAACGCGCTTCGGAAATTGGAGAATCATGCGCCGAAATCCTGAGGCCAAAAAAAGAAAATGAGGATTGGCAAAGCTGATGGCTGGCAAGGTCCAAGATGAACTGGGCGACCTCGCGGAGATCAACGTCACTCCACTCGTGGACGTGATGCTGGTGCTTCTGATCATCTTCATCATCACCTCACCGATGCTGGTGCAGGGCCTCAAGGTCAACCTGCCGAAGCAGGACGCTCCGGCGCTGACCTCGGAGTCGGAAGAACCGATCATCCTCACCCTGACCTCGGATCAGATCATCCTGCTCGGCGACGAGCCCGTACACATCAAGCTGCTCCCGGACCAGCTTGGGGCCAGGCTTGCGGGCAGCCCGCGGCCGGTCTACCTCAAGGCCGATGCGAGCCTGCCCTATGGCTTCGTCATCCGTGTCCTGGCGGTCCTCGACCAGGTCGGGGTCGAGCAGGTGGGGATGATCACCCACCCCGAGGAACGATAGGTGGATCCGGTTTCCAAAATCCTGATGGCCCGGGAGCGCGCCCGACCCCGTCTCCTGCCGTGGGTGATCCTGGCCGTTGTCATGCACGCCGGTGCGGCGGCCGCAACCTATGTCGTGGGCCGGCGGGTAACGTCACGGCCGGCCCATCTGCCGGTGGTGGCGGTGAAGCTGGTGCGTCCGCAGGCCCCCGCCCGGCGCGCCCCGTCGAGCCAGGAGCCGAGTCGGTCAACGCCGGTTCCGCAGCCTTCCAAACCCCCGGCAACCGCGGTCCCGCGACAGACTGCAATCCCCACCGCCCCGCCGGCGGAGCCCGACAAGGTGCAGGCGACCGCTGACGCCATGCGCTCGGAAGACTCCAGGGCGACCCCGGCCCCGACCCCACCCCCGCTCGAACCAGGCGCAGGAGGTGGGCGCGGGCTCTCGGTCGGGTCGAATGGTGGACGAAGCGCGGCCGGAATTCCCACCGATTTCCACTTCGCCTACTACATCGAGCGCATGCTCGCGCTCATCGAAAGCCGCTGGTACAAACCGGTAGTTCCCACGGGAACCCGCGCCCAGGTGGGTTTCGTCATCCTGAAAAGCGGCCGTATCGAGGGGATCCGGCTCGAGGAGAGCTCGGGAATTCCGAGCTTCGACCGCGCCACGCTGCGCGCCCTCTACGCAGCCAACCCGCTGCCGCCGTTGCCGCCGGCCTACGGCAAGCCGAGCCTCACAGTACACCTGAGCTTTGCGGAGTAGAACATGACCCGTTTTCGGAATTTTTTGATCGCCAACGTCCTGTGTTTGAGCTTGTGCCCCCTCGTTCTGCACGCCCAGGACGAGCTGTATCTCGAGATCACTCAACCCGGTCTGCGCCGGGTGGCGGTGGCGGCGCCCCCGTTGATGGTGCTGCCCGGCACGCCGGCCGAGGCTGCCCGTGGTTTTCAGCAGACTCTCGACAATGACCTTGGTGCGGCTGCGCCGATCGCGGTCGTCGATCCGCGCCTCTATGCCCTGGTCGAGGATGACCCGCGTCCCGAGATCCTCAACCAGCGCTGGCGCGCGATCGGCGCCCAGTTTCTGCTCAGCGGCACGGTCGTGCGCGCCGGTGGACAGATAGTCGTCGAGGCACGCCTCGTCGACCTGGTGTCGGGAGAGTTTGCCTTTGCCAAGCGCTACCGCGCCGGCATCGGGGCATCTCCAGTGGTAGCGCACACCCTTGCCAACGACATCGTCCAGGTCTTCACCGGACGTCCCGGGCCGTTTCTGTCACGCATCGGCTTCATCTCCGACCGCGCCGGCGGACCCGAGATTTGGATGATGGACTGGGACGGCGACAACCCCAAGCAGCTGACCAGGCACGGCGCTATCGCCCTCGCGCCGACCTGGTCGCCGGATGGCAAGAAGATGGTCTTCACCTCCTTCCTGCGGGGAACCCCAGCCCTCTTCGTGCTCACTCCGCAAGAAGGCTATCTCCGCCTCCTCTGGGACAAGGGAGGGGTCAACTCCTCGGCCACCTTCTCGCCCGACGGCAAGCAGCTGGCGTTCGCCTCGAGCCGCGACGGCAACACCGACATCTATATCCTGCCGATCGACGGCGGCACTCCCCGCCGTCTGACCACGGCCCGCGGCATCGACACCCAACCGGCGTGGGCCCCGAACGGACGCCAGATCGCCTTTACCTCGACGCGGTCCGGAACGCCGCAGATCTACCTCATGGACGCCGACGGTTCCAACGTGCGGCGGCTCAGCTTCGACGGAGGGTTCCACGACGAGGCCGCCTGGACCCATGACGGCACCCGCATTGCCTGCACCACCAAGGTCGGCAGCAAATTCCAGATCGCCACCATCAACACCGTGACATCGCAGCGCACCGTCATCACCGCGCCAGGCAATAACGAATCACCCTGCTTCTCGCCGGACGGCACGATGATCGCCTTCGCTTCCGACCGCACCGGCACGCCACAGATCTTCATCACCGACGCCGACGGCGTGCCGCACCAGCTCACGTCCGAGGGCACGAACCACTCACCGACCTGGACGGGGGCGTCGCAATAGGATACAAGATGCAAGATACAAGATACAAGATCACCTCGGGTGCCACATCCTGTATCTTGTATCTTGCATCTTGCATCTTGTATCTTGTATCGGGCAAGTTGGATCCACGGGCATCGATCACCCGGCACAGGTCAACAGGGGAATAGTCATGAGTGACCGCAAGTACCGTCATCACGGATATCAGGACGATGATCGGGATCGCGAACGGCAGCCGCGTGAGCGGCCGAAGACCGACGGCGTCAAGCGTTACGACGGCGCCCCGCGCGGGCGCGGACTCGGCGCCCCGACCACCGTCGCCTTCAAGTGTGCCCGCTGCGGGCATGAGCTCGCCGACCCGACGATAGAAAACCACACCACCTGCACCTCCTGCGGCTCGGCCCTCCACTCGTGCACCAACTGTTCCTACTTCAACACCGGCGCCCGTTTGGAGTGCAAGAAACCGATCGCCGTGCGGGTCGAGAGCAAGACCAAGGCCAACGAGTGCACGTTCTTCAAACCCAAGGCGGTGCGTGTTCTCAAGGTGCAGGCTTCCCCATCCGGCAGCCCCGCCGACCCCCGGGCCGCCTTCGACGCGCTGTTCAAGAAGTGAGGAGTTAGGGGGTTAGGAGGTTAGGGGGTAAGGCAGAGTGAAGAGTAAAGACGGACCCAAAACCCGTTCCTCCGCCAAAAGACCAGTCCATGCGTTGTTTCACCGGCTTGTGCGCGAAGTGACCAAGTCGCGCGAGCCGGGTCAGACACCTGATACCTGAGACCTGAACGCCTCACCCCTCACTTCCTCACGCGGCTTGGTTAGGAGGTTAGGCGGGAATTTACTCCTCACCCCCTCACCCCTCACCCCTTCACTCCTAACCCCTAACCTCCTCACCCGGTGTCGAGAGAGGTTTTTCAGTCCTTGGAGCTACCTACCGTAATCGTCTCCAAGCCATGCGCATTGGGGCCGGTTTCTTCCCGCCTGAGCATGATGGCGAAGAACAGGGCGAGGAATCCGAGAATCGAGAAGATCCACATTCCCGGGGCGTAGCCCATCGGGTTGGCAGCAGAGGCCCCGAAGACATCGTTGGTGCGGCCGATGGTCCAGTTCATGCCCGCGACACCGATCTGCTGGATCAGGGTCATCACCGCGTACGCGGTGCCGAGGCGCCGCTCCTCGACGATGTAGGCTACCGAGGGCCACATCACCGCCGGGATGAGCGAGAACGCCACTCCCATCATGATGACCGGTACCCACAGCGGCGCCACGTGGTAGGCCATCATGAGATAAACGGGCATCAGCAGGAAAGCCCCCACCGCCATGAGAAGGGCCCGCTTGCCGATCTTGTCAACCAGGAGGCCGAAGAGCGGTGTGGCGATCATCGCCGCCAGCGGCAGAACACTGTTGTATTGACCGGCAACCTGTCGGGTGAGCTCCCACGAGTCGATGAAGAACTTGATGGCGAACGAACGGAACGGGAAGATCGCCGAGTAGAAGGTCACGCACAGCAGGACCACGAACCAGAAGGAGCGGCTGAAGACGAAGAAGTCCGACAGCACGAGCTTGTCGGTCTCACCGGCTCCGCCGAGTTGGTACCGGCGCGATGCGATTTTTTCGAGGGCTCCGTATGCCAGCGCACTGACCAGGACCAACACACCGATCACTGCAGCGATGACCAACGGGCCCTGCCATCCGTCATAGGCGGATTTGGCCCAGGTCGGCGACCAGTCGGCCGACACCGAACCCAGGCGGGCGATGGTGAGATTGATCCCAAAGGCGAAGCTGAGCTCCTTGCCCTTGAACCACTTTGCGAGCGCGGTGGTGATCGCCACGATGAGCGGTTCAGAACCGATTCCGAGAAGGAAACGCGCCACCAGCATGACCGTGAAGTCGGACGACATCGCATTGAGGATCCCCGCAATCGTACAGATCGCGGCGAAGAAGATCGTCGACTTGACGGTCCCGTATTTATCGATGATGACCCCGCCGAGCAGGAGTACGATCACCGCCGCAATACTGTAAACGGAGTACAGCGTGCCGATGTTGGCGTCGGTGAAACCGAGATCGGACTTGAGGATATCGGCGATCGGTGCGATCGAGTCGTAGACATAGTAGTTGGCGAACATCGCCATGCTGATCACGATCAGCACGAACCACCGGTACATGGGGGGCGGTTGGGTAGCCGAGTCGCCGGTGGCGGTGAGAGCGTCTGTCATTCTGGCTCCTTAAAGATCGTCACAGCCTCGCATTGTAGCTGCACCCGGAATGAATGTATCTCCAATTGGTGTTATAATAAATCGATTCATCCGTGGCGCCACGGCGACCGCGGTCGCCGGAGGTCCCCACAAAATTGCTGACGCGTAGAAAATTCATCAAAAATGCATCTCTGACCGCAGCGAGTTCTCTCGGTCTCGCCGGCTACGGCTCCGCCAACGCCCTCAATCTGCCGGGCGTTCGTCGTGTGAGCCTCGAGCTTCCGGAGCTCCCGACGGCTTGGGACGGCCTCAAGATCCTGCAAATATCGGACATCCACGCCGGCCCGTACATGGGCGCGGAGCGCATGGCGCGGCTGCGCGAGATGGCGATGAGGCTCGAGCCCGACCTCATCGTCTTCACCGGCGACCAGATGGACCGGCGACCGTCCGACGCCGACCTTTTCGTGAGCGGGTTCCGCGGCATCAAAGCGCCGCTGGGGACATTTGGCATCCTCGGCAACCACGATTATTTCATCGACCCTGAGCGGTCGATTTGGGCGCTCGAGGCGGCCGGCATCGAACCCCTGGTGAACCGCGGCGTGGTCCTCGACCGCGAAGGCTCCACCCTGGCCCTGGTCGGAGTTGACGACCTGCAGGCGCGAAGGGGGCGTTATCCCGACTTTTCCGTATTGAGCACCTTCCCGACATCGTTCAGGATCTGCCTGTGCCACCAGCCCCAGGGCTGGCACCAGGCGCTTGCCGTCGGCGCTCACCTGACCCTGGCGGGCCACACCCACGGCGGGCAGATCGCGCTCACCGGACGCAACCTCAACGTCGCCCGGTTCAGCACCCGCTACATCGCCGGCCCATACCGCCGCGAAGAGGCCTTCCTCTACGTGTCGCGCGGCGTCGGCGTGGGCGCGCTCCCGGTGAGGGTCGGTGCGCCGCCGGAGATCGACCTGTTGACCCTGCGCAGCGCCGCCGTAGGCGCACGAGTCGCGGCGTAACGTCACCACAGGGTTCAGGGTCCAGGGTTCATCCGTCCCGCCACCGTCCCCACACGCTCTTCCCGTGAGGATGCACCTCCGCCGTACCTTTCGGTAGGGGGATTTCGGATTTCGGATTTCGGATTTTCCAGCCGCACACTTCTCGGTCAGTTTTGAGTTTTGAGTTTTGAGTTTTGAGTTACGTGGATATTCACTTTACTAAGGTGACCACAAGATGTAGTGCTATCCCCATAACGAGAAAACGCGGCAGGTGTCCCTGTTATGACCGAGCAACTTGAAGCAAGTATCTCGAAACGAATCAATTACTGTTGTCGTGTGTGATTCCAGCCCTGGGCTCTTGACCGTGGAAGCTGGGAGGTCGGTACCACAGCATGTAGTGGTCACCTTAGTCAAGTGAATATCCACGT
>SDBS01008336.1_pt1 | contig 10017 bp, 16 predicted proteins | sample 2277091 | NCBI WGS metagenome assembly SDBS01 (sample SAMN10404972, study PRJNA504765) | marine sediment metagenome | isolation source: marine sediment core GS10_PC15, 163 cmbsf | place: Arctic Ocean: Southern Knipovich Ridge | collected 2010 | reverse complement strand
CCGGCCCAGGACAATTCCAAAGCGTCTCTAAAGAAAGGCTCCATAAACCCGATCCCGCATCCCACATCAAGAACGGAATGTATGTTATCTGGAATTGTTGCCAATCTAGCCGCGGCTGTTTTAGCCCACTCCGAGTGTCCGGCGTCTGGCACCTGTTCGTAAATATCGCCAGCCAATTTGTTCAAATGACGATCAAAATTCTTGTAGTCTTTCATTTGTAATTTCCTCGAAACTCATGTCCCAGTTTATCGAGCGCCAACACCCCGTATTTCTGTTCAAGGATGTAGTTCATTTCGTCACTGCTCAAGACGCCTCTATCGTTTGCCGTCATGTTCATGCGATCCATGACGTAGCCGATATTCGTTTCTTTGTGAATAATGACCTCATTGTGCATCAAGATTTTCATCCCGTCACGTCGGGCCATCCAATTGACTTCTGAGCATATGCCCCATCCATAACGCAATGCGGAATTGAAGCGTCCTATTTTATTGAACCAGCTTGCACGCACGAGGCCAGCCAGGTAGAAGTCCGTTCCCCATGTTTCTCTGGTCAGCCCACCAGGTTTGTCGGCTACTGGACGCCACTTCTGGTTTTCCCAAGCCGTATTAGTGCTGGGCGAGAGCGACGGGATAACCATGGCAACTTCAGGATTATCGACCATCTCCTTAAGCAACGGCTCAAGCGGATCGGTTAAGTCTTTCGTCAGAAATTCCAGCGAAGTAATCAAGAACCAGTATGCAAAGAACTCGAAACGCTCCCACGCCGCAATCGCGTCCGCATATGCGAGTCCCATCCTAAACCCGTTGGACACCTGCACATTCTTTTCCAGTCGGAGGTTTGTGCCCATGGCAGGTGAAACCAGGTCGCTCCCATTGTCTACGACAATCAATTCATAGGGAACTTCAACTCGCGCCAGCACATGCGCGATAATGTCCTCCGCTCTTTCCGGCATGTTGTAATTTAAAAGAACAATAGCTACTTTATTCATACCTCTATGACCTTGTTATTGAGAGAACCGACACTAAGTGCTTCTCCAGGATCGCGGCCGTCATCGATGTCCATGTAAATTTTGTCGCCGTCGCGCAGGGGATAATGATCGTGATAGCAAGTACCCATAAGCAGGATGTCGCCAGGCTTCAAAGTCATATATTTGCTGATGTACCCGTAAGCCTTCATGGGCTTCCAAATCATGTCTCTAAGTTCGCCCGTCTGGACTCTTCTATTATTAACAGTTGTATACATCCCACAACTTTGGAAAATTTCTTCCATGCTAAAATCTTCTACCCATTCGCTCATTGGCAAGAAAGTATCCATGCCTTTGCTGAGCGCAAGATGAACGTTTCGTCCTTCTACGTTCATGGCAGTTACATCATTGGCAATTGCAACCGCATCGAAATTTTCTCTTCCTCCGATTCTCAAAGCCAATTCAACCTCTGGCCATACATGCCAACGCTTTGGAATCCTGATGGTATCGCTGGGCCCAATAATGCTATCAGGGTTCTTGAAGAAAAAGAACGGGTACCTTTTGCTATGGTTGCCTAAACTCGCAAAGTTGTACGCTAGGGCAACTATCTTCATTTAAGCAACTCCCTGACCTTGTCGAGGTCTTCTTGTGTGTCTACTGCCTGAGTTTCATATTTTGATAGTATTCCTAAAATTTTTACCCCATTCTCAATATAACGAAGCTGATCAATACCCTCTGCTATCTCCAGTGGTCCCAGTTTCATTTCGTTATACCTGGCCAGCATTTGTCTGGTAAACCCCATCACGCATACCTGCTTGTAATATGGCGGGCGCTTTATGCCCTCGTGTCTCTCGGGAGTTATTCCAGGAATTGGTTGACGCGAGAAATAGACTATCTGATCGCTTGCATCCATCACCACCTTGACCATGTTGGGATTTGTAGGATCGTCTTCTGGTCCAAGTCTTTTGACTAGGCAACTAACCGACCATGTTGCCATTTTTGTCGCACACAGGTCGATCATTTCTGGTCTTACCATCGGCTCATCGCCTTGAACGACAATAATCCGCTCGTATTTGTCGAAAGAACTGAGGTTTTGAACATATGCACATCTTTCCAAAACAGTGCTTGCTGGCGAAGTCAATACGACTCTGCCTCCGCGCTCTCGAATGACTTTAGCGATTTCTGCGTCAGGAGTAAAAACATATATGTTGTCTTCCGCACCAGACGATCCTCTGCAACCTTCATAAACCCGCCAAATCAAAGGCTCTCCGTGAATATCTGCGAGCACCTTTCTGGGAAATCGGGTTGATGCCAAACGGGCCGGAATAATTATTGCATGTTTCACTTCGCGGTCTCCTTCTCGTATACCCTGAAAACTATTTTCATGCGAGGGTCGTCAAGCATGTTTCTGTTGATGTAAAGAGCATCGAACCAAGCAATTCGCCTGAAATCGCGATCCTTTAATTTCCAGTATTGGGGCCTGATCCACCACATATCAAACCCCATTGATTCTAAAAACGCCTGCGATTGCGAATAATGCGTAAATTTCCCGTCATAGAGAGGCAAAACCTGTAGCTCGACTTCTACCCCAAGAACTTCACGCAACCCATAAAACGTGCTCATTATGTCAAATTCAGCGCCCTGAGTATCGATCTTCATAAAGCTCGGCATAATCTTCTTGGAGTTACAAAAAGTGGAAAGACTTTCCACCCGGACGAAAACCTCTCCAAGGATATCCGCTCGATCAGGATCGCCCTCGAAGTGTTCAAAAGTTGCTTTGATCGGTTTGTAGAAACTGGAAAGCGCCGGACTGCGGACAACATAGAATTTACGCATTCCATCCTGATTCGACAAGGCAATAGGATAATGAATTTCGCTAGCGAAGGGCGTTGAGGCAGTCGATTCGTTCAATCTGTTGCATTCTTCTTCGTCTGGCTCGAAGCCGACCGCGCTTACTTCTTTTGCCTGTTCGTGCCAACGCGCAGGCACACCGCGCCTTGAGCCTATATCAAAGTAATAAAAGTCGCTCATTCTCTTTTCCTTAAGAAGGCCATAGTTCCGGCCACATGCACGATTATCCAATTGGGATCGTTAGCGGCCTCCATAACTGCGTCATGCACCTCTGGCTTTCCGTGGCAGTAGTCGTCAATTACTATTCCGTATTTCACGCGATCCTTGAGACTTATCCAATCTTTATGGGGCATACCGTTCCAGTGATCCCCGTCTATGTATCCTGTCCCAAATGTCTTGTTCTCCAGCGGCCAGGGGTAGGAGGGTGCCAGCACGATCTTTATTCTATCGGCCACTCCCAAGCACTCCGCGTTTTTCATAACCAGGTCGCTTGACGCCTTGGTACCCGCACCCAAATCGTCGAGGGTAAATTTTCTCATTTCCAGAGGATCGACACAATAGACATTTCCATGCATGCTGAACCTGTCCTTGACCATCGCAACCAGAATCGCGGAGGCCCCAAAAAGCGTCCCGATTTCTACATGATCCGAATGCCGAGCATCGTAAATCATCTGCGCCACTACGCCAGCTTCATGAGGGTAAAATATGGTTCTGCCCTCGATCTTGTTTTTGATCATCTGAGCGGCATCGTAGCCATAATAGTAGGCATCACCGAAGGTCATGAAGCTCCGAGAAGGCAAATCCAACGGTTTCATTACGCCCATCTTTCCGATGCCATTTTTAAGTAATCAACTCTTTCGTACACTTCTAGCTCTCCGCCTATGGTTGCGTTATAAACCTTAATGCCTACCTTTTCGGCACGCCTTTTAATAATCTCATGAGATTCGAATCTCCGCGGATTTTCAAGATCGTGAATCACCTGTGGCATAGAAAGTTCGCCAGATTCGTGCTGATCCCCAAAATGATTGGGGTCGGGCTCGCCCGCCTTGAAGCTTTTATAGCCCATATCGCATCCAACAAAAATCATTGTCTCGAAACCAAGATAAGCCGCAATTTGAGTGCACGCGAAAGCACTCGTTCCAAAATTGTTGATTTTGTTCCTTTCGACCATCAATGGATTCCACCATTCGTCTCTTGGATCATTACGTTCAGAACTGTTCTGAAGACATTTTAGCCATACGACTTTATGATAGCTTCCAAGAGGAATGTGGTTGCTGATCATCGGTAGCAATCGATCACAAAATACTGCTATTTCGCAATTCTCGACCGCACGAAGAACATAATTTCTGTAATCTTTTTTTGACGCATAGGCTGTGGCGCACACAAAGAACCGAGGACGCCAAGACGTGCAATCAAATACTTGACCGATTCCATTCATTCCAAAGCTGTATTCATCCTCTATCAAATCAAGAGGCGTATTATCTATGCTTGGACCACTACCAACAATCCAAACTCTCTCGCCTCGAAATTTTCCTTTGAAGTCTTTAATGTTTAGTCTTTCATCCATTCAGGAATGGCCTCCAGTTGTCCACCAAACTCTGTCGGATGCTTCATTTTTGGGTGCTGGCCGATAGCACGGTAGAACTCTCTCTTGGCATCAGCCTTCTCTTCCGTTGGCCATGGCCTATGCAGTAACGCCAATGGCGGCATAATATCCAATCGATGTTTTTTCTCCGGAGGAAATATCCCTGCCCGGATAAACCCATGTCTCCATGGATCAACTTCGCTGGCTCTAAACCCCAACCCAGATCGCCAAGCCCAAAGGGATGTCGTCCACTGGTCGTCTCTGTCTTTGGATAATCCAGGGAACCATTGGCTTGCTCCCCAAAAATAAACCCTGACCGCAAACGCAAAATTATGATCGCTTTGCTCTAAAACTCTGCGCCCATTCTCTTTGAGCATATAATTGGGAACGCAGTCGCAGTCATCAAATATGATCCAATCGGCATTTTCCTCGGTCGCCCAGTCAAACACATAGTTCATCTGCTCGCCATGCGGATTGCGCCAGTTGCTCCCCGAAACGCCGAAAATCTGACCGCTGTATTCACCAACTTTCACATTGGGAACGCTTTCAGCTATGGCCACTGTATCGTCGTCGCTTCCGCCGTCAGCTATCAAGACAAGATCGGCGAGCCCCGTGTCAATATAAGAGCGGCAGAACCTCTCGATGTTTTCCTCTTCGTTCTTTGTCCTGGTGGTTGCAATAATTTTCATTCTTTCACCATGGTCATCCAGATTTCGGGCTCTCGATAGTTGTCGAATTTTATACCTGTAGTTACGAATCCCCTGCTTGCGAACCAGTTTTCTACTGTCACTCCGCCATCGTTTATATCTAATCCAAGGACTGGCGTTGACCAATGAGCGGGCGAAGGATTTGGATTTGGGTATGGCAAAATTACAAAGAAGTCTGCGTCATCTGTTGCAACGCTACTCATATTTCTGACCGCATCTTCAACATTGTATGCGTGCTCCAGACAGTGAGACGAATAAATTACATTAAAGAGAGGCATATCGGCAAAATCAAAGTCCGCAATATCTCCGAGCATTATGTTTTGAATGCCGCCGATTTCATTGGCATATCGAATTTTTCTTTCATCGAGATCGATTCCATAAACATTCTCGTATCCGAGACTCTCCAAATACTTCATCCCAAGACCAATGGCACAACCAACATCGAGTATTCTTGCATCCTTCGGAATTTCCTCAAAAATCTCATCGATGGCAAGTCTTTCGGCATTGTGATAATGATCCGGCTTTTCTACTGGCCCCGCCGTTTGCATCTTCAAATATGTGTGATAAGGCGTTACGACCATTCTCTTCTGCCCTCCTGATGTGCGTGTTTGCCCACACCGTATTCTCGTAGTGTGTGATGGTAGAGAAAGCAAACCAACAGTTGCTCTACGGCACCGCTATTTTCCAACGCCGCCTCGCTTGGACCAACAATAACGGCCTGGCTCCCGCAGGTACACATGAACGCCATGTGTCCTATTCCCTTGCCTTCATTATCGTTATAAAGCGGATCGCAGTAGACGAAGTGCTCGCCATGATAATCGGAGCATTGAACCATAACCCATGTCTCGGGGAGCAATCCTGCGGCTGGCCTTAAGTAGTAAACGTGGTCTTGTTTCTCTACTTTGTGGCCACTTAAAGTCTTCGCTTCTGTCGGGCTTCCGCGATGCTTGATGATGTTAAATATCTTTATGAGTTTATTGGACATCTCTTTCACCTGCCCTCAGAACATCCACTTCTATTTCTATTCTTTCAATCATGCTGGTAACATTCTGCAATTTGTCATCCGCCACTTCGGATGTTTCGGAATTTGCTCTGAGCAACCTTTCCGTGATTTCCCTTAGATCATCAAGGGCTCCGGTGTTCATCAGAAGAGCCATGTTTTCAATGGTAAAGTTGAGCAGATCGTTTATTCCCTCGACGCGATCGCTGTTGATTCTGCGCTCCCGATTGATGTAAGTCAGGTGCGCGTTAATAAAATCCCAAACAAGGCCGTAATTATTAATCAATTCCCATCCCGGTAAATATCTGTTGAATTCGAGCATCCCATGTGTGTGGCTCGACCGCTATTCTTGCGTTCCTTCCAAGCTCCTCTGCCCTGATAGGATCGTTGATAAGCGCGTTTATTATCCCAAGTGCTTCATCCATCGTATCAAAGCCTTCGAAATCCTGACCATCCTTGAACATTGCCATAAGATCAGGTACGCGGTTGAATACAGGGGCGATCCCAAACGCCATAACCTCGAAGACCCGCGCGGTTGTATCGAGTAAGCTCGACCAGTTGATTCCCACCTTAGTTGAGTGATAGATGCTTCTCGCATCGTCATAACAGGGCCCTGTTTCTGTGAAGCATTCGTATCCTGTGGCTCGGAGACGGGCGAATAGGCGTTGCCGCTGGGGATATTGAAGTCCGATAAGCGTTGCGTCATATTTCCTATCTCCGAAACGTATAGGCGTCTGTGAATGCCATACGGGGTCGTAAGCATAAGGAAGCCATTCGTCGCCCTTTTGCATATAGGGCTTTTGCATGTTAAAGAATACATCTGCGCGCCTTCTGGCATCTGAATAATCAAGAACATGTGGATCGGTACCCACAATGGCCAATGGTGCTTTGGTCGGCTTGCCCATTGCCTTGAGAGTTGAATTTACCTCAAGCCACAGATCGGGCGTCCACGGGCATTGATTTTCTAGCATTAAATAGTTCATTCGAGGAGGCGTCGAGGGAAGCGGACGATCAAGTTTGAGCAAATATTTTTCAGGAAGCTCCATTCCGCCCATCCAAGGAATCCATCGCCCGGTGTAAGGACCTGCGCTCCAAACTTCCACGTCATCACGCCTCAAAAGCGCCTCGTGGAAATAACGCGCCATGCAGAGCGGATAAGCCATATAAGTTATTGCAACTTTGATTTTATTCTTTTTCGGCATTTTCCTCTTCTTCGATTACATCGGCTTTTGAAACATCGACCAGCACAACCTCATCGGTCATGATCAAAAACGGATTTGCGTCATCCCACCAATCAGCCAGAAAATCGGCCAGAGCGTTTATTGTGTCGGGATGAGTATCCTTCGGAACCATTACGATATATTTGGCTGCTGGATTAATCGGAATTATCCTGCTACCTTCTGGAAATTTTATTGCTTCTTGAGCCATGTCTACTCCATCATTACGGATGGCGCTGAAAACGGTTTATAGGCTACGTGATATCCAGCCACTCTCAAGGTTTCCACCATGCCTTCCGCGGCAGGAGAATTCCACGAGTGAACAACGATTCGCTCGATATTGGGTCTGTGCCTCACAATCCAGCGCACCACTTCCATTCCGCAATCTTCGCGGCCTGAATCCACAAATACTTCGCCGCCAAGATCATGGTCGAGCATTACCAGTCCCCAGTCGCCAATACGATCCAGTGTGTCAATGGCATCGGAGGCTGTTCGTTCAATAAACAGGTCGTCATCCCCAAAGTGTTTAATTGCGACTTCTATCCGCTCTTCGCTATCATCAAGAAAAAAGATATTCATGGCCTCTCCGGCACATTGGGTAATTCCCATTTCTCGGCAAATCGTTTTCTCTGCAACACTGTGTTTTCGTAACGCTCGGGGTTGAAGCCAATCGTTCCGGCTACCATGTGTTTAATGGGCAAATGCTCCATGCGCACCATTGGTATTTGCAATTTCTCTAATGCCATGCCCAAATCGACATCCTCATAATCATATGGAACATAGCGATCATCAAATCCTCCAATTACCTCCCACCACATCTTCTTGGTACAAGCCAAAAAATATCCGGCAGGATAATCAATTACTGTTCCCCCAAATTGATTCCATCCAGACGGCCCCGAAATCATTTCTTGACAAACAAGAGAATTCGGAAACGCTTCGATAGCCTCCGCGACCGGAGTTATGAAGTCGCCCAAAATCTTAACGTCATTGCTTACAAAAAAGAGTATGTCGCCCGAGGCGTTTTTGGCCAGGTAGTTAAATCCTGGCCCGAAGCCTATGTTTTTAGCAATGCGATGAACGTAAAGTTTTGATCCCGTTTCATTTGGCCAATCACGCGTTTTCGACAGGAGAAACAAATTCGTTTCATCGGAGCCGCCATTATCTAGCACTCTGATTTCGAGATCGCGTCTGTACGCGTAAAGTCGCTCGATCTCCGCGAGGCGAGCTTCGATTAAATCGGCTCGGTTATAGGTAAGTATGAGGATTGAGTATTTAGGTGGCGGATTCTGCTTCGGCACGCACTAGCTCCCAGTTTTTCAGTGCGGCCAGTCCCTCAGGCGGTGTATAGAGAGGCAAACCCAATAGCCTCGCCTTGTCGACCGCCAGACCTGCCCGCAGAGGTCTAGGAGCTTCGCCCAATACTTCGCTTGTAGGCTTTACCAAATCAACCTCAAGTTCGAAATATTCAACGATCATTTTGGCCCACTGATAACGATTTATCGATTGGGCGTCGCTTGCAAGATGAAGCGTGCCCGTGAGCCCCCGATTGGCCACCTCTAAAATAGCTTCTGAGAGATGTGGGATAAATGTAGGCGTACCGTACAGCCTTGTAGAAAAACTTTCTGTTGTTCCGAGCTGGATTATATCACGTGTGTAGCGCACAAAATCTGCTTTGGGACCAACTCCGTAAAGATCATAAACCCGGATGATCAGAGTAGGATTACGCATTTTCGCTGAAACCTCACCCGCGTATTTTGACCATCCGTAAACATTGATAGGGCTGGGTTTCCCTTCTTCCGAATAAGGCCCTTTGCTTCCGTTGAAAATGTGGCCGGTCGAAATTTGTATGAGCAACCCATCAAACTCTTGCCTTAAACGAGCAGGTCCCCACATATTAACTTTGAGGACCTTTTTGAATGTGTCGGCGTCTTTTTCGGCTTCATCGACTTTGGTATAGGCGGCGCAATTAATAATGACATCAGGTTTAGTTTCTTCCATCTCCTGTCGTATACTTTTAACGTCAGTGATATCGCAATCAAATGGAGTGCAACCTTTTTTTACCAGCCATGAGCCAAGACGGCCTCGAAAACCCGTGACGCCAATTATCATTCTGTGAGCTTTCTTATCCTACGAACTCTAACACTCGCTGGCGGTAAATCATCTTCCTCTTCTTCTTCGTAGCCATCGTGAGTGACCAGAACTGGCAGGCCCGGAGCCTCCGTTATAACGGTCACGGGAACTACATCTGATTCGATTGTCAGAATCTCGCCGATTATTTCAGCCCTTGTCATTTCTTCGTCTGTGTCAATTGTGGGTTCCGAATCGGCGATTATCAAAAGCTCTACCTTCTTCATTTTCCACAGTGACACTTTAGGATATTTTGCAGTCATGGTGCCTCCTGAACATTCTACTTGTTTTATCTTCGACGACAAGGCTATCTGCCACCTTTATTTGTCCACCTTCGAACGTCATCTTCGGTAGCATAAACTATTATTTTCTTTCTGCTACTCCCACAGCATTGATATCTGTGGGCCAGCAGGCAGGGAATGTTCTCTTCGTCAACCCAAGCCAATGCAATGTCCACCCAGCTTACGAATGCAAATAAATTATTGTTGCATTTTACCGCCATCGGCCTTCGGCGCAGACTTTTGAGCGCAACCTGGTCAATGTCGTTTCTCTGAGCAGTGTCAGGA
>SDBS01008335.1_pt1 | contig 10020 bp, 7 predicted proteins | sample 2277091 | NCBI WGS metagenome assembly SDBS01 (sample SAMN10404972, study PRJNA504765) | marine sediment metagenome | isolation source: marine sediment core GS10_PC15, 163 cmbsf | place: Arctic Ocean: Southern Knipovich Ridge | collected 2010 | reverse complement strand
GACGGTATCCTTAGCACATTTAATAACGGAGCCGGGATCTAATATCCCGGCCGAAATTTCTAACGGGGTTTACAAACTAAGCAATGTTCAATATTATAGCCGGCATAATTTTAAGGTAAAATTCCCGAAAATTTCAATAATAAGCATACTTAGACAAGCAAAATTGACGAAGTATCGTTGGAAAATAATGCTGGCAGCGGTTATATTTAATCCAATAAAAAAGTTGACAATCGCCCGGACGGGTGCTAATTTGAAAAATCGAAGAGTTATTTAGCGGCTTTGTTAGTTGTTGATTTGGGGAATAGGAACTTATTTTTTGGGAGCTAAAAAAATGCAATCCTACATCAAATTGTTCGCTGTCGTTATTCTAATATGTTTAGTCTCCGTCGGCTTTGCCCAGGAAGCTGCCACTACGCCCAGCGGCCCCGACGAAGCCGAGACCCCGGCTTTTCCCTATATGGCCGAGATAACCGGTGACAACCTCTATGTCCGCTCCGGTCCGGGTACGAACTTTTACCACTGCGGCAAGCTCAACAAAGGCGACCAGGTAAAAGTGATGGGCAGACAGTTTAGCTGGGCCCGCATTGTTCCTCCGGCGGGGAGTTTTTCCTGGATTTCAATGCAATACGTTACCACTGACCCTGGCAATCCTAAAGTCGGCACGGTTAGCGGTGACAGGGTTCGCGTCTATGCCGGGTCGGATTTTGTAAAGCCGTTATATTCCACGAAACTACAAGGTAAACTCGATAAGGGCTATAAAGTAAATTTATTGGGCGAGCAGTTGGACGATTATTATAAAATAGCCCCTCCGTCTTTTGCCTATTTTTGGGTAAGCATCAATTTTACGAAGCCTATACCATCGGTTGAAGTGGTTGCTCCAACTGTTGAGACACCGGCAGTTAAGACACCGGCTGTTGAGCCGACGACTGAACCCAACGAGACTCCCGAGGAGGTTGTTCCCGAGCCGGTCCCCACCTTGACAATGCTCGAAAAATATAACGTTTTGCGAGAGCAAGTTGATGCTGAGCGAGCTAAGCCAAGAAACCGGCAGAACTACACGAATATAAAAGAGGCGCTTATTAAGATTGCCAAGAACAAAACTGACGATAAGGCTGCACGCTACGCGGAGTTTGTGCTTAAGCAGATAGAGGGCTTTGAATTAGCTTTGGTGGTGAGAAAAGCAGTTCAGCTTCAGAATGAGCAGTTGCAGAAGATTAAGGAAAGAATAAATAAGGCCCGTGCCACAAGACTGGCGGAATTTCAAGACCTGGGCAGATTTGCGGCTGTAGGGAAGCTTCGAACTTTCACGACTTACGGCCCGGGGCACTACCGTATAATCAACGAAGCGGGAAAAACTGTCTGTTATGCTCTACCCAGCGACCAGGTCTCCAAGGTAAAACTGGGCAGACTTATAGACCAGAAAGTGGGGCTGGTTGGAACAATAGAGCCGCATCCACAATCGGCAGGCGCCCTGGTACGATTTACAGAAATAGCCGAATTAGACTAATCAGCCTCCGGAGTTTCGGAATACCTGCAGCTCTATACAGCGGGACATTAAGCTTATAAATAAAAAAGCCGCGCCTGTAACAGCGCGACTTTTTTGCTGACAGTTCACAAGTGTCAAAATGCAAGTTTTCGCCTTGCCCGGGTGCTCGGTAAAGCACATTGGCAAGGGCAAAAACTGTTATCCTCTTCGCCTTCTATCTTCGCCCGGGACCGCAGCGATTTCGTCCGGTGGAGCCACAACCTCGCCTTTTTCGAAGTCTTCGGCGGTGGGCTTGAGAGTGAGGTTGTACCACTTCGAATCCTTGTTCTCGGTAAGGTCCGCCCACTCGACCATTTGGCCGGAGTAAGTGGCGATACGGCCCATAATCGCAGTAAGGTTGGATTCGGCAACGTTGCGGGCCTCGTTGAGCGGCTTGCCGGCGAGGATACTGTTGAGCAGGTCAACATGCTCCTGGCAATACGGCCCCTTGTGCTCGGGGAAGTCCGGCGCGTCGATGTTCTTGCTCGACTTCATCCTCCTGCCGTCTCCCTGAGTTGAACCTTCGCTACCTACAAAGTGCTCACTGACTCTGTTATAGCAGCCGTTAATCTGCCGGCACATACTATGAATGTGAAGGTCGTCCGCGTAGTCATACTGGATGCTGTGGAAGTCAAACTGGTTGCCGGTTTTGCGGCGGGCGCGTCCGCCGAATCCAAGGGCCCTGATAGGCGGATGCCCAATGTACCAGTTGGCAACATCGAGGTTGTGGACGTGCTGCTCGACGATATGGTCGCCCGACATCTCGGTGAAGCTGACCCAGTTGCGTACCATGTAGTCTGCATCGCTCTCGCCCGGTTCCTTGGTTTTATACCACAGGGCACCACCACACCACCAGACACATCCGCCTCTGATATCGCCGATGGCGCCGTGCTTGATGGCATAAGCGGTTCTGAGATAGTTTCTCTGATGGCGGCGTTGTGTGCCGGCAACAACTCCCAGGCCTTTGCGCTTGGCCAGCTCGCCGACTTCGATGACTCTACGGGCACCGGGTGGATCGACAGCAACGGGCTTTTCCATAAAGACATTTTTGCCCGCTTTGATTGCCGCCTCAAAATGCACGGGGCGGAAATTGGGCGAGGTCGCTATCAGGACAACATCGACATTTGTATCGAGGAGCTTCTTGTAGCCATTGGCGCCGGAGAAACAACGTGACGCAGGGACATTATATTTTTTCCCGGCTTTCACCGCCCTATCCTTGAACCAGTCGGCCGTTGCTATAACTTCCAGCTCCAGATTCTCGATATGTTCGCCTGCGTCCATGCAGTTTCCCAGGGCCCCATTGCCTCGTCCGCCGCAGCCAATCACCCCCACTCGCAACTTCCTGTTAGCGCGTGCAGCAAAGACGACACTCTTGCCAGCCAGGACCGCCGCCATGCCGGTTGCCGAGGTCTTAATGAAACTCCTTCGCGAAATGTTACTGATTTTTTCGTTTAATTTCTTCTTCATAAATAATCCCTTTCGATTAAATTTGTTTCAATTAGCTTAGGACTTGTAAATAAATTATCTTCCATTTTTGGCTGGCTGCGGTTTCGGCTGGCGGTGTCAGCAAAACTCGGATTACCAACCAGTAGGCCTGCGTTTTGCTTCCTTGCCAGCCTTGTCCTCGCTGGAGCCAAAAACGAAACCTAATTTCTTTACCAGTCCTTATGCGCCTCCGAAATTCTTTTAAAAAATCAGCCGGCCTAAAAATCGTCGCAGGCTCGATAAGCTTCAATGACCGCCATCTCGCCTTGCTTACCCGGCTTGCTTCTGCCATGCTCCATACATAATACGCCCTTGTAACCTTTCTTATGGAGATGCTTGAAGATGTTTTTATAATTGATCTCTCCGGTTGTTGGTTCCTTGCGGCCCGGGTTGTCGCCCAGATGGAAAGTGGCAATTTCGTCCCAGGCCATATCGATATTCGGGATGAGGTTACCTTCAGTAATCTGCTGGTGATATAGGTCATTGATAATCTTGCAGGAAGGACTGTTCACCGCCCGGCAAATCTGATACGCCTGTGGAATCTTTGTCAAAAAAAGTCCCGGATGATTGGTCCAGGCATTCAGAGGTTCAATTACGATTACCAGTCCTGACGGCTCACATACTGCGGCGCAATGCTTGAGGTTCTCGATTACGTTAGCTGTCTGATAATCCCACTCCAGGGCTTGGTCATAGGCACCAGGCACGACCAGTGCCCACTTGGCGTTGATGCGCTTAGCAAGCTCAACGCCTTCCTTAGTCTTTTCTATCAGTGTCTCGCGTATCTTCTTATCATTGGTGACAAATGACTTTCCGGCGATGCCCTGTAAGACAAACGGCCCTATGGTCATACCCAATCGGTCCGTTTCTTTTGCAATCTTTTCCTGCAAATCTTTTGGCTTTCTTATCAAGCCGTTATCAAACATAGCGGAAAAACCCTGTTCGGCCATAAATTTAAGCTGGTCGATTGGGTCATTGCCTGCATGTTGGCGAAACATGCCAAAGTTTGGTGCATATTTGAGTTTGAACTTCTTTGAAGTCCTTGCCGCCGGCGCTGTAGAGGTTACCGTCGAAACCGCTACTGCTGCTGCGGCAGCGGAAGCCATAAAATTACGCCGGGTAATATTTTTGCGATTGTTCATTTCAGCACTCCTAAAATTGACGTTCATTGTTTTGCTGCATTCTCCTCCCTCTGGGGTATGCAACTATCTGTTATCAATACTCACAATCAAAGGGGAAAAAGCTGATCTTTACCAGCACTTTCCACAATCGCTCTATTATAATTTGTAAGAACTAATATGCAACCCAAACCTTGAGCGAAAATATCATTAGCTTTTCAAAAGGCCAAACCTTATCAACAACACCGGCAGTCCTTAGACTAATCCCTTGAGATGCTTGAGACTGCGTTGTGCCTGGTCGGGCGTACCACACTCCACGGAAAATACGATGTCGCGAGGGGTCTTCTTACTGACAATTTCGATGACTTTGGCCCAGTCGATGACGCCATCGCCACAGGCGCAGCCCACCGGCGTGCCGGTCACCTTGCCCCGCTCAGCTTCGGAGTGCTCTACGGAAATATCTTTTGCGTGCAAATGTACCAGCCGTTCAGCTACGCGTTCAAGCCACTCGTACACATCCTGCCCAGCCAGGTAGGCATTGCCGGTATCCAGGTTGATTCCGATGGCCGGCGATTTGACCAGATTGTAGATACGGTCCAAACCATCGGGCGTTTTGGAGTACTGTGCATGCGGTTCCAGCCCGATGACAACGCCGCGACGCTCAGCGATAAAGGCCGCTTCCTGAAGCGTGTACTTAATCAACACGTGGTCCTCTTCTTCGGTCGTCCACTTGGCCTTGACGCCTTCGTCAGTATTGACTACCGGCACTCCTATCTCGGCTGCAACGCGAATCGCCATCTTGATATACTCTCCGTGGACCTCCGGTCTGCCCAAAGGCCCGTGCGATTGAAGGGCGGAAATCTTCAATCCCGCTTTGTCGCAGGCTTCCTTGATTCGGTATGGGTCGTCAAACATCGAAACGGTGTGGAAATACCCGGCCTCGCTCATCAGCTCCCGGCCGAAGTGGACCATAGGCTCTATATACTCGAAGCCCATCTCAGCAGCTTTCTCAACAGCCCACTCAAAAGGTTTGTCACTGCTTCGAGAGAACTCAGTATTTAGGCCAATATATACGTTGCCCATTTTCACAAGCTCCTTAATTTTCTAGCATCAAATCTTACATAAAATGCGATTCTCTTACTTACAAACGCCACGGACTCCGCATCGGCCGGGCCAACATGCGGTTGGCTTCATTATCACCTATGAACCGTTCAGTGGCCGAGTCCCATTTGAGCTTGCGCTTCAGCCGGGTTGCGATTTCCGGAACCAAACCGAGATAGGAAGCTTTGTGGCCGGCTTCGACCGGAGCTATGGGGTCGCGGCGAGTTCGCACGCAATTGAGAAAATCAGTGTGGTGACTACCGGACTCACCCAGGTGGATTTCGTTCGGCTCGATTTTTACCTGCAACAATGACGCGGGCTCAGCCGAAATTCCTCTGCGGTTGACATGGACCCAGCCCTTATCGCCCTCGAACCGGCAGCCTTGCTTATTCGGATTGCCGGTGTCTGTATAAGTCATTCGCAGGCCGCTGGTGTAGTTAAACTCCGCTTGCCAATCGTTTATGTTGTCGGTCAGACCATCGTTGCGATAGCTGCCTTTGCAGACGACCTCGAACGGTTCGCTGCCGAGTGCCGGACAGCCCCAGTTCGCAATGTCCAGATGATGAACGCCCCAGTTGACGATAAAACCGGCGCAGTAATCCCATATCAAATACCAGTCAGGCCAGGCCAGTCTGCCCCCGTTGTAATGTTTCAAAGGAGCCGGCCCGACGTACATATTGTAGTCGAGCCCCGGGGGAACCGGTTCTTCCGTGGTAGGTTTGGGATATGTTCGCTTATACTCAGGTCCAGGCGCGGCGACTTTGACTGTGTGGAGCTTGCCAAGGTATCCGTTTCGTGCAAGCTCGCAGGCGAACCGGAACTTACGGTCTGATCTCTGCTGAGTGCCGGTCTGAAATATGCGGCTATACCTTCGCACTGCATCACGGATTGCCTGGCCCTCGAGGACTGCCACACCTAATGGTTTTTCGCAAAACATATCTTTGCCGGCCTGTGCGGCCGCCACAGCCATCAACGCGTGCCAATGGTCCGGGGGAGCAATCATCACGGCATCAATATCCTTACGAGCGAGGAGTTCACGAAAGTCGTTATAGGTGGCGCATCCCTTGTCCCCGTATTGCCGGTCAACAATATCCTTGGCTTTTTGGCGGCGCTCGGCGCGAACATCACAAACAGCAACGACCCGCACATCCTCGTGACCCATAAATGCACGCATATTCGCGGTACCTTCGCCACCCATACCGATACAGCCCATTGCGATGCGATTGCTCGCGGCAGCACTATCGGCTTTACCTAAAGCCAAGGAAGGCACAATATATGGAAGTGCTATCGCGCCGGCGGCGATTCCCGTTGCTTTCTTAAGGAGCCGACGCCGATCAAATTTTTCTTGTGCGAACATCATTAAAGTCTCCTCAAAATTAGTACCGCTGCGGCCGAGTGAGCAAAAGACCCTCATGGATCCAGAGGCACCGAACACAGAGGACAGAACTGACTTCTGATTTCTATTTATGCGAAGCCTTTCAAACTCTGTATCTATATTTTTTTATTTCCTTATGCCTTCTTGAATGCTATCCATTTCTGCTTGCTCTTGGTACTGGCCAAAACAGTCTCGATGAACAGCATGCCCCGCAGACCATCGTCCACGTTCGGGAAGTCCAGTGCCAATGGGTCCGGTTTTGTCCTGGTTATTCTTGCTCGCACGGTTTCGGCAAAGTTGCAGTAATTGTTGGCAAAGGCCTCGAAGAAAGCTTCGGGATGACCGGATGGCAATCGTGTAGCTCGTCCTGCTGCAGGGCTTTTCGCTCCGACATAATCATTCCCGCGGCACCAAACCTGTCCCGGCCCGTTCGGCACCCTTACGTACAGGTAGTTGGGATGCTCCTGATGCCATTCCAGGCTTTTTTCTTCGCCATAAATCCAGATGACCAGATTATTCTCTTCGCCGATTGAAATCTGACTGGCGTGAAGGACACCCCTGGCACCGTTATTGAAACGCAGCAGCACGTTGCCGTCGTCATCCAGCCTTCGGCCCTTGACAAAAATCGTCAGGTCAGCACATACCTGTGTAATCTTCAGCCCCGAGATGTATTCGCAAAGGTTCTCGCAATGTGTTCCAATGTCACCCATACAGCCTGCGCCGCCGCTTTGCTTGGGGTCGGTCCGCCAGGCCGCCTGCATCTGGCCTGTCCGCTCCAATGGGGTCGATAACCAGCCCTGCGGATACTGCACTACTATCTTGCGAATCTTACCCAGCTCGCCTTTTCGTACCATGTCCCGGGCCAATTTGACCATCGGGTAACCGGTGTAGTTGTGCATCAGGCCAAATACCTTGCGGGATTTCTTAACGAGTTTTTGCAGGGCTTTTGCCTCTTTAGCGTTGAGCGTCATTGGTTTCTCGCACATCACGTGGAAGCCCGCATTGAGAAAGTCTCTGGCGATAGGAAAATGCCAGTTGTTCGGCGTGGTAATCGAGACAAAATCGATCCTTTCACCCTCGGCTAACTTAAGCTCACCGGCGATCATTTGCTCATAAGTGCCATATACCCGCTTGCGGTCGAGCAGAAGCTCGCGTCCCATTTGTTTGGACTTACGCGGGTTGATATCAAACGCACCGGCCACCAGCTCAATACCGCCGTCCAAACGAGAAGCCTTGCGGTGCACCTCACCTATGAATGCTCCCGGCCCGCCACCAACCATTCCCATCTTCAGTTTTCGGTTGAGTTTCATATTCGCTCCTTTCAATACAATATCGAAATGACATTCCTTGTTTTGAGATACTGTTCTAACCGTTTATAAAATGATTTTGTTAAAAAAGTACTGCCTCCTGCAAAAACATCTTTCCAAGATTATAGAGCTTTAGGCCGACAAAGCAACCCGAAAAGACGTCCTTTTTACCTAAAGCAATTTTGAGCAACAAGAGGAATGAATATAACCCAAACCTCCCTACTTGGCAAGGCCTCGTACAAAAAGAAATCAAGACAAAATAATCCTCTCCCTGCTGAAAGAATTGGTCAATTCAAGAATATAGCAAAGTTAGGGTTGACAATAATTGAACGTAAGTTATAAATCTTCTAATATGAACCATCGATAAATTCCAAGTGCAGATGGATATGATAATTGGAGAAAAAAATGAAAACCGATATTAGCCCGGTATCTGTTGACTTGTACTTCATTCCTGTGGAAACAAGAATTCCCCTTAAGTTCGGGACCCAGGTAGTAACCCATGTTACCTGTGTACGCGTTTGCGTAACGGTGGCGAACAAACAAGGACAGAAGGCACAGGGATGGGGAGAAACTCCGTTAAGTGCCGAGTGGGCCTGGCCCAGCAGCTTGGGACATCAGGAAAGAAACGAGGTGATGGAAGATTTCTGCCGGATGCTTGCCGAGGCCTGGGTACAGCTCGACAAGCAGGGTCATCCGATTGAATTGGGAAGCGATTTTGTTAAATCAATATTGCCCGGCCTTCTGGAGCAGCTCAATAACCAACGAGGCGGGCAGGCGGAGCCGATGCCCCATCTGGCGGCTTTGGTCTGCTGTTCGGCTTTTGATGTTGCCCTGCACGATGCCTATGGTCAGCTTCTGGGCCGGGATGTGTACTCGACTTACAACGCCGAATTTATGAATACTGATTTGTCCGGTTTTCTCAAGCCAGCCGATGATGTTGATATTTCGTTTGCGGGCAAATATCCTGCTGATTTCTTCGCTCATCCTCCGGCGAAGACTATGCCCGCCTGGCATCTGGTAGGTGGCAAGGATTTGCTTGATGCCTCCGAGCTAACCGGGCAGGAACCGGACGACGGCTATCCGGTTCTATTGCCGGACTGGATAAAACGCGATGGGCTGACCTGCCTGAAGGTGAAACTGCGCGGTAATGATTCTGCATGGGATTATGAACGTTTAATCAAGGTCGGCAAAATAGCGTTCGAAAATAATGTTCCGTGGCTGACCAGTGATTTTAACTGCACGGTTATGGAACCTGCCTACGTGAATGACATTCTGGACAGGTTAATTATAGAACATCCTCGCATCTACCAGCAGATTCTCTACGTGGAGCAGCCGTTTCCATACGACCTCGAAGAAAACCAGATTGACGTTCACAGTGTATCGGCGCGCAAGCCTTTGTTTATGGACGAAAGCGCCCATGACTGGAAATTAGTAAAGCTCGGCCGGGCTTTGGGCTGGACCGGAGTTGCATTGAAAACCTGCAAAACCCAAACTGGTGCATTGTTAAGTCTGTGCTGGGCCAAGGCCCACGGAATGACCCTGATGGTGCAGGATTTGACTAATCCGATGTTGGCACAGATTCCTCATGTTCTTTTGGCAGCGTACGCGGGAACGATTATGGGCGTCGAGACAAATTCGATGCAGTTTTATCCGGCAGCTTCGGTGCCAGAGGAGGCGGTGCACCCGGGGATTTATCGACGACGCAACGGCCAGGTTGACTTATCGACATTAAGCGGGCCGGGCTTTGGGTACAGACTGGGTGAAATTAAAAGGGATTTGCCCGAATTAGCGGCAAGTTTTGAAAAGTAAAGTTTGAACTGTTTTTTATCTTTAATCAGGGAGTAACTGAAAATGGCGAAATTAAGTGCATTCGCGGATGAAGTAACCGAAAACTTTTTAGAGCAGGTCAAGTACCTTGCCGGCGAACACGTCGGTTATATTGAGCCTCGCTTTATTGACAAGAAAAATATAATGGACCTCACAAAAAATGAGCTGAATGAAGCGAAAAAGATGATACAGGACCACGGCCTGAAGGTAAGCGCCATCGGCTCGCCCATAGGCAAGGTAAAACTTGACGAGCCTTTCGAGCCGCATCTGGACAAGTTTAAGCAC
>SDBS01008334.1_pt1 | contig 10022 bp, 7 predicted proteins | sample 2277091 | NCBI WGS metagenome assembly SDBS01 (sample SAMN10404972, study PRJNA504765) | marine sediment metagenome | isolation source: marine sediment core GS10_PC15, 163 cmbsf | place: Arctic Ocean: Southern Knipovich Ridge | collected 2010 | reverse complement strand
CCTGTTCTCTTCCACTCCGATGGGGATATCATGGATGCTTTAGATAAACTTATCGAGATGGGGATTGATGGTGTGAATCCTCTCCAACCTCACCTGAATGATATAAACAAGTTTAAGGCTCAGTATAGTGATAAATTAGTGGTATATGGGGCTTTAGACAACACTTACATTATTCCTGAGGGCTCGCCAGACCAGATTAGAAAACATGTACTCGATACGTTCACAATTTTAGGTAAGAGGGGTGGCCTTATATTCTCGACGCACGACATCCCTTATGCCACACCTGAGAAAAATATAGAAGTGATGGTGAGGACAATCAAAAATGAGTGCATTTATGGAGTAGAGGAGAAAAAAAGATATTTTCATGATAACACGTAATTGAAGTGCAAACTAAACTGGTTGCTTCAATAGAAGCTATGGCTGATCCATAGATGCGGGGAGATTCCAAGATGTCTAGACCAGACTTACAAGTTCCATTAGATCGCTCAGAAGCGGAGCGAAGATTTCTAATCTTTTTCCAGCGATCTGAGCACCTGGGAATCTCTGAGATGAGTCTGGGATGAGCCTTAATGGACATATGAGTACAGTAGCCGCATTCTGCGACCAGATACCTGCAGGCCTCTATGGGATTGGGAATAACCAGAGGTGAGGTAGGCCTGGCCTAGCGGTAGTGTCAAAGGGCTGCGTGCACAGAAGGCCATATAATGTTCTGCAAAGTTGACAAAGAGCCGTATCTTAAAAGATGAAAGGCACTATATCTCCAGCCGGCTGCCCGAGACTATATAATATGTCCAGAGAAATTCTGGGGCGTATAGGAGGCTATCTACGGTTAACAAAGATGGAAAATAGAAGGTTCAAAGCAAAAACAAATTTAGAAAAGCTACTACTACTTTTCATAGGAGGACAAAAGTGACTAGTCAATGGTCGATGCTTCATATCAAGGTGCGGGATGGAATTACAAAAGAGCTTGTTCCAGCGCGAATCCATATCAAACGGCCAGACGGCACCTGCTATGCTCCACCCTCCGAAATCGAAGAAGAATTTAGTGAGAAGCAAGCTCCACAGCTCGTACTTCCAACTCATTTTCGGGAAAACCTACATCTCTGTAAGGGAGCAGATATACAATCTGTCCATTTGACTACAGGTGAGGCAGTATTTCCCGTGCCAGCTGGGGAACTAACCCTCTACGTCTCACGAGGCTACGAGAAGCGGCCAGTGTCACAGGTTTTTGCTGCTAAACCGGATGAGAACGTTTACCTGGATGTAGAACTGGAAGCGGTTGAATCAATGCGTAACATCGGTTGGTACTCGGGTGACATGCATGTTCATTTCTCTCGGTTCAACCTTAGGGATGACTTTGTTCTGGCACGTCTGATGGCGGCGGAGGATCTTTGTGCAGTCAATAATATGGTCTACAAGGACCATGGTGAGATACAAGCACCACAGCGTGAGATGGGGCACGGTGGAAGTCATTATCAACTACAACATCATCACCAGGTGGTGGCGGGGGGTGAAGAATTCCGTGATGACGACCTCTATGGACATATGATAGCAGCGGGGATTTCAAGAATTATCGAGCCCATCAGCGTGGGAGAGACGCTGGGGCGGCGGGATAGTTATCCGCTTTTCTCTGAGGTTTGCGATCGAACGCACGAACAGGGCGGAATTTCCGGCTGGGCTCATGGAGGTGCGATAATTAAACTGCATGAATCATTGCCGATGGAGGCTGCCCTGGGAAAGCTTGATTTTATCGAAAGCGTGCAGTTTAATTGTTTTGTGGGGTTCTATTTCTGGTACCGTCTTCTTAATTGTGGGCTACGCCTGGCAATAACAGGTGGAAGCGATTTCCCCTTTGCTACAGATATTCTTGCTCCTTGGTATCTCAGTCTCGGTCGTGATCGGACATATGTTCAGGTTGATACGAAGCATACCTTCAGCTACGATGCCTACCTAGCCGGCATCCGTCAGGGCAAGACTTTCGCTACCAATGGACCACTGCTGATGTTCGAAGTTAATGGCCATGGGCCTGGAGATACAATTAATTTGGAGGACAGTGAGACAAAAGTAAGGGTTTTTGCTCGTGGGGTCTGTCAGTATCCCCTTGAACGAATGGAGATTATCGTTAACGGCGCTGTCCAACATATAATGGAAGGTAAGGGGGGACAGCACGAATTGGCTTCTGAAACCTCTATCCCCATCTCGGAGAGCACCTGGTTAGCAGCACGTGTACGTGGACGGGTGGAGCCTGAAAGATACGGAGGAGTCGCTCCCTGGAACCTGCACGCACATACGAGCCCTATCTATGTTCTCAAGAGAGGTAAGCCGACACTCCAGAGAGCGGATGCTACGGCAATGGCCGACTACATAAGGCTGATTACAGAGCGATATCGACAGACTGCCCATTTTAAGAACAACAAACATAGGAAAGCACTGCTCGAGAATCTTAAACAGGCCCTTGTTTTTTATGAAGCACTCTTGAAGCTCCCATGAAAGAGAAATACACTTCCGATAATTTGATGAAAGATTTAGAACTGACAAAATATCTACCTGAGAAACTAACAGAGAAACTGCCGGGGGTTGACAAACTAAGATTTAGACCATTCATACACAGCTCTCCTTCCAAAAGGTTCAGGAGCAAAAGAGCTAGGACACACATGAAAGCATGAAGCCGTACGCTTAATTAGGAAGAATAATATAGCGATTAGGAATGGAGGCATGTTGTGATAGATTTAAAGAAGGATTTCTTAAACCCTGGAAAAGACTACCGAAGCGCTCCTTTCTGGTCATGGAACGATGAGCTGTGTCCGAATGAACTGGTAAGGCAGGTAAAGGACATGAAAGAACATGGCATGGGGGGATTCTTCATGCATTCAAGAGAAGGGCTGGAAACCGAATATCTGGGGAAGGAGTGGATGAAATGTATAAAAGCGGTGGTCGAAGTTTCCAAAAAAGTAGGAATGAATGCCTGGCTTTATGATGAGGATAGATGGCCCTCTGGCTTTGCTGGTGGCCGTGTCCCTTCACAGGGAGATAAATACCGAGCAAAAGTTTTAGGAATGGAAAAAGTTACAGGAGAAAGGAAGCTAACCGGACAAGAATTGGCATCTTTTTATGTCAAACTGAAAAATGAAAAGATAACTAATCTTCGTAAAACTGAAGAAAAAGATAAACTCTCACCCAGAGAGAATGAAATAGGACTCATCTTCACAAGGGAAGTGACAGGGCCTAGTGAATGGTTCAATAATGATGCCTATAGTGATAATTTGAATCCTGATGCTGTCAAAGCCTTTATTGAGACAACCTATGAGGCGTACAAAAGAGAAGTGGGAGAAGAATTTGGAAAGACTATTCCCGGCATCTTTACTGATGAGCCAAATTTCCTTATCGCCGATTTCTTCAGGACACTGAGGACGGACATAGAATTCATACCCTGGACTGATGGTTTTGCCGAATACTTTGAGAAAATATGTGGCTACAATTTTCTTAAAGTAGTTCCCTATTTCTTTTTTGATGGTAAGAAAAGCAGAAAGGTCCGGCATGATTACTGGCTTATAGCAACCCAAAGTTTCCAGCAGGCTTATTCAAAGCAGCTCAGCAAGTGGTGCGAGAAGAATAACCTCTTGTTCACTGGACACTATCTTTTAGAGAATGATTTTCCTTATCAAATAAAGACAGTTGGTGCTGCAATGCCCCATTATGTGTATCAACACGCACCAGGGATCGATATTCTCACAGAATCTATCTATGAGACTCTCACTGTAAAGCAGTGCTCCTCAGTAGCCAATCAGTTCAAAAGAAATATTGTTCTTTCGGAAACCTACGGATGCACAGGATGGGAGTTCACCTTTGAAGGACAAAAGTGGGTTGGTGATTGGCAATATGCATTAGGGGTGACCCTCAGGTGCCAACATCTAACTCTATATACTCTCAAAGGATGTAGAAAAAGGGATTATCCACCCTCCTTTAACTATAACACAACCTGGTGGAAGTATAATAAAGTTGTGGAAGACTACTTTGCCCGCTTAGGTTCCCTTTTGACCAAAGGAGAGGCGAGAAGAGATATTCTTCTTCTTCACCCCATTACTGGTGCCTGGTCGGTTTTCAATGGCAAGAATAACGATGAGGTGCAGAAGATGAGTGATGAGTTCCAGAAAATAGCCGAGGGAATTCTAGGTCTCCATTATGATTACGATTTAGGTGATGAACTCATCTTGAAAGACTATGGAAAGGTAGAGGGGACAAAGTTTTTCGTTAATCGGGCCCAGTATAAGGTGATAATCCTTCCACCGATGAGGAGTATAGAATCATCCACAGTAGAGCTCATAGAAGATTTCTTGAAACAGAAAGGTAAGGTTTTTGCTCTTGGGTCTCTTTCCGATACAGTTAATGGAGAAAAGAGCGAAGAGTGCCAGAAACTCTCTCAATATGAAGGGCTAATAGAAGTCGAGAACTTGTCTAAGCTTGCCCATCTTCTTGAGTATAATCTAGAAAGAGAAATCTCAATAAAGGAAAAGAATGCTTTAGAAGCTCCCTCTTTTGTTTACATAGAAAGAGAGATTGATGGCAAAAAGGTATTCTTCATTGTAAATCTGGATAAGGAAAGGCCTCACCAAGTCGATATTTCCTTTAAGTCAGAAGGAAGATTAGAAGAGTGGGATGCACTTACTGGTAAAATCACCGGTATTCCTGCCAGAAAAGAGAATGGATATCTTTCTCTATCGGTATTATTCGGTCCCGTAGGTTCAAGGCTTTTCCTGATAGACCCCAAAGGTGAACCAGCTACTGAGGAGCCTTTTGACAAAGACGAGCTCTTTGCCATAGTAGCAGGGCATAGAAAGTCCTCAGGGGTAGCCTTTATAGGACCTTGTACTGATTTTAAACGAACCGATCCCAATGTACTTACTTTAGATAGGGCATCTTACTGCTTCTCTGGTGAGAATTGGTCTAAAGAGATGCCTATCTGGAAAGTACAAAAGCAGATAAGAGAGAAACTTGCTATGAGGCCTGTTTATATCAATGGGATTCCTCAAAGGTATCTCTGGTGCAAGAAGCCATATCCCAATGATGGAACGCCTGTTTCTTTCAGAATCATATTCAATGTAGATGATGTTCCGGACAGCCCGGTATACTTTGTTCTGGAAGAGGCAGAAGATTTCAACATTCAACTGAATAAGCAGGCAGTTTCCTCTGAGCCAATTGGCTGGTATCTTGACCGAAGCTTTCATAAAATTCCTCTTCCCACCCTGAAGAAAGATATGAACGAGCTCATCCTCTCCTGTGAGTACAAGAATAGAATGGAGGTAGAGGACTGCTTTCTTATAGGGGATTTCGGTATAGACATTCATACCAGAAGTATAACTAAAGAACCCAAGAGACTTCATTTCGGTGACTGGACCTCTCAGGGTTACCCCCACTATGCCGGAGGCATGATATATCAAGAAAAGGTCAACATCAAAAAAGAAAAAGGTGACCGCTTCTTCATAAAACTCGGCACGTTCTCAGCAATAGCCATATCTATCTGGGTAAATGATGAACTGGCAGGACACATCCCCTGGCGCGATGCAGATGGCCTTGAGATCACCGATGTGCTCAAAAATGGCGAGAATATGATAGGAATAGAGGTCACCGCAAGTCCCAGAAACATGCTGGGACCTCTACACAGAAAGGCAGGATATGAGCCAGGGACTGATTCAAAGTCTTTTAGAACAGAGGCTCATGAGTGGACCGATGAATATGTTTTATGGCCATGGGGTCTTTGTGAGCAAGTAAGAATCTGTAGACTAAGAGAATGACAATAAAAGAAAGCTTATTTGAAAAAATTACCACCTGGGATGACCATGAATTGTAGGGCAAAGGAGGGAGAGATAAATCGGAGGAGAATATAATTGATAGATAAACTATTACCACGTGAACGGGTAAGGATGGCAATAGATCACCAGGAACCCGATCGGCCACCAATTCAATTTTATGCTACGCCGGAGGTAAGAAAGATTCTTGGCGACTACTTCAAGGGGCAAGACCCCAAAGAGGCATTTGAAGTGGATTTTCGATATGTTGGGCCAAAGCCTCTGAAAAAACCCAAAAAGCCAATACCAGGTAGTGGCATTGATGAGTATGATATGTGGGGAGCTGGTTATAGGAATTCTCCTTATTATCTAGATGCTATAGATATGAGCGGGACATATCCTGAGCCCGTATATTTACCTTTTGCTAACTTAAAAACAATGGATGATGTTGTAGACTATCCATGGCCTAGCTCTGATGACTTCGACTACTCAATTATTCCGGAGCAGATTGAACAAAATAGGGGTTTTGCTATTGTTTCAGGCAATGCAGGTATACCTGATATTATCAATGGTGCTGGAATGAGGGGGCGGGGTATGGAGCAACTATTAATAGATATCGTACTTGAGGACCAAGTTGGAATCGCTATTATCGAGCACCGGCTTACCTTTTGGCACGAATATTTGCGTAGGTCATTAAAGGCTGGTCAGGGTAAAATAGATATAGTGCACTTTGGGGAGGACCTAGGCACACAGAAAGGACTTCTTATTAGCCTTGAGATGTTTGATGCCTTTTTTCGGCCACGTTATCAAAGTTTATTTGACCTCGCTCATAACTACGGAGCCAGGACATGGCTTCACTCTTGCGGCTCAACCTATTTTCTTCATTCACGTTTCATTGATATGGGTTTAGATGTTCTCGATTCAGTTCAAACCGAGCCTGTTAATATGGATTCAGAAAGACTAAAAGCCGAATTTGGAGATAAGCTAACCTACTGCGGTATGGTTGACAATCAGCGTCTTCCTTATATGACAGTGGAGGAATGTCGTACTATGGTGCACCAACGAATTAAGGTCATTGGCAGAGGAGGAGGATATATTTTTGCTCCCTCGCATGACCTTCAAGTAGACACTCCCTTAGAGAATATTTTAGCTATTTATGAAGAAGTTAGTGGTAAGAAGTTTATGTAGTGAAGTCTGGCGCGTTAGATTGTCAAAAAGAAGATAAAAGGTCTAAAATGACCAAATTTAAATTGGGAATAAATGCAGGGTTCGCTGCTAATCGTTGAGAGAAAGATTGGCGAGGATATGAAGGAAATTATTTAATTTTAGAGTTGGCTAAATTCCTTATTCGGTTGAGTTGCATTCCAAGAGAGAGTGGCGTGAATATTTACATAAACCTTAAAAACAAGGTAGCTATTGTTACTGGGTCAGGAAAGGGAACTGGTAAAGTAATTGCTATTACAATGGCTAAAGCCGGGGCTAAGTTAATAGTTAATGACATTGATTTAGGAAGTATAAAGCGGGTTGCAGAAGAGATTAGCTCACTTGGAGGAGAAGTTCAGTTTGTGGAAGCGGATATTTCCAAAACTGGCCAAGTTGATAGAATTGTAGAGGCAGCGATAAATCACTATGAAAAGATCGATATTCTAGTCAATAATGCCGGGATATTCAGAAAAGGAGATATTGAGAACTTAAAAGAAGATGAGTGGGATGAGGTAATTTCTGTAAATCTTAAAGGAGTCTATCTTTGCTGTCGAGCAGTAGCCAGATATATGAGAAAACAGAAAAAAGGCAAGATAGTGAATATTAGCTCAATTGCTGCTAAAACGGGAGGTCTTTTAGTAGGAGCACATTATTCAGCTTCAAAAGCAGGAATGATTGCTTTGAGTAAATCATTGGCTCGTGAATTAGCACCTCACAATATTAATGTAAATGCAATAGCCCCCGGTATAATTGATACAGAGACAACCCGGAGAATATTTACTTCGGAAGAGATACTTCAGATGATTGAAAGTATACCCTTAAGAAGACTTGCTTTACCAGAGGATGTAGCCGGCTGTGTCCTTTTTCTGGTTTCTGACGCCGCGGACTACCTGACTGGCATAACTTTGGATGTTAACGGAGGACAGTTAATGGACTAATGGATAAATTCACCACTTATTGTTAAATCAAGCGTTCATAATGAGTAAGATATTTAGATTAAAAGGTAGTGAAGATGAGAGCAGTAGTTTGTTATGGGAAAGATGAACTTAAGTTAGAAGAAATTCCCAAACCGATAATTCAAGAACCAGATAAAGTGTTAATTGAAGTAAAAGCAGCAGGAATATGCGGCTCTGATTTTGCTCTTTTTTCTGGGAATGGACCTTCTTGGAGTCGTTATCCTGTGGTCCCAGGCCATGAGGTTGCCGGTGTGGTAGTAGATAAAGGGCCTGAGGCAGACAAATTCTGCGTGGGTGATGCTGTAGTGATAGATAATTACTTGAGATGTGGGGAGTGCTATTATTGTGAAAAAGGCGATTACTTTCACTGCGAACACTATAGAGAAATAGGTTTCACTATTAATGGTGGTTTTGCTGAGTTCTGTCTTGTTCCAAAAACAAATCTTTTTTTAGTTCCTGAAGGTCTGGATGCAAAAGATGCCGTATTAGCTGAGCCAACCGCTACAGCAATCAGGGCTTGCCGAAAAGCTGATATACATTTTACCGATACGGTAGTAGTGTTAGGTTGTGGACCCCTGGGTATGTTACTGTTAGCAGTGGCTAAATCTATGGGAGCGGCAAAGGTTATACTTGTAGGGAGAGGAGAAAGACTGAAGCGTGCTCAGAAAATAGGAGCTGATATTGCAATAGATACCTCTGAGCAAAATTGGCCCCAAAGAGTCTTAGAAGAAAATAAGGGGGCACAGGTAGATTCAGTATTAGAAGCTACAGGCTCGACGGAAATCATTAATCCGGCTATTGAAATTGTTAAAGCAGGAGGGGTCTTGGTTCTTTTAGGTATTACCTGGGGTAGACCTGTCAGTTTCTCAGTTGATAAGATGGTAATGAAAGAGGTGAGCTTGATTAGTAGTGTTGCCGGGGTAGGATGTTTTGAAGAAGCATTAGTCGTGCTGGCACAAAGAAAAGTTGACCCCACCAAAATTATCACTCACACCTTTCCTCTTGAAAAATTTGAAAAAGCACTCAAGTATGAGAGAAAGAGAATAGAAGGGGCCATTAAAGTAAGAATTGTCCCATAAGAAAATGATAAAGATCAATCAGATTATTGACCTAACTCAATCCTTTTACCATAACTGTCCGGGACCCCCTGGTTTTCCCCTGCTACAGGTGCATATTACGCACTGCTTTCCACGGGACGGATTTAACATGGAGGAACTGAAGTTTGTCACTCATACAGGGACACATATAGATGCTCCCTATCACTTTTGTGAAAAAGGAAAGAAAGTAGACGAGATTGATTTACTGACTTTACAGGGAAGGGGAATTGTCATTGACCTTTACAATAAGAAACCAAAAGAGGAAATAACCATTGATGATTTTTCCAGGTACGATACTGTGCTCAGGAAGGATGATATTGTTCTGCTAGCTACAGGATGGGGTTATAAAAGAGGTTTCACCACTGAATATATGTATCATTCTCCTCGTCTTGACGTAGAGGCGGCAAAATATCTGGTTAAGAAAAAAGTGAGGGGAGTAGGGATAGATCATTTTAGTATAGCTAATACTAATCTAGAGAGAGCAACACCTCCTCATCGGACGTTGTTAGAAGCAGAAATCTGGATTTTGGAGGATCTCTTTTTGCCCAAAGAACTTTTGCAAAGAGAGTTCTGGTATATAGTAGCCTTACCTATACTTCTGAAGGGAGGAAGCGGAGCTCCCACTCGGGTAATTGCAGTCTATTTTCAAGATTCAGAAAATAATTCTATTGTACCTGAGCTTTAGTGCAAAAGTGAGGTAATTTGAGCTTTTTGCTCTTTTCCTTATCAGATGCTAATTTGAGCGAGAAATAATGGTAACTCCTCAGGTAGAGCTGGTAGAACCGGCTACTCTGCCCAGAACCGCAGGCAAAGCAAAAAGATTGATTGATAAAAGAAAGATATGAATTTTAAATTTTCTCTAAATCCTGGGGGGTCTGTACTCCTAAAACGGATACCTTTCTATCTATTTTCCGCAGGAGTCCTTGTAAGACTTTGCCTGGTCCCACCTCTATAAACAAATCGATTCCTTCAGATATAAG
>SDBS01008333.1_pt1 | contig 10023 bp, 5 predicted proteins | sample 2277091 | NCBI WGS metagenome assembly SDBS01 (sample SAMN10404972, study PRJNA504765) | marine sediment metagenome | isolation source: marine sediment core GS10_PC15, 163 cmbsf | place: Arctic Ocean: Southern Knipovich Ridge | collected 2010 | reverse complement strand
AGCAAAACATTAGTTAATATATTCAAAACAACAAAGGAAATGGAAGGGATTATAGAATATAATAAATATTTCTCTAAACTGTTATCCTTCTTTAAATTTAACAATATAGAAAAAGATAAAACAAATGTCAAAGTCAAGAGATAGATGATGGTTAAAATACCGATTAAATTGAAATTGAATTCCACAATTATATTATAAGTGTTTAGAATTGCCAAAGATTCAATAAATGTTACAAAACTTAGCAAGAAATAAGATAGAAACCTAGAAATCGTAAATATACTTCTTTTAGAAAGAATTAATATATAGGAGATTAAAATTGTAAGTATTAACAGAATTGAATTAAAAAATAGAAGACTTATTAATAACAAAAAAGAGGATAAATATGTCTGATATAATTCAACTACAGAAGAATCTTGAGTGATATCATTGAATCTTACGATATAATAATACAGAATTAAAACTATGTTGATAATGATTAAAGTTATTGGAAAAAAATTAAAAATATTAAAGAAAGATGTGAAACTTGAGGTGATGTAAAAAATTTCGCAATAAAGACTTAAAAGTGATGCGATGAAAGATAATAAAGTAATTTTTTTAATCAATATTAAGTTTTCTGATGACAAATACTTCAAATTTCTCAAAATATATAAGCTAATAGGTGTGAAAAAAGTAAACGTTAGCGAGAATAAAAATATATGATTAATTATAGAAAATTGAAATACATAAATACTAATAAGAGAAGTAGTAAGAATACACAATAATATTTTAATTGAGATCCAAGAAATTAGTTCTATGATAATTTTAAATTGAGATAATCTTAATTCAGTTAAACTATCACATAGTTTTAGAAATAGGCTAAAAACTATAAAAATTGAGGTTAAATATAAAGTAAAATTGAGGAGAGGTTGCTCAGCGAAAATAAGTCTAGATAGATTAAATGATGAAATAATCAAAGTTATTGAAGTAACTATCCCATAAACAATAAAATCATGAAGATATTTTAGATGTCGTAAATCCGGTAAATAATCAAAAATTAGTTTTAAAGTGTACATGTTTAAGATAAAAAGTACAAAAAATCCCGAGCCAAAACTTAGAATTGGCAGGATTAATGATCCAAATACAATGGAAGTAAGCAAAAGGATATAAATTGAAAGAAAGATCGTGAAAAAAAACCACGAGAAGATTTCAAACAATTTAAAATATCTAGTAAACTTGTCCTTTAGTTTTATTTTAACACTAATAACTTCTGATATTTTAAGAAAACCGAATAGTAAAAAAACTGAAATAGTTATTATAAGAATTAAATTGTACATTAGTTCAATTCTAACAAAGTCTAACCCAAAAAATGTTGGAACAGATATGATTAAACACGATAAAATAAGAAAGTCAAAAATTGTTAATTTTTTCATTATTTCTTCATTAAAATAATTTTCCTTACTTGCATAATAGAAAACAAAGAATAATGTACTCAGTAACGTAATTAAGGATAAAATCAAGAAAAAAATAGTTTCAGGTAATAAAAAGAAAGGATAACAGAAAAAAGTAGTAAAGCAAATGAATAGCAAAGTAAAAATATGAACTCTGCGTTGTAATAAGACGATTTTTTCCTTTATTTTGAAATATTTTGTCAAATAAAACAAAATCATTAAACAACTAAAAAGGATATATATTGTGCTATTTAAAACATTCAAGATTAAATATATAAAATCTACAATTATCCCGATATAAATAAGATTTAAACCAACAAAAATTGGAATAGAAGTTAGCAACCCTGTCAATATCAGAGTATTGAGAAGAACATACCTCTTTATCTGATTAAGATTGAACATACCTCTTTTATATGAATAATAAAGCAGAATATAGATAAAACCGAATGAAAAAATTAAAGGCAAGATTATATTAAAAAGAGTACCAGATAACAATAAGAAAGGATATCCAAAAATAGTAATAAAACCCATAAATGAGAGAGCTATAAACTTTAGCCTATATAAAAAAAGAACATATCTTCCTTTCAGTTTAAAATCTAGAGTAAAATACGAGAAAGTTACTAAACAGATAAAAAAAACAAAAAAGGAAAGATTAAAAATAGTTAGAACTACAATGTTAAAATCAAAATAAATTCCCGTACTAAATATATCTAAACCAACTAAGATGGGAATTGAAGTCAAAAATCCTGTTAATATCAGGCCGTTAATTAATATATATCTTTTAATTTTATTTACTTCGAATATAGGATTCTTATATGACTGGTAAAGAGGGATAAATAAAAAGCAAGAAGCAAAGGATACTGGAAATGTAATAAAATAGATAGTATCTATCAATAAGAAAAAAGGATAATAAAAAAGTATTGTCAAGCTAAGACAAATAACAATTAGCATTCGAGCTTTCTGAATAAATTTTATTCTCGTCTCCCTAATTTTTACATTTGATGAGAGAAGATTGATAACTGTAAGAATTAAAAATATTATGCCTAAGGTGAAATTAAAAATAGTAATTACAAGAAAATAAAAATCAAAAAATAAACCCGCAATGAAAATTTCCAACCCTATAATAGTTGGAATCAGCCCTAGAGTAGCAGATAACAATATACAATTTATAACTAATGCTTTTGCTGTGAGTCTGGAATATAGTTTCTTATTCTTCAAATAAAATATTGGAATGAAGATGATTATGCTTGAAACCATCAAAGGAATAACGAAAACATAAAAACTATCTATAGTAGCAAACAAGAAAAAGTAGAAGGCTATTACTGAGCTAAATACAATGATAAAAACATTAATTTTGATATAGAGCGTTTTAGCAAATATATCTTTATAAGCAAAAATATTGAATATTACGCATATTAAAACCATCGATAAGTAAGCAGAGTAGAGAACTTTATCAAACAACAATAAAGAGCGAAATACATTAAAGAATAATGAATAAAACAGGAAAAAAAGTTCAATTAAGATAAAGTATGAATTGATTGAATTGAATTTTTTAAATAAAGTCTCTTTAATCTTCTCTATTTTTAGTCCTAATTTTAAATTATAGTAAAGGGAAACAGACAAAAGCAAAAAATCTAAAGCTAAAAAAGAGAAATTGTTAAAGTTTATTGAAAATATAGAGAGAAAAACTGTGGAGATTAGAACCCAAAATGAATAATAATAGGATTTTAGGAGATTTCTTATAGTAAATATTCCTAATATCAGATTTGCTGTTATGAATACAATAAAGATTAATGGAAATAAAATGGATGAAATGATTAATATTTGTAAAAAGTTAAGAGTTTCAACTAAAAAGTAAATTCTCAAATTAATTAGAATATATAGGAATGATTCGATTAAGAAGATGTCAATTAAAACAAATCTTCTAAAAGACATGGAATGTTTGGCGTAAAAAAACCGGGCATAAGATATGTATAATGTTATCAGTAATACAATAGAGGGAATTAATAGCCATCCAATTAGAATTATTGAAATGTTTGTGACAAGTGGATCAGTTGTAAAGATGAGGTATTCACTAATAATTGTAGGGAAAAATGAATATGCAATAATAAAAAAGATTACAACTGCAAGCACATTTTGAGATAAAATCGCACTATCTTTACTAAAATATTCAAATTTAACAAAAATTTGAAGTAAGAAGTATAATGAGAGTAAAAATATTATCAATTGGATATTTAATTGAAATACATTGAAGATCCCAAAGGAAAGTGAGATTAAAATGGCAACTGAATTTAGGAAAAAGACGTATTTATTGTATTTCTTAGGAATAAAATTGGCTTTTTGTTCATAACGAAAAAATAAGTGAAGAAAAGGAGAAATTATTATTATTAGATAGGGTCTATTAATTAAAAATGCAAGGGAACTAATCATACTAATTAAAATGAATGATAAGATGGTATTTTGTTTTTGAAATCTGATACTTGAATTCTCTTTATTATCATCGTCAATGCTTGGATTTTCAATTACGTCATCAAATATTCCTCGGACAGATTTATAATGGAAGAAAATATAGATTCTTATTTTTAGGTAAAGTACAACAAAAAAGATTGTTAAAAAAGAGCCGATAATGTATTGTATTGTTGAATATTGAGCACCAATAACACTATAAGTGATGATTATAATGGTTGGCATTTGAATCAACAAGATGAAAATCAGACTTACCAAAGAAACCACAAATTTTTGTTTAAAAAGTAATAAGTCTTTTAGAAATGGTTTCCGTTCCTTTAAATAATTCCTAATTTTATGTGAATGGCGTTTAGTGCTCGTTAATGTAATGATATAAAAAAAGATATTTGATATTAATCCAAATAACCATGCTAAATTTGTAGCAAATGTAAAGCTTAAGAAAATGAGATGACCAATATAATTGAGAACAATAATGAAATTATACGGTTGTTTAATTGATTCTTGGAAATTAACTGAATGTTTGAATACTTGCTCTTCTATACTATAGAAATCAATTGGTTGGAACTTGTAATAATAATAAACTATATTATAAAGAACTGCGTAACTAATTAATGGAAGTAGAGTAAATGAAATATTACTTGGCGAAATATAGATAAATATTGGAGGAACTATGAATGATGATATAGATATTAAAAAAATTACATGAATTCTTGCTGTAAGATTATTATTTTTATTGAGAAAGAAAGGTTTTTTTCTATACTTGTCATAAGCTTTATAGAAAAATAGCAAGGTGAACATAAACGTAATAACTACGAAGGAATACGAAATAAATAGACTTACTCTAAAAAAGTTAAAAATAAAAAAAATCGCTATCCCTGTTGTTAATGGTGCTATAACTAGAAACCAAGTAAACCACCAACTTTTTTGAAGTATTTCTGTGGCTTTTTTAAGTCTTTCTTCTTGATTATTATTCCTATTATTATTATTATTATTAGAATTCATTTTTGGACAAAATTGGGGATCTCTAAGAAATAAATTAATAAACACAAGTTAATAAATATATCACACAACCCATAAAATCAAAATAAAATTAGAGCAAATAGTTTCATTTTCACACCCAATTAATTCCATTAGTATTAGAATAATGTGAATATATAATAAAACTGAAAAATAGAGACTTAAATAAATTTCGGCAAGAACTCCTTTTGTTTTTCCATCATCTCATCGAAAATTTTATCAGCCATTTCAAAATTTCCTACGTTAGGATCAATGGCTAAACATGCAATAGCACTTTCTTTAGATTCTTTTAGGGCTGCATCAACACATAAATCTTGGATAGAGGCTTCAATACGAAGCAAGGTTGCGATATTTTTTGGCAAATCTCCAATATTTATACCTTTTACCCCCTCTTTATCAACGGTAGCTGAGCATTCCAGGATTAAATCTCGAGGCAAATTATTTACTATCCCCTCATTTGGAATATTAACAGCCGTTTCATGGGAACTTTTATTATTTAATATCGCTTCTATTATTGGGATAGCTCTTTCTCCTGAAGGACTCTTAGTTAACAATCCCCTCTGGGGATATTTTCCATTTTTATACTTCTTATAAACGAAAGCTCCCTCTCTATCAATAAAATCTATCCAATCTATCATATCCTGTGTTTTTGTGAATTCAGATCCAATTTGTAAATATTCACCTAGATGGTTATCTCCTACATAAGAAAAATAACCAAATCTCTTAAACACTTCAAATGTCAATGTCGAAAATTCAAATCGATTAGCTTTCTCCTTAAAATAATTCATAACTTTTTTATTGAAATCATCCATTAAATTTATTCCAGAAGAGGAATCTTCTAAATCCAGTAGGAAAGCAAAATGATTTAGCCCTGCTACTTTCATCTTAAGGTCTTTTATAGGTTTATTTATCATTTGAGGTAAGTGTCTTATAAAGAAACCTATTTGGTGGCATAGGCCAATAAACTTTAATTTCTTTACACTTCTTTTAATGGCCAAACATACACGTGACATTGGGTTTGAAAAATTGATAAAAAAAGCATCTGGACAGATTTTTTCAGCATCTTTTACTATCTCAATAATAGGAGGAATTATTCTCCATGCGTGAAATGAGCCTCCAGGACCTCCACATTCTCCTAGAATTTGTGTTGATCCATATTTTCTTGGTATCTCATAATCTTGACGCCATAATTCCATTCGATTCCCAACTTCTATTGAATTAATAATAAAATCCGCATTTTGAAATGCACTTGCCCTATCGGTAGTTTGTACAATATTGAACTTGTTCCCTAATCTCTCATTCTCAATTCTAAGAAGTTCATAAAAGATTTCTAATTTCTTAGTATCAATATCATGAAGAACAATCGTAGACCCTACCAAATCTTTACTTAAAAAGATGTCATTGACCATTTTCGGTCCAAAACTTGTACTTCCTGCTCCCACTAAAACTATTTTCTTCTTCATTTTAATCTGTTTCCTATTATAGATAAAGAATAATTATTATATTGTAAATTAGAATCGATTTAATAGGTTAGCAATGAAGAGCTGTTACAAGCATTATTTACTACTTTGTCAACTTATTTCAACAAAATCAGAAACGTGGGAAATCAATGGGCAAAGTTTTTATAGATCTATACCATTATATTATTAATGTTTTCACATAATACTATGTATAATTGGTGTAAAATACGTAATATTGTATCACCCTTAATTCATAGTATTAAGAGAGAATAAATCAAAATTTTCGACTCTTTTCTTTTAACTTTTCTTGATTTGTTCTCTTTTACTATTACATTTCATAAAAACTTATTTGAATTGGGTCAAGTTTAGATTCTTTTTCCCCGTGAAAACTACAAAAATAAAAAGAGGTGAAAAATTATGGGAAAAGTGTCAAGCAGAAGTGATCTAATAATGGATTACTACAAAGATTGGGATTCTTCTAGTGCTCCAATTATGCTGATGGAAGCCTCAAATGAGTTTTCAGAAAGTCTTGAGGCTGAAGAGAGTAAAGGATTGAAAAATCTGAGAAGAAAATATCAAAAATCTTTCAAATGATGACGAACTTTATTAGATTTAAATATAATTCAAAATTTTTTTTAAAATTTTTTCTTTTTAATTATAATATCTTCTTAATTCTTTCAATAGCCTCTATAATCCGTGTCTCGGGTTGAGTTAAAGCAAATCTTACAAAACCTTCTCCGTATTGACCAAATCCTATTCCAGGTGTGATTATTACGCCAATATCAATCAATTTTTTTACAAAATCCAAACAATTTAGGTCACAATACTTTTCGGGAATTTGTGTCCACACATAAAATGTTGCTTGAGGCTTATCTGTATTCCATCCTATTTCATTCAACCCTTTAACAAGAACATCTCTTCGTTGTTCGTACGTTTTAACTATTTTTTCGACAATTTCTGGGCGCTTTTCTGATTTATATTCATCTAAACCTTTGATCACCGCTTTTTGTATAAATTTAGGACATCCAGAATCGATCTGTGACTTAATCTTTCTTAAACCTTTTATAACGTCTCTATTACCCGCAGCCCAACCACACCGAAATCCTGTCATATTGAACATTTTTGAAACACTATTAATCTCTACATGGTTTGGGCTTACTTGCAGTATTGTAGGGGCAATGTAATCATCAAATGTAAACTCTGAATAAGGATTATCATGAATAATTAAAAAATTATAATCTTCAGCATAATCTGAGATTTTTTTTAGAAATTCTGTTGAAATGATTGCTCCAGTGGGGTTGTTAGGATAATTAATATACATCAACTTGGCTCTTTTAAGAATTTTAAGCTCAATTGCATCCAAATCAGGGAGAAAATTGTTTTCTCTTAAAAGAGGCATTAAATAAGTTTCAGCATCACACAATTTCGCTGCTCCATTCTCATAAACAGGATATCCTGGATTTGGACAAAGGATCAAATCTCCAGGATTTATAAAAGCTCTTGCTATATTCGCAACTCCATCTTTTCCTCCAATAACATTTGTAATCTCAGAACTAGCATCCAAATCAATGTTATGTCTAGCTTTATACCATCTTGCTATTGCTTCTCTAAAAGATTCTTCTCCCATGCTTGATGGGTAATTTTGATTTTCATCAATTTTAACAAGATTAACCAATTCATTAATAATCAAATCAGGTGTAGGTAGATCAGGATCACCAATACCTAAAGAAATGAAATCTATATTTTCTTTTTTCTTTTCTTCAACTAACTGCTCTATTTCTACAAAAATATATGTTGGGAGCTCTTTTACTCTCTCAGAATATTCGAATTTAATATAAAACACATCGCTTTAAAATTTGGTTGGGAAATATGTGCAAATAATCATAATTTAAATATTAAAATTTCGAAAAGAACCTTTATATCCTAAATTAATCTTACTTTTCCAATAACCAAGTTAAAGTAGAAAAAAAAATGGAAATGTTATCACTAAGTCGGATAATCTTTCCTTATTTGAAGTTCTCGTTTGTAGGTGTTAATTTGGCTATTAATGAATTTGGATGGATTAGTTTTTATTAAATGACCGTATATTCGTAAATGATCTTCCAAAAGTCTTATAGATAGCTCTAAGTTACTAACTCTTTTCTGAATATTATTAACCATAATTTAGCCTCTCAACCTTATATTTACCCTATAGAAAAATTTTAAGATAAGGTTATTTAAATATTGTGTGAGTGGTCTGATTTTATAGGTTTTATTCTTAAATCATTGAGTAATCCAATTTCCTTACTTCTCATCAAATCTCGAAATTTAAATAAACTATGAATTTTTACAACATTTAAAAATTATTAAAAAAGAAAATTACAATGACTGATAAATTCTGGTATAAAGTAGCAAGAACAATAGCAAAATCGGGAGTTTTCCCTGTCCCTATTAGTCCTCCATTGATAGATCTATTGCAAAACCTTTTATCTGAGGAACAAGCTAAATTTATATTAAATTTCAAAAAGCCTTCCATGACTTTGGCACAATTAAAACAAAAGATTGATATCGCAGAAGAAACAATACTTAAAATGCTTAATATCTTGATGCATAATGGTATTATTATCGGTGCGAAAAGTAGAACTACTGGAGTTATGGTTTATCGTTTAATGGGCTTCTATCCAGGGATTTTTGAGTATACTTTCTTAAGAGGTACCACAACAGATCGAGATAAAAAGTTAGCAAGGTTATTTGAAAAAGCTTTTCATGGTGTTGGTGAAGGAACTCAAAAAAACTACGATAGCATCGTAAATGTATTTAAAGATCTCCCTCCAACAGATAGAACTCTCCCTGTTGGAAAAGAATTAAAGGTAGGAACAGAATCTGTAATACCCTTTGAAGATGTTAAGAAATATATTGAAGATTATGATGATATTGCTGTAGGTCATTGTTATTGTCGCCATTCAAAAGACTTATTAGATGATCCCTGTAAATTAAAAGCACCAAAAAATAATTGTTTCCTATTAGATAAGAGTGCGAAATTTGCTATAGAACAAAACTTTGGAAGGAGTGTTTCGAAAGAAGAAGCGATTCAGATATTAAAAGAGGCAGAGGATTATGGATTAGTGCATAAAGTTTTTCACGTCCATTCAGATTTGAATAGGGGAATAGAAGCAATTTGTAATTGTTGCAAATGTTGTTGTGGAATTTTAAATTTTTATAGTAGCGGTGCTTTACCATTTCATACAGTTTCATCCTATTTAGCAGAAGTGGATGAAGAAATTTGCACTGGTTGTGAAACTTGTGTAAATGTGTGCCCGATGGAAACTATAGAATTAGAGAGTTCAGTGGCAGTTGTTCAAGAAGAGAAATGTATTGGATGTGGAGTATGCACTCAAAAATGCCCTGAAGAGGCAATACACCTTAAGAGAACTGGACCTCGAGATGTTTTTATCCAACCAGAAAAAATCAAAGTAGAGTAAATAAAATTCCTCTGCATCTCTACTATTTGATAATTAAATGAAGAATTGCACTCTTAAAATTTCTATATATAAAAGTTAAGGCTCAAAATCATGAAAGAAATAAACGAACCAGCAAGAAAAATTCCCGTTATGACAGAAACTGACGTTTTAGTAATAGGAGGTGGGCCAAGTGGACTTTCCGCTGCATTATCC
>SDBS01008332.1_pt1 | contig 10026 bp, 7 predicted proteins | sample 2277091 | NCBI WGS metagenome assembly SDBS01 (sample SAMN10404972, study PRJNA504765) | marine sediment metagenome | isolation source: marine sediment core GS10_PC15, 163 cmbsf | place: Arctic Ocean: Southern Knipovich Ridge | collected 2010 | reverse complement strand
GGTAAGCACCTTGACACCCAGTATCTGGGATATCCAGCCGAGGTGGGTTTCCAGAACCTGCCCGATATTCATCCGTCCTGGCACGCCTATCGGGTTAAGGATAATATCCACCGGGGTACCGTCAGGCAGGAAGGGCATGTCTTCAGCCGGAGCTATTATGGAGACAACCCCCTTGTTGCCGTGTCGTCCGGCTAGTTTATCCCCAACAGCAACCGGTCGTTTCTGAGCAACCCAGACCTGCACCCACTGATTAACCCCGGCGGCCAGGTCTTCACCTGAGAAGACCTTCACATCAACTATCTTCCCCCACTCACCATGCGGTACCCGTAGCGAAGTGTCTTTCACCTCGCGAGCTTTCTCACCAAATATGGCTCGCAGGAGTTTCTCTTCAGCGGATAGCTCGGTCTCTCCCTTGGGGGTAATCTTACCTACCAGTATGTCGTCTGGACCTACTTTCGCGCCTATCCGAACAATCCCGTCTTCATCCAGTTCTCGCAGACTTTCCTCCCCCACATTAGGTATATCTCTGGTGATTTCTTCGGGTCCTAGCTTCGTATCTCTGGCTTCTACTTCGTACTTCTCAATGTGAATGGAGGTGAAGGTATCTCTCTCAACCAGTCGATTGCTGAGGATAATGGCATCCTCGTAATTGTAACCTTCCCAGCTCATGAAGGCGCACAGCACGTTCTGCCCTAGAGCCAGCTCTCCCTGTTCTGTGGATGAACTATCGACTAACACCTGCCCCTTTTCTACCCGGTCACCATTGTTCACTATGGGGCGTTGATTAATGCAGGTGCCTTGATTGGTACGCACAAACTTCTGCAGCGGGTATACGTCTTCCTCGCCATTATCTTTGGTAATCACAATCTGCAAACTGGTAACCGAGGTCACCACTCCGGCATCCTCAGCCAGTAGCACCTGTCCACTATGCTTGGCAGCCTCTACTTCCATTCCGGTGGCAACCAGAGGTGACGCTGGGTGAAGTAGGGGCACAGCCTGACGCTGCATATTGGAGCCCATCAAGGCACGATTAGCGTCATCGTGCTCCAGAAACGGTATTAGGGACGCGGAAACACTGAATATCTGCTTAGGAGATACGTCCATGAAATCAATTTTACCTGGTACCTCTCGCAGGTAGGTGCCTCCCAGCTTGGCTTCAACCCTTTCATCCATGAACTGGCTATCTGGGTTAAGTCGGGCATTAGCCTGGGCAATAGCTAATTTTTCCTCTCTGTCGGCTGACATATATATAATCTCATCGGAAACAAACGGCACCACTCCTATTGTTCTCGGCGATAGACTCTGCAACTTGGTGGCACGCCTATCGGTGATGGTTGTCCCCGCTCTTGCTATGACCTTGCCGTTATCATCACGTACCGCTTCACTGACTGTTCTACCTGTCAGCCCCTCATCGGTATTGCTCATCTCTCTGATAACCCTGCGGTACGGTGTCTCAATGAAACCATACTGGTTAATCCGAGCATAGGTGGCTAAAGAACCAATCAGACCGACGTTCGGTCCCTCTGGCGTCTCAATAGGGCAGATTCTACCGTAGTGAGAGTAGTGGACGTCTCGTGCCTCAAAACCAGCACGATCACGAGATAGCCCTCCCGGTCCCATTGCCGATAATCGCCGCTTATGCGTTAGCTCATCCAGCGGATTCGTTTGCTGCATAAACTGTGATAATTGCGAACTGCTGAAAAATTCTCTGATAGCTGCCACTACGGGGCGAGTATTGACTAGGGCGCTGGGAGTAGCCGCCTCTGTCGGGATGGTGCTCATACGCTCCTTGGCCACTCGCTCTAGGCGTAATAGGCCGATGCGAAACTGGTTTTGAATCAGCTCGCCAACGGTGCGCGTTCGCCGATTTCCCAGATGGTCAATGTCGTCACCGGTGTCCTCGCCATTGTTTATCATAATCATGTGTCTGATTATCTCTACAATATCTTCCTTGGTTAGGGCTCGTTGGCTTTCTGGGATATCAAGTCCTAGCCGCTTATTCATCTTGTAGCGTCCCACAATCCCCAGGTCATAATGTTGAGAACTAAATAACTGATTGCTAATCAGTTTTCTGGCATTTTCAACACTGGGTGGGTCGCCAGGCCTCAGTTTCCTGTAGATATCAATTAGAGCCTCGGAGGTATCCCTGATTGAAGGCTCACGCCCAATAGTTGATTTGATGTATTGGTGCTCGGGAGAATTGTCCTCATTAGAGAACATGCTCAGCAGTTCTTCATCACTGCTGTAGCCAATAGCACGTAGTAGCGTAGTGACCGGAATCTTTCGCTTGCCATTTATTTTGGTGGAGAGTACATTCGCGTTGCTGGTGTCAAACTCCAGCCAGGCCCCGCGGTTGGAGACTAGTTTTCCATGGCACAATCCACGACCACTGGAAGGGTCCTCTTCCGCCGTGAAATAGACGCCGGGCGAACGAAGTAACTGGCTTACTACTACCCGTTCCGCCCCGCTGGTAACAAAGGTGCCTTTGGCTGTCATTAGCGGGATATCACCGATAAACAGGTCCTGCTCTTTGATTTCTCCCGTGCCCTTAATCAGCAACCTTGCTTTCACATACAGAGGGGCTGAGTAGGTCAGGTCGCGCTCACGGCACTCTGGTTCAGGGTGACGGGGTTCACGAAACTCGTAACTAATAAAGTCAAGGGACAGCCTGTTACCGGTGAAGTCCTTGATAGGAGATACTTCCTCCAGCACTTGCCTTAGTCCCTCTTCCTGAAACCAGCGGAACGAATCTAATTGGACTTCGATCAGGTTGGGGACATCTAGTATCGTGGGCAACTTCGCATAAGACTTTCTGGGAACAGGGGACAGGCTCTTGTCAATGTGTGCTGATGACATCAATACCACCTCTAAATCTACGCTTTTAGCAGGCACAAAAAATCGCTAAGTTACCGTGGACGCACGCCAATGCGGGAACTCGTACAGGTAGTGAGACATACAATAAAGGTAAAAACCTTGTGAGGCATAAATTAATCCAGTGTAATCATACCACTAGTCCGGACTGCTTGTCAACCCCCTGATTCAAATTGCTCCACTACTGAATAATCAGGCAATAAGTAGCTCGTTGTCCGGAGTCGTCCTCTGTGCCCTTATTTTTCCCTTTGTGCCAAAAACGGCACCTCCACCCCCACCACCAGAGGTACGTGTTTGGACCATTCTTGTTCGGTCTTGCCCATCATCCATACTGCGCCGTTGCGCAGGTCACCGACGGTCGTCACGTACAGGAACGCCTCTTCCTCTGTACATCCTTTCACCTGGGCGAGTATCTTCTTCGCATCGTCCACCGCTAGGTCACGGGCGGCTTCATAAGGTCTCCGGCAGGCGATTGAGACGAACGAGTTCGGTTTTCGTATTGTCGGTCGCACCACGGGCCAGGTCTCTTCTTTCGTTATTCGTAGTGTTACCTCACCGGCGCACTCTGCACCCAGTCCCAGAATCTCTCCATCGCCTTGTGCCGCGTGGAGGTCTCCCAGCACCAGCAGTCCACCAGGGAGTTCTGCCCTGAGCATCAATGTGTTTCCTGCGGCAACGTCCCTGAAGTCCATGTTCCCGCCGTTGTCCCAGGGGTTAGCAACATCCTCAGCGGGTTGCACGCGGATGTCCCCAATCATCATCCGCAAAGGTGCCCATAGACCGCCGGGGAAATAGACACGGCCGTCCTTGATTTCAAGGAACGAGTTAACCTTCGAGTCTTTCCACCACCCCCCGCTCGCATGGCCTTCAGGCTGGATATCCTCAACGTGAATCGCCATCACATCTCCCGGTTCTATGCCCTTAACGAAGATTGGCCCCGTCTCTTCACGCTCTCGGTACCGGGTCGGATTAGCGTCTGCCGGCGTCCGAATAATTGGCGTGCGGAAGTTGATGGTTTCGACAACAAATCTCTCCCCTAATTCGACTTCGCCTACGGGATTCCGCACTACGTGCCGCTGGTCAGGCGGAACCGTGTGTTCTCTCGATACTCTCTTCACGGCTTCTCCTTTTACTGTTTGGCTCGCCCGTAGTCGTCCTCTACCCGCACCACATCCTCCAGTTCAGGGGTTGAAACTTCAAGCAGTGTCGTGTCCTCTATCGCCTGTATCCGGTGCCTGGTGCCGGGCGTAATCCTGACACTATGCCCTGCTCCAACTTCTGTTGTTGTCATCCGCCCGTCGCTTCCCTCAATTACCAGCAAAGCCCTGCCCTCGTAGATGTACATGCTCTCATCCTTCTGCTCGTGATACTGAAGGCTCAGCCTCTGCCCCTGCTTAACGAAGATTACCTTGCCGGCATACTTCGGGCTGAGAGCGTAGAGTAGCTCGTACCCCCACGGCTTTTCTGTTTTTCGCGGAAGTTTTTCTGCCATAATTCATCCCTTCCCCTGTCATTCTCTCCCTATGTCATTGCGAGGAGCGTTAGCGACGAAGCAATCTCGCCAAACGAAGAGCCCCCCGCTCCAGCTTAAGCACCGGTCAGTGCTTTCCCAAACTCAAGTAGCCCTTTCACCCTGGCTTTGGAATCACTTTCCGCATAGATGCGCAGCACCGGCTCCGTCCCGGAGAATCTGACCAGCAACCAGGTAGTATCCGCCAGTATAAAGCGGAAACCATCGGTAGTGTCGGTCTTCACCACTTTAATCCCCTCGATGCTCTCCGGAAAATTACTCGTGATGCGCTCAATTATCCTCTGGCGTTCACCCTCAGAGAAGTGGAGGTCTATTCGGTCGTAGTGGTGAGGTCCCACCTTGCTGTAGAGGTATTCCAGAAGCTGTGACGGAGTCTTACCTGTCTTAATCATAAAGTCCAGAAAATACAGACCGGCTGGGATGGCATCCCGCTCCGGGATGTGTCCCCGGAAACCATAGCCGCCGCTCTCCTCCCCGCCAATGAGGGCATTCTTGGCTAGCATTACTGGCGCCACGTGTTTAAAGCCCACCGGTGTCTCATAGACCGGTACTTTGTATATTTCACCCAGTCGATTTACCATGCTGGTGGAGGTTATTGTCCTCACTATCGCCCCTCGCTCACCGCGTACCTCCAGCAGATACAGACTGAGCAGAGCAAATACCTGGAGCTGGGTGAGAAACTCCCCGTTTTCATCTATGATACCAATTCGGTCGGCATCACCATCGGTAGCTATTCCCACGTCCGCTTTTAGTTCCTTAACTGTCGCCGAAAGCTTGGTTAAATTCGCCGCAATCGGCTCCGGCTGTATTCCGGGAAAAGCGGGATTACGTTCGCCGTTTATCTCCGTAACCTCAATATTCCCCCCACCCAATAGCGTCTTAAAATAGCCGGCACCGGCACCGTACATCGGGTCAACAACTACCTTCAGCCTGGCTCGGCGTATTTCCTTCAGGTCAATGAACCTGGCTATCCGCTCCAAATAGATTGGGGTTAAGTCAAGGTATTCTACCCGCCCTCGTTCCACAGCCTCAGCCAGGGGCATCCGATTCACCCCTCCGCTGGCGGCTATGTCAGAGACATGCTTTTCCAGTTCGGCAATAACTTCAGTGGCGGCGCTGGCGCCGCTTTCATCACGGAACTTAAAGCCATTCCACCTGGCTGGATTATGGCTGGCGGTGATGATAATGCCACCCCCGGCCTTTTGACTTACAATGCCAAAACAGACTACCGGCGTTGGGACTGCCCTGGAACAGAGGTGCACCTTTATTCCGTTGCCGGCAATTACCTCCGCCGCCGCCGCCGCAAAGTCTTCGGACGCAAACCGGTGGTCATAGCCAATAATTACCCCTTTGCTGTCCAGCCCGGCCTTTTTCAGGTAATCAGCCGCTCCCTGAGCACAAATGCGCACATTGTCAAAGGTAAAATCCTCGGCAATAACCCCCCGCCACCCATCCGTGCCAAACTTAATCGGACTGCTTATCTACCTTACCCCCTCAGGTTTTGCTTAATGATTTCGCTTCTGTAGATACTAAATCACAGAAGTAAAACCCCTCCCTGAACACCACCTCCCCTGGCCTACACTCTATTTTCTCTTTGAATATCGGCCCGTCAAAGACAAAGGAATGAAACTCTCCGTTCTCGCCTCCGGGGTCAACACCAGCCGGCAGTTCAGCTAAGAGCTGCTCATCTAATATCCTGCCCGCAAATCCCTTGTTCAGCACCTTGGAATCGACACAGGTGACGATAGCCTGGAAGCCCAGACATATGAACGTCCGGGTAAGTTCAGCAGTATCTCTTCCCCATATTGGGAAGATTCCCTTCATCCCTACCCTTGCTAGGTTCTCCTCACGATGTTTCCTTACGTCCTCCAGAAGAATATCACCGAAAACTACTGAGGAAACCCCGACCTGCTTAAATCTGGTATGTACCTCCCACATCCTGGATTCGTATTCCTCATTTGAGCAGGACTTGGGAATGAAAACCTTCTCCACAGGCAAACCCAGAGATTGTGCTTGCTGCTCAATCAGAATTCTAGGTACACCGTGCATACTTACCCGGTCGTAGTCTTCGGTTATCGTGGTCAGCAAAGAGACTATTTCGTACCCTCTGCTTCTCTGGATTTCGTGAAGAGCCATGGCACTATCTTTACCACCGCTCCAGCAAACCAGCACCTTTTCCATCCCAAATATCTACTCCCCCAACCCCTCTTTCTTCAGAACCTCCGCCATGTCCGTCTTCTCCCACGGCAGGTCGATGTCCTCCCGCCCGAAGTGTCCGTAGGCCGCCGTCTGTTTGAAAATCGGCCGCCGCAGGTTAAAGTACTGGATAATTGCCGCCGGCCTCAGGTCAAAGTGCTCGCTAATCAGGTCTCTGATAACCTCCTCGCTGACCTTGCCCGTGCCGAAAGTTTCCACAGAGACAGATATTGGGTGAGCAACGCCGATAACGTAGGCAATCTGGATTTCCAGCCGTTCCGCTAGCCCGGCCGCCACCATGTTCTTGGCGATATACCTCGCCATGTAAGCTGCGGAGCGGTCAACCTTGGTCGGGTCTTTCCCCGAAAAAGCTCCGCCGCCGTGCCGCGCAATCCCGCCATAGGTATCCACCAGAATCTTCCGCCCGGTGAATCCGGTATCGGATGCCGGCCCCCCAATCACAAACCGACCCGTAGCATTAACGTAGAATTCGGTCTCGGCATCTATCAACGAAGACGGAATTACAGTCTTAATGACCTTATCAATAATGTCCTTCTCCATCTGTTCCTTGCTGACATCATCGTCATGCTGGGCAGCAATAACCACACTGGTAATCCGTTTTGGAACGCCTTTATTATATTCGACGGTTACCTGCGATTTTCCGTCAGGGCGCAGGTAAGTCAGAGTTTTGTCTTTTCTTAACTTGGCTAACTGCTGGCACAGCTTGTGGGATAAAGAAATTGGTAGCGGCATGAGTTCCGGCGTCTCGTTGCAGGCGAAACCCACCATCATTCCCTGGTCGCCGGCCCCGATTGCATCAAGGTCGTCACTACCTGGTGCTCCTTTCTTAGCCTCTAACGCCTTGCTCACTCCCATATCAATGTCAGCCGACTGCTCTTTAATTGACACCAGTACCCCGCAGGACTGATGGTCGAAGCCATACTTGGGGTTGGTATAGCCGACATCTTGAATGACCTTGCGCACCACCTGCGGCACATCAACATAACAACTGGTTGTGATTTCCCCCATGACCACTACCAGCCCGGTGGTTACTGCCGTCTCGCAGGCAACCCGTCCCTTGGGGTCTTCCGCCATTATTGTGTCCAGTATCGCATCCGATATCTGGTCGCAAAGCTTATCCGGGTGCCCCTCCGTAACCGACTCCGAGGTAAGCAGGTATTTCGGCGAGTTCTTAAAGCTATTCGTCATATCTTCTCCCTTCTATGTTCCCTCTTGCCAGCTCTTCAGGTATTTCTCTTGCTCTGCCGTCAGAGTGTCAATATTAATTCCCATGGAGCCCAGTTTCAACCGGGCTACTTGTTTATCAATGTCTTCTGGCACCGGGTAGACCTTGATCTTGAGCTTTCCTCCGCTCTTCACCATGTACTCCATGCATAGTGCCTGGTTGGCAAAACTCATGTCCATTACGCTGGCCGGGTGCCCCTCAGCGGCAGCCAGATTTATCAGTCTCCCCTCCCCCAGGAGATAAAGGCGGCGGCCATCCTTAAGTTCATACCTCTCCACAAATGGTCTTACCTCATACTTGCCGCTGGACATGCTCTCCAGAGCCGGGATATTAATCTCTACGTTGAAATGCCCGCTGTTGGCCAGTAGAGCCCCATCCTTCATCACCTGCAAGTGAGCCTTGTCAATGACATTCTTGTTACCGGCAATAGTGATGAAGATATCTCCTACCCTGGCGGCTTCTTTTAGCGGCATAACCTGGTAACCATCCATCAGCCCCTCCAGGGCGCGCGTTGGCTCTACTTCGGTGATAATCACCTGCGCCCCCAGTCCTTTTGCCCTCATCGCCACACCACGCCCACACCAGCCGTAGCCGCAGATTACTACCTTCTTACCTGCCCACAGGATGTTGGTGGCTCGCGTGATTCCGTCAATCGTGCTCTGTCCGGTGCCATACCGGTTATCAAACAGGTACTTGGTCGGGGCATCGTTCACCGCGATTATCGGGTACTTCAGACTCCCTGACTTCTCTAGACTGCGCAACCTGATGACGCCGGTCGTGGTCTCCTCGGTGCCACCGATAACCTTACCGATTAGGTTGCTCCGTTCTGTGTGGAGGATCGTAACCAGGTCGGCGCCGTCATCTACTGTAATCTGGGGTTCGTGGTCCAAGGCGGTGTTGATGTGTTTATAGTATGTTTGCTCGTTCTCTCCCTTGATGGCATTGGTAGCAATACCGTATTCCACCAGGGCGGCGGCCGCATCATCCTGCGTGCTCAGCGGATTGGAAGCGCATAAAATAACGTTAGCCCCTCCTTCCTTCAGAGCCAGAGCCAGGTTTGCCGTCTCCGTGGTAATGTGAAGGCAGGCTGAGATTCGGATACCGGATAAAGGCTTCTCCTTGGCAAACCTCTCCCTGATTAGCTTCACCACCGGCATCTCTCTGGCCGCCCACTCAATTTTCTGCCGGCCCGCTTCTGCCAGCGTTGAGTCTTTAATATCATAGTTTTTAACTGAGGTCATTTACTACTCCTTATCTTCATCTCTATCCACCTCACCCCATCGGTACCCATCCCCTTTGAATTGTCCTTAGTCTCATCCCCTCATCCAGCAGGGCCTTTGTCTCATTGTTGCTTACTTCTCGGGCGACCGCCCTTGTGAAGACGAGGTTTTTCAGCAGGACAACTCTTCAGTGGCACCGGGCAATCTAGACACGTCTCCCTCCCATACTCCTTACACCCGTCCAACCAGGGCACTTCGCCATTGAGTTGCCCGTATAAAGGATGCTTCTTCGCTTCCTCCTTCGGCGGCCTTCCTATTTCACTCATTTCGCGTTTCCCACACTACGCTCAGCCCAACTCTCTTCACTAATCCTTTGCAGGATATGTCCCACACTGTCTTATGGGGAGTGAGAAGTATCCAGAATCACTGGCCCACCGTCAATCAAAATGTCCCTGTCTTGGGTTAACATTGTATCATAGGTTCGGCGGGAAAATTCGCTGGAATAAATACGGGTGCGAAATTCCTCAATATATTCTAGCATATATTTACAGCACGCTCCCCGGAAAAAACAGTATCGCCACCGCTGTCTTTATCACTGGTTGTTCTCGTCTCCTTTATCATATATACCCCTCCGCCACCTCAAAACACCTCCCGCTAACAGCTGGGGTATATTGCCTCATTACCACTCCTCAATGTGGCAGAACTCGCGGAACTCCTGATATCTCGCAGCGATGTCTTCTGAGGTGAGAGAACGCAGACGTTCCACCCCGAATTCCTCTACGGTGAAGCTGGCGCTGGCGCTGCCATGAATTAGCGCCCTCTTTGTCGTTTGTTCTGTTATCTCGCCTGCCTTGTCCAGGTAGCCCAAAAAACCACCGGCAAAGGTATCTCCAGCCCCCGTCGGGTCTTTAACCTCTTCCAGTAGGCAGGCTGGAACTGTGAAATAACCCGCCTCGTTAACC
>SDBS01008330.1_pt1 | contig 10027 bp, 6 predicted proteins | sample 2277091 | NCBI WGS metagenome assembly SDBS01 (sample SAMN10404972, study PRJNA504765) | marine sediment metagenome | isolation source: marine sediment core GS10_PC15, 163 cmbsf | place: Arctic Ocean: Southern Knipovich Ridge | collected 2010 | reverse complement strand
TACTGGCGCGGTGTGGGCATTACTGGAAAGCTCTACTTCCAGGGGACGGCGTGTTGGCGGTCCGGGCGCTATTTCCGTAAATGCGATATCCAGTTTGGGAAACAATGGTGGTAGCTCTTTTCCCACACTGTTCATGTCAGCGATAGCATCATGTTCCGGTCGGGCGACAGCTGGAGTATAAATCACATTGATCTGACCAAACCGGCCGCCACGCTGGATCAAGGGATCACCACCGTCACGCGCAATCTGGCCAGTGGTAATCACCGTGGTTTCAAAATATTCCGGTTTGATGCGCTTTCGAATCTCACTATCGATGCTGGCCAGTTGCTTGCGCATGGAATCGTGACTGGTGCCACCGGGGGCCGTCACGCGCACCATGTACTGATCCACACCTGCTAACGGGAATAGTCTGAATTTCATCACAGTCCCCGCCAGCACGATGCTGCCAATCAGTACTGCCATTGAAATTGCTACCGTTAAATAGCGGTGATCCAGCGCTTTTTCCAACAGGCGGCTATAGGCATTTTCCAGGTTGACTAGCCATTTGCGTTCCTTTGGGTGTACTTTTGGTTTTGCCAGAAAGGCTACATGGCTGGGCAGAATCAGAAAAGATTCCAGCCAGGAGAAAAACAGCAGTGACGACACCACGATGGGGATGGCAATAATAAATTTCCCGATCATGCCGCTCATGAACATCATCGGCAGGAAGGCGGCAATGGTGGTCAATACCGTCGCGGTTACCGGCCCCAGCAATTCCATGGCGCCTACCGTGGCGGCCTTTTTTGGCGCCATGCCCTGTTCCATGTGATAGGTGATGTTCTCGCCAATAATGATGGCGTCATCCACGATCATGCCTAGTACCATGATGAAACCCATCATTGAGATCAGGTTGAGTGTGACGCCACCGATGAACAGCGCGTACAGGCCGGTCAAGAACACGATCGGCAAGCCCCACGTAGTCGTCATGGCCACCGATGGGCGCAGGAACAAAATCAATGTCAGAAAGACCAGTATGATTCCCACCAGACCATTGTTAGTGAGCACGCCAAGACGCATACGCGCAAATTTTGACATGTCGAGGAAGGTATCAACGCGCACATCCTCGCCATACAGTTCGGGAATCTTCTTCATGTACTCCCGGATCTGGTTGACGATGGTAATAATATCGCCGTCGGCCTTTTTCATGATAATGATGGCTGCAGCGGGCTTACCCTGCACATCAGCATAAATCCGTGCTTTTTCCAGCGATTCCGTTACCTTTGCGATATCGCCAAGGCGGATGCCCTGGCCACGTTCGTTGGCGCGCAACACCAGATTGGCGACGTCCGGTGCATCTTTGAATTCACCGGTAATGCGAACCGCTTTTTGTCCCGTGCTGGTTTCGAGATCGCCACCCGGCGCATTGATATTCCAGTTGGTCAGTGTTGCAGAAATCTCGCCAATGGAGATGCGATGACGCTGCATCTGTTTGGGATCAACAACAATGCGTATCTCGGCCCTGCGGTTACCCTGTATCAACACACGGCCGACACCATCGATTTCCAGCAGGTCGTCGCGAATTTCGTCACCGAGCCTTTTCAGGGCCAGGTCAGTGCGCGGTGCAGAGATGGCCAGTTGCAGGATTGGGAATACACCACCGTCGATTTCGAGCACACCAGGCTCATAGGGCAGGTCCTGCGGCAAGGTAGCACGACTGACCGCCAGTTGTATGTCGCTGGCGATGCGGTCGCGATTACTGGCATTGGGGTCGACCTCCAGTTCAATCCGCGCCGAGCCGGGAAAGGCGATCGACGTCATTTTATCGATACCGCTTAGTGACTTCAGCTCCTGTTCAATGGGCGTGATCAGCAGTCGCTCCACTTCTTCCGGAGAGGCGCCGGGATAAGCGGCGTTGACTTGCACACGGTCGAGATTGACGTTGGGAAAGGCCTCACGGTTAATGGACATGATGGCATAGGTACCGAGCAGCAGCAGGAATATAGATACCAGATTGACGATCAGATCCCGTTCAACAAGGAATCGTATGATGGCTCGCATTAGTGTTCTCCTTTTCTACCCGCGGTGGGCGCCATTGCATCCCGCAACAGAATTCCCCGCATTAAGTCGAGGGAGGCATGTTTGCGCGCAAGCTCGATGCGTTGCTGTTCGCGGGCAAGCTTGCTGAGCTGATAATCATTTTCAAACTGGATCAACTGTGTGGTATCGGTGCGACCGCTGCGATAACGTTTGGTGGCCTCATCGATTTTCTTGCGTTCGACTGTCACCCGCTGTCGTTGGCTGGCAAGCGATTTATTGGATTTTTCGATTTCGGATATAAGTCCCGCCACGTTGTATTTCATGTCGTCACGAATGCGCTCGGCTTCGCGCAGCGCAATGGAGCGGTTAATCATTGCTTGTGTTACAACAGCCTCGTTACCGCGTTTATCAAGAGACTTGCGAAACTCTAGACGCGCGCTGGCGACATAATCAGATTCGTTGACCGGAGGGGTAGCCGGGCCCTGTTTGTTGCCGTATCCCACACCAAATACCAGATCGAAAGTGGATTTTGCCGAATCCCTGCTGGTCGCCAGTTGTGAATCGGCAATATCAATCTGCGCTAGCTGCCGATGCAGGTCGGGGCTGTGGGCTTTCGCTTGCTCAAAGATGGTATCGACATCACCACTTACTGAACCGTCCTTATCATGCAGTACCGGCGTAAATGCCGCCGTGCGCGGGCGATTCAGCAATCGATTAATGGAAGTACGTTGTTGTTCCCAAGCCGTAAGCAGGGAATCGTAATCTGCGATACGCGCCTGTAGCTGTGCTTCTGCCTGTAATAAATCCTTCTCTTCGCTCAAGCCCAGCCGGGCATTGGCACGAATGTATTTCTTCAGTCGGCGCGCGCGATCGACAGCATCATTTGCCGTTTCCAGTTGCGCTTTCGTCAGTGCGGCGATAAAAAAAAGCTCCATGGTCTGCGTCGCCAGCCCATCGCGAACGCTTTGTGCGTTGGCGAGGGCAATGCGTTCGCCTGCCTTGGCACTTTTTAGCCCTTCTTTGTATTGAGGATTACCTGCACCCTGGGCCAGTGGCAATCGGTAGCTAGCGTCCACACGTGTCAAGTGTGCCGGATTCGGAAATGCGGTAGAAAAACTGAACGAACTGTCTTCATAGCTGTAACTGCTACCGATACCAAAGCTTCCTCCGGAGGACAATGGCCGATTCAGGTCGACGTTTAGACTGGCGCTATCGCTCGGTGTGCCGCTGAATGGCGAAAGATCGTGGCTCGCGCCAACCTGTCCGCCCAGGGTCCAGCCAAGTATGCTCCTGGCCTTGATAACATCCAGTTGCGCACGCCTGGCTTGCAGGCGGGCAATTTCCACCGAGGGGTATGTTCGCATCACCTGGCGCAGGGTCTGGTGCAGGGTAAACGTTTCGGCAGTTGCCCATACCGGTGCCGCTAATGCGATTACCACAGTTGATATCAATGCGCGGAGCTTGTTCATGGTGTTGTTGTCTCCTGGTCAGGCTGTTGTGAACAGCCTTGATAGTCCTTATCCCGATACCTCTGTCCGATTTACCAGCAGACCATGTAATATAATATTCAAATGGGCCTGTAGATACTTATTTACATCGTAAGGTCGGTCGTCGAAGGGGGCTAATGACTGTTCCCAGATCGCTGCAAATATCATCGGCGCCATAACCGCACGCGCACTATGGGAAACGTCTTTTACAGCAAATTCTCCCCTGTCCACGCCCCGTTGCAGGATGCGCTCAACCAGCGCGGTACCACGAGCAACGACGTTGTCGACATAAAACCTGGCGATATCTGGAAAGTTCTTGGCCTCGGCGATGATCAGTTTGGGGATACCACAAACCTTTGTGTGGATAACGTTATCGAGCCAGAACTGCATGAGTCCAAACATCAGATCAGCGGTCGCGCCTTCATATTCGTCCACCGTGTGCTCCGACTGCTCAATGTGGGGAAGCACCACTTCCTTCACCAGCGCCTGAAACAATGCCTCCTTGCTTTCGAAATACAGATACACTGTGCCCTTGGATACGCCGGCGCGTTTGGCCACTTCGGTAAGTTTGGTGGCGGCAAATCCCTTCTCGGCAAATAAATCCAGTGCGGCTTCGAGAATTTCACCTGGTCGCGCCTCTTTGCGCCTGCGCCAGCGACAGTCTCCGTCTGCACATATTTGCTGCTTGCCCATGGTATATAAATAACCGACCGGTCAGTTATTTGTCAAGAAATATTACCGATATATTCATCTTGCAGGTTTGCGGGCAAGCTCAATACACACTTTTTGCCTGATTAAAGGGCGAAATCGGTCTTTTGTACTATAGTAGTCGGCAAAAGATTGCATGGAATCTCAACAGGTACGTAGCACCTTTTGTGGTGGGCTCCCGGGATGAGCCCGGGATTCAGCTACTGTTTCACTATCGCACGGGGTCATGCCATATCGTGGCGATGTGATTGGCGACAGGGATATCAGAACAAGAAAATGGGCCTATTTTCCAACTACGACATCGAAGACATAATTGCCGAAGGCGACATGGCAACCGTATACAAATGCGTGCAGACCTCGCTCAAGCGCCCGGTGGCGGTCAAGGTGTTGTCGCAGCGGCTGATAAATCGGTTTCCAGAGATCGCAAAGGTTTTTGAAAAAGACTTCCTTATTATTACGCGCCTGAATCACCCCAACATCGTACCTGTGATTGATCGCGGTATGGCCGGTGGTCTGCCGTACTTTGTGATGGAATATGTAGATGGCGTACCACTTAATGTGGTGCTCAAAACTCGCTCACTGGATTTACGCAAAAAACTCCATATCGCCGTACAGATATGCAAGGCACTGTCCTACGCACACCTGAACAGTGTTATCCATTGCGATCTCAAGCCTGCCAATGTGCTGGTTGATAAGGCGGGCAATATCCAGCTTACCGATTTCACAATCGCACAATCAGTAATTATCCATGCGGACAAGCAGGGGCTCGAGAGTACGCCGGATTACATGTCGCCTGAACAAAAAGCGGGGGGGAAACTGACTGCCGCAACGGATATCTACTCCCTTGGCGTGATGATGTACGAGATCTTTAGCGGTCAGCTACCGGGTAAATCGCTGACCGCTCCGTCTTATCATGACAAGGCCGTACCGGCCTACCTCGATGAGATTATTGCAACCTGCCTTCACCCGAATCCGATAAACCGTTATGCCAGTGCTGACAAAGTGAAAGATAAATTGCTGGATTCCCTTTGGGGTGCGCATATTCAGGAACTGAAAAAGAAAAAGGTGCTGCAGGGCATGGGGGATATCAATACCCGATTTGCCATGCTCGATATCATTAAGGAAACCCGGTTCAGTTCGATATATCTGTGTAATAACACGATTAACCATCACCGTGTGATGGTTAAGAAAGTACCCGGCACAAAAGACGGTTACAAGGAAAGTACAGTGCTAAGCAATTTGCAGCACCCGAATGTAATCAATATATTCGGGACCTCCACGGAAGGTGATGGATTTATTGTCATCATGGAATTTCTGTCTAATGGCAGTCTCAATGACAGGCTGGTCCGTCCCTGGGAGTGGAAGAAAGCAGTCAATACAGTAAAAGAAATATGTCAGGGTATGGCTTTTATCCATGCTAACAATCTGGTGCATGGAAATCTGCGCCCATCAAATATATTGTTTAGCAGGGCCGGGGAGGCCAAGGTGGGCGACTGTTCGCTTCGAGAACATTATCGTGGTGATACCACTGATGCCAACTGGTATGCCTACCCAAATCAGCCAATAAGCAAGCTGGGCGATATTTATGCAGCAGGTACCATTCTGTATGAAATGGTCTGCGCAACTGCGCCAATGTGGAGTAAGGGCGAACTGGTAGCCAATAAGCAATTCCATTTGCTTCCCTCTGGTTTACAACGCGGTTTGAAACGCATGCTGGCGGTTGTTCCCAAAGATCGTTATCGCAACTTCGAGGAAGTGGTCAGGGAACTCGATGGACTGATAATCCTTGGAGAACGTAAGCACATCAAGAAACAGAAACAAGATTTATCTGGCGCGTTCACATTCCTGTTGATTCTGCTGCTTTTATCTTCTTTATCAGCGTTGGCGTTTTATTTTCCGGAAGTTCCTGGCAACCTTATCAAAACCATCCAGGGTGTCCTTGGCCTTCAGTAACTATCGTTAAGGCAAACTGGCCTGCAAATGATAGCCGGCAAATTTACGTATATTGATGACACCCGAATCGAAGATCAGGTATTGCCCTTTAATGCCCTGCAACGTCCCCCCCACCACCGGCGTCTTGTCAAAATTGAGAGAGCTGACTTTCTCCGGGTATTTGTCAACCGGGTAATCGATATTGACGGTAGCTTCATCCAGCGAAGCAAAGCTGTCATCACCGTGTTCCGCACTGATTTCGTCGAGGGGCTTTGCACACTCGTCCAGAAGTTCATCGCGCATTGCCAGAAGATCCACCGGTTCAGGCGCGCCTTTCAACATACGTCGCCAGTCGGTACGGTCGCTCACGTGTTTTTTAATTACGACTTCTGCCAGACCTGAAAGCAGGCGCGTTTTTGCTTGCAGAATGGGCAAGGCGGCTGTCGCTCCCTGGTCGATCCAGCGTGTTGGTATCTGGGTGGCACGAGTAATACCGACCTTCGGTCCGGAAGAATTGGCAAGATAAATAATATGGGGCTGCATGCAATTTTCATCACCCCAAAGCGGCTCGCGGCATGTGCCTTGTGCATAGTGGCACTGCTCTGGCCGTACAATACATTGATCGCAACGGGCCAATGAGCGCATGCAGGGGAAGCAATAACCCTGGCTGAAACTCTTGTTGGTACTGCGGCCACAGGCGATACAATTAATCATCCCGTCGTGCTCCATTGGAATTTCTTTGCCGATGTAGTTATTTAGTGCAACGATCTGATCCCCAATGCGCAGACGTGACTAACCTGGGGTTTTCACTTAGGCCACCCTTGTGCGGATATTTCCGGCAATCTTCATAACGGCGTCCTGAGGATAACGAAAAGTTATTTATGCGGATGATCTTACCTGATCTCAGTATGATAAAAACCTTTGAATTCCGTACCGCCTTACCGGGCATTATTCAGAGGGGAGTAGATAGCAACCCTACGCCGTTAAGCAGCACAGCCGGTAAATTATAGTTATACAGGCCGCCAAGCCAACAGCAAACCAACCAATATGAAGAAGTTTATAACTACCCTGTTAGCAATAACTTTTGCGTCAACTGCTTTTCGGCACTACCGCCATCGCCGCCGGAAAGAACCCGATCGTGAAACTGGCCATCACCTGCAGCGAGATTGAAATCGAACTCTACCGGGATAAAGCACCCATCACGGTAAAAAACTTTCTGGGTTACGTAAAACGGGGCCATTACAATAGCCTGGTCTTTCACCGTGTGATCAAGGGGCTCATGATCCAGGGAGGTGGTTTCAAACCCGGTATGAAGCAAATCCAGCCTGCCCGGTTCATTCGTAACGAAGCCAATAATGGTTCAAAAAATACCATTGGCACGATTGTCATGGCGCGTACGCCCGATCCACACTCTGCCGGTGCATTTATCAACACAAATAACAACACCAACCTGGACTACCGGGATAAAACCGATAGCGGCTGGGGTTATGCCGTGTTTGGCAAAGTGATTACGGGTATGCAAACAGTGCGTTGCATCGAAACTAGTCGTACGCACAGGATGGGTTATTACAGTAATGTGCCGGTAAAAAATATCACCATTCTCAAGGCATCCGTGCTGCGCGAGTAACGCGGCTACTGGCCCGAATCTCTCAACAGGATCACGGGAGGAGGCGAAGACAAGCCTGAACCGCGATAGGCATCGTCAAATAACGCCCTGTTTCTCTACACTCTGCGTTTTGTTTTGTGGCAGCAATCAGAAATAGCAACTTGCCGCTGCCTGGTGAGAGACAGGGGTTATCTAGCCAAGAAATAATTTGTACGCAGGGTTGGCGGTTTCCTCGGCATATTCGTAACCGAGATCTTTGAGAAAACCCTCAAATTCCTTCTTGTCCTTCGGTGGAACCTGCATACCCACCAGCACCCGGCCAAAGTCGGCTCCGTGATTGCGATAATGGAACAGTGAGATATTCCAGCGTCCGCCCATTTCATTGAGAAACTTTATCAACGCGCCCGGGCGCTCAGGGAACATGAACCGATAGATAATTTCATGCTTGGCCGCCGGTGCACGTCCACCAACAAGATGACGGATATGTAGCTTGGCCATCTCATTGTCGGTCATGTCCAGCGTCTGATATCCCTTTTTTCGCAAGCTGATGATCAGCTGTTTTTCTTCGCGCGCATCATTGATTTGCACGCCAACAAATATATGGGCTTTGGCCGGGTCTGCATAACGATAGTTGAACTCGGTGATGCCGTGCCTGCCAATAATGGCACAGAATTTACGGAAGCTTCCTGTCTTTTCAGGAATGGTAACGGCGAGCACGGCCTCACGGCGCTCACCGATCTCGGCGCGCTCAGCGATATGACGCAAACGATCAAAATTAATATTAGCGCCGGAGGCGATGACAACAAAATTTTTATTCTTTACTTTCCTGCGGCTGACATAGGCCTTGGCGCCCGCCATGGCCAGTGCGCCCGCCGGTTCCAGTACCGAGCGCCGGTCTTCAAAAATATCCTTGATCGCGGCACATATTTCGTCATTGCTCACCACCACCATTTCGTCGATTACTTTTTTGGCGAGACGAAAGGTTTCCTTGCCCACCTGACGTACGGCAACGCCATCGGCAAAGATATTGACGTGATCCAGCAGAACACGGCGTCCGCTTTTCAGAGACTGGTCCATGGCGTCGGCGTCTTCCGGTTCCACACCAATGACCTTGATCTCGGGACGTACCGATTTAATATAGGCACCAATCCCGGCAATCAGGCCGCCGCCGCCCACCGGCACAAACACCGCATCGATGTGGTGCGGATGTTGTTTCAGGATTTCAAAGCCGATGGTCCCCTGGCCGGCGATGACATCGACGTCATCAAATGGCGGGATAAAAACCATGCCCTTTTGCTTGACCAGCGCCATAGCATGGTCAAAAGCGGCATCGTAATTGTCGCCATGCAACAGCACCCGGGCACCGTAACTCTTGACGGCTTTGACCTTGATCTCGGGCGTCGTGCGCGGCATGACAATGGTGGCTTTGGTATTAAGGCGGGCAGCGGCCAGGGCCACTCCCTGGGCGTGATTACCGGCACTGGATGCCACCACACCCTTCCTGAGTTCGGCTTTCGACAAGCTTGCCATCTTGTTATAGGCACCACGCAGCTTGAAGGAAAATACTGGCTGTTCATCCTCGCGCTTTAACCATATATTGTTGTCCAGACGCGCAGACAGCACCGCGGCATATTCCAGCGGTGTCTCTTCGGCCACGTCATAGACATGGCTGGTCAGTATTTTCTTTAAGTATTTATCCGGCATGGGCATAATCTACCAGACTCAAGATAAGAGAGCGACGCGCGCCACTTTATTTCAGGCAGGTGCGCCCAATCTGAAAGAATCCAAAGAGAAGCAACATGACACAAGATGAGATGAAAAAAGCAGTCGCGGAAGCGGCGCTGGATTATGTCGACAGCGGTTCCATTGTCGGCGTGGGTACCGGTTCAACAGCCAACTACTTTATTGATGGTCTGGCCACCATCAAGGGCAAAATCGATGGCACGGTCGCCAGCTCCGAGGCCTCTGCCGCCCGCCTGCGGGGCCATGGCATCCGCGTGCTGGAGCTCAATGAAGCCGGCCAGCTCAGCCTCTACGTGGACGGCGCGGATGAATCAACCAAACACCTGCACCTGATTAAAGGTGGGGGTGGGGCTCTGACCCGGGAAAAAATTGTCGCCGCCAGCAGTGACAGATTCATCTGTATAGCCGATGAGAGCAAGCTGGTGGATGTACTGGGTGCCTTCCCGCTGCCGGTAGAAGTGATCCCCATGGCCCGCAGTTATGTGGCGCGGGAAATTGTAATATTGGGTGGCGAGCCGGTGTTGCGCGATGGATT
>SDBS01008329.1_pt1 | contig 10027 bp, 16 predicted proteins | sample 2277091 | NCBI WGS metagenome assembly SDBS01 (sample SAMN10404972, study PRJNA504765) | marine sediment metagenome | isolation source: marine sediment core GS10_PC15, 163 cmbsf | place: Arctic Ocean: Southern Knipovich Ridge | collected 2010 | reverse complement strand
GTTTTATTTGTCGCAACGACAGCGAGGTGTTTGAAAAAACAACCTTACAGACCTTATTGGACATGCTGAAGACATTTCCCGCAGATATGAAGGTGCTGCACAATAAACAGGGACAATTTTTCGAGTTCTCAAACAACAGCCGTTTGCACTACGGAGGTCTTGATCGGATAAGACCTAACGAAATCCGGAGGTGGGGCCTCGGATTTTTCGCTATTGATGAGGCATCTGAAATTATGCGCAGCAGTTTCCTGCTGCTTCGTACAAGACTCCAACGAAAAACTGTGCCTGTTGCAGCGTACAAAGGTCTTTTAACCAGCAACCCAGAACGAGGTTGGATCAAGGAAGATTTTATCGACTGGCCTATACCTAACAGTGTATTTATCCAGGCACTTCAGACAGACAACCCATATTTGCCGGATGATTATGCAGAAACGCTCAGATCATGTTTCGGTAGCACCAAAGGATGGGTAGAGCGTTACCTCGAAGGAGACTGGAACGCTCCTACAAAGTAGGTAGATTAACGCAAGGAGGTAGCCTATGGCGGAGAACTAGTTGGACAGTAGAAACCAGTTAGTAGAAAGCTAGTTAGGAGAAGGAAGATGATTCTGAAGATTAGAGGGCACGAACGTTGGTGGCTGTACGGGAACGTTGATCGAGTTTGTATCTATGACGAACGTTTTCCTTACGATAAGGTGAAAGCAGACCAAGAGTTCTCTTTAGCTAACCTTATAATCGCTGAGGAAATCGTTAGCTCCCCGGAGATTTTGCTCGAAGGGGAGGGACTAAAGGTAGAATGTTCCCCTCTTTGCCACATTACCGTAAGATACTCTGACAACAGTGAGGATTCGTTCTTTTTCAATACCGAAGCCTTCGTTATGAACGATGAGGGCAAAACCGTAGAGATCATTCGTTGAGACTGGATTATGGCAGGCAGAAAAAAGAAAGGCATCCCACCGGGGCGCGATCTTGACCGCAGTAAACCCCCCAAGCGTCCTACCCCCAATAAAGCGGGCCGAAAGGATACCACCGATATCCGGCGTAGGCCCGCACCGGCCTCTAATCTTCTGCCTGCCGATCCTTCTAATCCCCCTGACGGTATGCCTGATAGTTACTCTCCTGCCCGCATGGCTTCTATCCTTGAGTCTATTGCAGGCGGGCTGAGTCTACAGCATACACTCAGGATGTTAGGGTTGGTGGGGTATTTCCCCTCTTGGCGCAAATCCGCCAAAAGGTTCGTAGACGAACTGGTGGCGAGGGCGGATAGTAAATTCATCTCCGAGAATCTGGTAAAGATTCGTAGCGCAAGCAACCGATCCTGGCAGGCTGCGGCATGGCTGTTGGAGCGTCGTTTCCCAAGCCAGTTTTCTCAGAGCCGTGGAACACCATCGAAGGGGGGAATAACAACGGGGCCTGTGCTCATACAGATTGTATCGGCAGTTCCACGGCCAGACGATATTATGCGGAATAGAGGTAGGCGGGTGGCGGAGAGGGGTAAACCCCCTGATGAGATCGAAGCAGAAAATGCAGAGATGCTTGAAATCATAGACATAGCAGCAACAGAGATTAGAAGTAACGTTCCTAGACGAGCACTCCCGGAGGGTGAGGAAAATAACTGAACAGCAAGCAGACAAACTCATAATAGACTTCTCTGAAAAGTACATACCATCGGTGCGGCAGGCAGAAGCACATATGGCGGCTGAACGGTACGTACTTTTCGGGGGCGCAATGGGCGGCGGAAAAGCCTCCGCAGTGGATTCTGTGGTAAGGACACCATCTGGACCAAAGTCTATGGGCAACATTCGGGTTGGAACAGAGGTTAGCAACCCCGCAGGTGGTGTTTCTACTGTAGTTGCTGTTTGGCCACAGGGAATCAAGCCGGTTTACAAGGTCATTTTTTCAGATTGTTCAGTAACTAGGGTTACCGCAGAGCACCTTTGGACGATCAGATGGACAGCAAGGTCGCCTTACACCTGTGTCAGTACTGCTGATTTGAAACAACATTTTGATAGAGGTTTAGGAAAACCACAACACCCATTCGTCCCATTCATGGGGACGCGACGAATAGTATCTATCGAGCCTGATGGTGAGGCAGAATGCCAGTGTATAACTGTAGACCATCCAAATGGCTTGTACATTACAGATTTTGACATCGTAACCCATAACTCAGTCTGGCTCTCCGCAGAATGTATTCAGTTATGCCTAGATTTCCCAAAGAATCGTGGTTTCATATGTCGCCACGAAAACATCATCTTCGCAAAGACCACTCTGTTGACTCTATTGGAGATAATGCCCACTGAGGGGCTGGTCAAGCAGGACAAGCAGGAACAATATTTTGAGTTCATCAACGGCAGCCGTTTGTACTATGGTGGGCTTCGGCCTACCCAGAGTGAAAAGCCCCTTGACCGGATTAAGTCGTGGGACCTAGGATTTTTTGCCATTGATGAGGCATCTGAAACCCACCGTGATTTCTTCCTGATGCTTTGTACAAGACTCAGACAAAAATCAGTACCGTCCACAGCATACAAAGGACTACTCACGAGCAATCCAGAACCTGGTTGGCTCAAACAGGATTTCATTGATGAGCCGATACCTAATAGCATTTTCATCCCCGCACTACCGAAAGACAATGCTTTTCTCCCTGACGATTATGTAGAACAGCTTAGATCGGCTTTTGGCAGCACCAGGGGCTGGGCAGAGCGTTATCTCGAAGGGGACTGGAACGCCCCAATGGGGTTGAGTGGTGAGTTCTACGTATTCACATGGGGAATGGTTCAAGCTGCATCCCAGCGTGAGTTGAACGTTGACACACCCGTAGAGATGGGAATTGACGTTGCCCGCAGCGGAACTGACAAGACCGTAATCTACTTGCGGCGCGGCCCAAGTGCCATGCTTCTACTGGATGATCACATAACTGATACAATGCGCGTAGTAGAAGAAGCACGAAAGCTCATAACGCGCTATAATCCTTCAGTAGTACGTGTTGACGCCATTGGCATCGGCGCAGGCGTGTACGACAGACTGTCTCAGTTGTTCGGGGACAATGATTCCGTTGAAATAGTTGAGTTCATAGCTGGTGCAAATGCTGTTGAGGGTGAACGATTTTTCAATGCTCGAAGCGAGGCATTATGGTTAGTTAGGGAACGGTGTGAAAAGGGAGACATCAGCATACCACCCGATAATGAACTAAAAAACCAGATGTCTAGCATTCGGTATCTCCTACGGTCGGATAAGCGGGTGCAGATAGAGAGTAAAGAGGCAATGCGAAAGCGCGGTATGCGCAGCCCGGATAAGCTGGACGCATTATGCCTAGCTTTTGGTGGCGGGGCACTCGGTGATATGTTCGTCGCTTTTGGGTAGGAGGCAATTGTGGATACACAGGAATGGGTGAAAAAATGTTATATCGACGGGGGGTGGCGTTTCCCTAATGAAACACCGCCGCCCGGAGAAGGGTGGGAAAGGATAGGAGATTATTGGGTCAACAAGGAGGCAAAGAAGCCGGTAGAGGTAAAGAGTAATGTTCCGAGGCCAGAAACGATGGATTTCATTGGTAGTGGAATGCAGGGTGGGAAAACAATAGCGGCTTGGAATGAAGTGTTGGAAAGAACACGGAATATAGCAGTAGAAAATCTGAGGGAGGCAAAGGTGGCAACGCCAACACCGGAAAAGCCCATTACACCATTAGGGGAAGACCTTAGAAGGACTATAGCAAAAAGGCGGTTTGAGAAAGAAGTAAGTGACATGGAGGAGATTTCCAAAGCATTTAAAATGCCACCACCAATACAGCCCTCTCTTGCACCAGGCCCATCTTATGATTTTGCACAGGAAGAAGACGCTCGAATAATGGCAGAGGCATCTTCCGAGGAATTCAAGAAAGCATTACCCCCCATGTCTGACAAAGAAATCCTAGACATGGTTATGCGCTCCCTAAAGCCTGGGCAAATAATCATGCGTCTTGATGATGGTAATGTAATTTGTGGCATCGCCACACAGTGGACTATGAATATGAACACTGGGTGGGCGGGGTCATTACCAGAAACAACAATAGATTTAAGCATAGTAATCACAGGTGATGGCGCCTCATTTGGCATAACGACAGTGGCAAACACCGATGGTGGGGACGTTGATTTGTACCCGACACAACAGAAGAAAGGAAAACCAAAACCCAAAAAGGTAGTTAAACGTCAGACTGCATTCGATAAGCGTCTGAAGAATCTTGCTCTTGAGCTTGAAGACCCGGAGGACGAAGACGATGAATGATTCTTTGTTTGGTGGTGGACGGCGGGCAGTCGCAGTTTTTTCGAGAGAATGTCTCGCAGAATTGCTAAACATGCCTCCAGGGACAATGATAACTGGCATTCGATGGGAGGATAATAGACGGGTATTTGTAGTTGGGATCGAAGGTCTGGCTGTCGGAACATCACCACCCGATGATCCTTACGAAGTACCCGATTTGAGGGTTAATCATGCTATGCATCATAGCGTCGAGTGGCCCACTGGTAATGTTCAAATAATTGATTTCAACAAAGAAGACCCAAAAAACCCATCTTTGGGCAGCGGTGGACTGAACTTGGGTCCACGGAAAGACCAGTCAAAGCTTGAGCCGCCAGAAGAAGATGTTTCTGAGGAGGAGGCCGATGAAAACATCATGTCGGGAGAAACAGAGGATAGTACGAGCCCTGAATGATTTGGGGCTATCTAGAAAAGATTTCATTATTCCCAAGGAGGTGTTGGTAGAAATAAAGAGACGGGATCAGATTAAACGGGATGCACGTTCCGCAAAGATACCTGTAGGATAAGGAGAATGAATAATGAGGGGAAAAGTAACAGATATTCCTGATGGATGGTTTAATCGGCGCGGAAAAATTGATATAACCTACGATCAAAAACTCCTTGCAGAAAAGGGAGTCATAATCCCAGTTTCGGTCAAAACTGGAGAGGCTTTAGCAGGTGTTACGAATGTATCGCTTAACTCAACAGTACACGGATTATCAGCGCTTACCGTAACGTTTTTCATTGATTCACCGTATGTAGAGAAGCCTGATGAAGACGCTGCCGAAACAGACGCAGCTAATAGAGGAGACTGATTGGCAAGCGTTGATCATTCTTGACGCTTGTCGAGCAGACTACTTCCGAAAGTGTTGCCCAGAGCCGTTTAAGAAGGCCGTCCACACCGTCTATTCTCCTGCGAGGGATACCCTTACCTGGATGGTGCGGACGCTTCCCATATTAAACCGACGCAGGGTAACGTATTACACCGCCAATCCCCAATGTACTATTCAAATCAGGAAACACACCCCTTCAATAGATATAGTCAATGTTTGGGAAGACCTGTGGGCATTTCAGACCCCACTGCAAATCCCATCGGTAAATCCGTGGGCGGTGAATGGTTGGGTATTGGCTGATCGAGCGGAGAGGCATATGAGCGGGGGAGGCTTCCCACCCTACGTTGTCCACTATATTCAACCCCACTTCCCGGCAATAGGCAATCCGCCATTGGCCATAGGGCAGTGGATGACAAGAACTAACCCCTTTAGCATGGCTTGCCACAAGAGTCTGTGCAGGCCAGAGGAGATGGTGAAGTCTGGTAAAACGACTATCCGTGAGATAAGAGCAGCATATAGAGGGAATGTAGAGCTAGTAGTAGATGCAGCCCTTGCATTGGCGCAAGCCCTCCCAGGCCCTGTCGTTATAACAGCAGATCACGGAGAAGTATTGGGAGAAGCGGAGGTAAGAAGGGACGGAACAAAGGTCCGGCGATATGGGCACTCATACCGATTTAGACTGCCCGAACTGCTGAACCATGTTCCTTGGCTCGTCATCAATCCACCAGCAACTGGCGAAGTTGATGAGGAGGAGTTGCAGAAAAGTAGGTTGCGAGATTTGGGTTACTTGTAAGTGAACAAAAACCAAATACAAACAGTCGATAGACTAACCAACTTTGAATTTATAGGACAGTCTTTGTCTAAGATTTGCAGGTTCTCAGGCCGAATACCATTCTATTCTGTACTTAGCCATTGCCTTGTTGTTGGGGGATTAACAAAAAAGGATGATTCGGAATTGGAGTTAGAAGCACTTCTACATGATAGCGAAGAGCCCTTTGTTGGAGACACCCCACATCCATTCAAAATGCCCCATCAACGAGCCCTTGGGGATCAGATTAGGAAAAGAGTTTTCAAAAATCTTGGCGTAGATTACCCCACTGTTGAAGACTGGGATAGAATCACATACTTTGACCACATTGCTTGTAGTGCAGAATGGGAAATATTTAATGTGGAGAAACAGGAACATTGGGAAAACAGACCGGAGACAACAGAATTGGCACTTCACTTAACGAAGAGATATACACTACCAATAGGTAGTTTTCATTGGGCATGGCTTGGAAGATACTTTGCTGACCAATGCGAATTGCTGAAAGCAAGACAATGCAAGAGTTCATAGTCAGCGATTCAGGAGAACGCGAAGAGCACGATACAGGTGCAGTCCGCGACTCCCGATCTGGCAAAGGCAGGTTTGACCTGTTGAGCCCAATCGCCCTTCGCCGTGATGCTATCCATCTAGAAAAAGGTGCAGTAAAATATACCGCCAGGAACTGGGAAAAGGGCTTCAAATTCTCCAGATGTATAGACTCCGCAATTCGACACTTGGTAGACTATCTAGAGGGGGACAGAGTAGAGGACCACTTGGCTGCCGCTCGGTTCAATATCATGGCCGTGATGCATTACGAAGTGATGATTGAACGTGGGCTCCTTGATCCTAAACTGAACGACTTACCAAATTATCTTGAACTGAAAGGATCATAGGGCAATGTTCAAAGTTAACTCACTAATCGGAATAGCGGATTTGCACACCGGATGTCGGCTGGGCCTCTGCCCATCTAAAGGGGCAAAGCTCCGCATGGGTGGGACGTATAAACCAAGCAAGTTTCAGAAGGGACTCATTCGATACTGGAACGAGTTCTGGAACAAGTGGGTACCTATGGCGGTGCGTGGTGATGACTATGGAGTAGTGGTAAACGGGGATATTCTTGAAGGCAGGCATCATGGAGCAACAACCCCGTGGAGCAATGACATTGCAGATCAAGCAAATGCGGCCTATGAATTGTTGGCTCCGATTGTAGAGCTATGTGATGGTAAGTTTTGGGTGATTGGTGGAACGGAAGCACATGGTGGAGCATTCGTAGAAAACGAGGAGCGACTTGCCCAAAAACTTGGTGCTGTGCCTGACCCTGAGGGTATCTGTGCAAGGCCGGAGCTCTGGAAGTATGTTGGTGGAAAGAAGGAAATATTAACCCACTGGCTACACCATATCGGCGTTACTGGCAGTAGCGCATATGAGACTACTGCTCCCCACAAAGAGTTTATCCAAGCATGCGAAGAGGCGGGAAAATGGGGGCTTCGGCCACCCGATGTCGTTGTCCGGGCACATCGGCATTGCTTTGTGAAGACGGAAGTAGCGACTGAAAACGAGCGTGGAGTATCAATTGTAATCCCTTCTTGGCAAGGAAAGACCTATTATACATATCGTGTTGCAGGTGCTCGACAGAGCCAACCCCAGTTCGGCGGAATAATGATCCGACTCAGCGAAGAGGGTGAGCCATATACTAGGCAAAGGATATTCAAAATGAAAAGACCGGAGGCTGAGTGATGAAGGAGATTCCGATAGAAGTATGGGTAAAGGCACATAGAGAAGCAATGCAGGAGAAAAGGAATGACGATGACGGTGTTACTACAAAAGAGTTAGCGAAGCAGCTTGGTCAGAGCCTATCGCTTACTCAACGTCAATTAGGTAATATGGTAGATATTGGTCTTTGGGAGTATGTAAAGCATGTTGTTGGAAGACGCAGGGATGGGTATGCTTGTAGAATTCCTGTTTATCGACCGGTAAAGGAGAAGAAATGAAGCAAATAGAAGCCTATAGTTTCAACACTACTAGCGAAGCTGTTCGAGTCGGGAACAAACTTCTGGTTATCGGTTGCGAAATAATAAACATTGAAACAGAGTTACGTGTGGGAACCCACTACTCTGGGTTAGGTCTGGCACCGCGCTCAGAATCGCGGACAGTCTGGTGGGTATGGGTTTACCTACCGGAGGGTAAAAGTCGGGAGGAGGTTGCTGCATTGCTTCAGGAATAGAGGGAGAAGGAGGCATGGCACTCGGAGGACGAAAAACTGGTGTTGGTTGGAGTAGTGGTAAGTTTTCCGTATTGCGCAGACGTGAGGCAAAATCTCGAAGGGAGGCAGAGGAAGACATGTCTAATGCAACCCTTCATGGTATAATACAGATACAAAAGGATGAAATTATGCGCTTAAAGCGTAGGATTGCACAGTTGGAGAAGGAGCGAAACGATGGACACGAAAGTATCGTATAGCGTCAAATGGCCGAAAAGTGGGTTGTACAGTCCATTCACCAAGCAAGTTACCCGACCTGTCGTTGTAATCACGATACGGGACTGGAAGCAGCAGATACCAATGGAACAGCTTGGTCGTATCATCAGTAAAATTGGGGAGGGCTCTTACGAAGAGGCCAGCCAGGAGCTTGCCCGAAACATTCACGACGTTTCTGGTGGTTTTGTTACAGTGCGGGTAGGTAGTAAACTGTTTTGGGCACAGGCCAGAGTCGATAGCATGGACAGGTTGGCGTGAGCTACATCAAAAGATTGATCGACCGTAGGAGGGATAAGGCGAAAGGTATCCCTAATACCACCACAATACCAAACAACGTGACATCAGGGACAGAACCGGGAACCCGCCGTATAGTTACACCGCTAAAACGCAAAACGCGGGGCATTAAACCACTGTTGTAATTGGAGGGCAGTTGAATGAATGAGGTAAAGGTAGAGAATGTAAAAGGCATCGTCGAAGACTGGTTGAGGAACCATGGGTATGACGGTCTGTTTTCTCCATACGAATGTGGATGCATACTTGGGGATTTAATGCCATGCTGTTCTGAGGGGTGTATACTTTGTGAACCTGGATACACAGGACCGTGTGACTGCTGCGATTGCCACGATTTTCACATAGGCCCCAAATCTGAGGTATCTACTCAATCTGAGAAGGCGGAATATTCAATTGTGCCAATAGATGGGTGGCAATAGCGTATAACACGCAGATTGCTCTGAGAACGCCTGTACTCACCCATACACAACAAACGGCTCTACAGATAGCAAACACTGTAGAGCCGTTTGAATTCTCGCCCAGGGGACGGAGGCGAGTCCGTTTTTCACTCGATTACAGGCTTTCGGAGCAAGCCTGCTTTATCGAGTCTTGGGTAGACATTTGCCTCCAAAAACTCCTCGTCAGTGAACTTTATCTTTGCCCGGAAGGCATCATGCTCGCCTTGTGCTGTTGGTGATTCGAGATACTTCGGGAACTCGTCGCTCCAGTGGCAACCGAACCTTTCCATGAACGCAGGCATCCAAAATTCTGAGTAGCATTCAGGACTGAAGATCACACGAGCAGCATACATCCTGTTTATCACTTCATGCCACTTCGGGGTTTCGTGGGGGCCGAATCCTTTTATCCCATGGTAATGATGTGCCTCTGTCTCGATGATTATGGGAACGTCCATATACCATGCCTTCATACACAAAGCGACATCGCTGCTACTCCAAAAACCAGGTAGTCTGATCCAACCACCAAGATGGTCGTATAGTTCCCTAGTCATTGTCATTCCACATGCATATGATCCTTTGCGGCGTTGCCAATGCCGAGGTTTCTTGTTGACACTCATGTAGAACCAATGCTTGCGGCACGCGAACGTAAACCCACCCCCGTAGTTAGTTCCTTTCCTGGGGTCAGCAAACTCCGTCCACGGATCAGTCAGCTTATGCTGGGTAAGTCCTGGTGAAACTATGGAACCTGGATTCTCCCAAGCTGCCTCATACAGCAAGTCAAAAAATCCGGGGTCCGGGTAGACATGTGCATCGAGGAAACACAGGGTGTCTCCTTCAGCCAAAGCTGCTCCCATGCATCGGGATATGCTGGTGCCACCACGCGTCTCTCGGGTAATGGGAATAATGGTAGGGAACT
>SDBS01008328.1_pt1 | contig 10027 bp, 9 predicted proteins | sample 2277091 | NCBI WGS metagenome assembly SDBS01 (sample SAMN10404972, study PRJNA504765) | marine sediment metagenome | isolation source: marine sediment core GS10_PC15, 163 cmbsf | place: Arctic Ocean: Southern Knipovich Ridge | collected 2010 | reverse complement strand
CTCATACACCCCGCTTGTCGCATTCCATCCACTCCCGGTAGCGTTCACACCGCAAGGATCGTTAGGACATTGTGTTTGATTATAATCAGAGCATTGAGTAATACCAACACAAGGACCGGGAACAGCATAGCCGCTTCCACTCCGCTCGAACCCAATTGCTCTTATGTTACAAGCGTCGGTCGTGCAATTAACAGAATCCGGATAATCAGGGTATTCAATTATGTTGCTGCAAGGGCAGGGTACCTGGGTCGACGCTATGATTATAGAAACTAAAAACGCAATCGAAAAGATAATTGGAAAAAGAGGTTTCATCTTACATTCCTCATATTAAACGCTTAGCTAAGCTAAGCCTAATTTCCATTAGAGTATCAAACCTGTCGCGGAAAACCAAAATTTTTGACTTCATTTCGAGGATATTTCAGCCACAATAATCGCAAAAATAAGAATTTGGCGGCTGATTATCATTTCTTTGACGCACCTTTACCTTTGTCTCCGCCTGAAAAACAAGTTTTCCAGTTATACTTGGCATTATTCAAAACTACAGTGTCAGAATTCAATAGTAACACGTATCGCTCTTTGGAAATAGCTATGCCCTGATTGTTGGCTGCTGCGAAACCGCGGTTCTGCGGATTTTCAATGAGTGTTACCTGCGGAAAGTCTTTCTTGACCATTTCGACCGAGCCATCGGTTGAGGCATTATCTATGACAATCACCTCGAGCTCTATGTTCACCGCCCTGCTCATATATCGACCTAAGGCAGTTGCAGAGAATATCCTGCGTATTCCAGTTGACTACAACGACTGAAACCTCAGTAATATTCATATCTTGTTCTTTTGCTTTCTTGTAAGAGTAGTTTGATTTATTACTATATATTTTCCGCATTTCTTATCTTCGTAAAGAAAACCCACCATCGCCAGTGTCATATACCACAACATCATTATTTGGCCAAAGTAGGATACCCCGAAAAAAGCAATGCAATGCCCTAAAATTGCCACAAAAAGACACCAGGCTAAGAACCCCTGTTTAGGTTGTTGATGTTGTAGAGACAGACGTAAAAGGATCCTCAGAGCTATATATATCATTACTAAGAACAGAACAAGAGTTACAAATCCGCCTCGCACTCCTTCAAGAATATATTGGTTAGTAAGATCTGACAGTCCCCAGCCCCAGTGCGCCGTGCTGCGACAGCCTAAAAATGCCCACTCGCCAAAGTGGTTAATTGCCTGGTTAATTAAATTATAACGGTGCCAGCCTGTCGAACCTCCTACAACGCCTATTCTGGAGATCAAGTGCCAAACCGGCGCTTTCATAACAATATGAAGCGCAATTAGTGAGACAAGAAGACCCCACCCGACAGAAGCCGTACATTGTCGCCATTTGTACCCACATAGTAGAACAAGCACTATCAGCAATGTTAAGACCGGCGTACTCGATGCTGTAGCTGCAACAATAAAAATACTCGCCCCCACTGCCGACCAGAGCAGCAATTTAGATTTGTCCTGCCTTGCAAAACCTACGAACAAGGGAACCATGGTGGCCCAAAACAGTCCCAACATAATGGAATGCGGAAATGATGCCTGACATCTATAGCGGCCTTCCCGAACGCCAGTTCCTACCCTACCCAGAATTGCAAAAGGATTCGTTCCTGTTGCCCATTCCAATCCTACGAAAACTGACAATAACAGAGAGCAAACAGCGAAAACTTTAATTGCAAACTTTATATCGTACCAGGAATTTATGTTTATTCGAAAAAGCCAGTATAGACCTATGACATTAAATAGCGCCCCACACTCGTAAATCAACGCCCTTGTATCTGCCCACTGTATTACGTATATAACCGCTCCACAAATCGCCCATAACAGTACCAGGTTATCAAAACGGTTCCATTTGAACGTTAACCGTTCACTCCGCAGCACAGTTCGCAAAAATCCTGCCAGAACAAGCATCCGCAATGGCGTAAAATCCAAATCAAAAACTATTACACGCTGGTCAGCGGGGACAAAGCAAGCTGCTAAAATAAATGGCAGTAGGAAATATTTCCTGGGAATAGCGAAAGTCAGAATTATGAGAAAGATAGCAATTAGGACTGTTGTCGGGTCAATCATCTAATTTTGACCTTTGTAGAGCGATAGTACTTGATGAGCATAAGCGGCGATAAGAAATAGACCAAAGGTTTATAGTAATAAGGATCACACGGATGCAACCACAAGCAGACAAAAGCTGTTTTCAGCGATTCCCGCTTTCTGTCGGCACGGCGCAAGTCGAGCACGCTTTCCATAAAGTGTGGCACGATGTGGGTTTCCATCTCTCTATGATGAAATCTTGAGATTCGCTCAGAATTAACCGATAAATAGTCACTCGGATTAAGGCCTCGCCGTTCACAGGCACGTTCCAGTACGCTTCTAACCATTTGTTTTCTTTGTAACGCGCTTCTCGCCATTAATGAGCTAAAGTGGACACGATAAGAATACAGGCATTCACCAAGTACCAGCATGGGATGATGCTCTCCTACTCGAAGGATATAATCAAGACCTTCCCCATACTGCAAAGCTGGTTCATAGCAGAACTTTTGTACCAGGGACACTCTGAACATCCCCGTAGGATCGTGTGCTGGCATTCTGAAATTCTCTATGTCATCCCGGGATTGCTCGATACTCTTGGCGGCAAATCGAGGGGCGAGAAAACGGCCGTCAATGATGACGTCATGGCCTGTGAATACCCCTGCAAGTTCAGGGTTTTCCACCATACACTCAACCTGCCGTTCAATGCGCTGAGGATAACTAATATCATCTGCATCCTGAATAGCGTAAAATTCGCCGGCCAATTCCTCCAATGCACGGTTGAGAGCCACGCCCTTTCCTGCATTTTTCTGAGTTATGATACAGATACGAGAATCCTCAAGGTCAGCTATCGATTCCATACAGCCGTCCGTGCTGCCGTCATTGATAATCAATATCTCAAGATTCGTGTAACTCTGGGATAATATGCTCTGCACCGAGGAACGCAAGTATTCACCCGCATTATAAACAGAAATCAATACTGAAACCAAAGGTTCAGTAATAGTAAGAGCAGAACTTTTTTGGGAAAGATCAACAGACATTGGTTTTAAAGTTGTCAGAGCCGCGACCGTCGGCCGAAAGAATGGAATCGCCAACGCCGGCGTAAATAATTGATGATAGTGCTTGTCAGATTTAGGAGTCGTTTAGAGTTCAACGGACGCTCCCACCTTAGTTGTGATTAACATTTTGTCGTCAGAAAATTATCTTAGTTCGAATAATTACACTGACTAATGGATTTGCCGCCGATGAACATCCAACAAGGAGATCAAATCGTAAAGTGAAACTTTTGATTTATGGTTTCAATCAGACTGCCTAAACTACCGATGGCAAAAACCTGTCTGGAAAATAAATCGCCGGGTGTGGTATAGCCCATAAGAGATGCTTTGGCCACACTTCCAAAGCATCTGAACGTGTGCTCAAGAGCCCGTAGCAGATTTGGAGCTTTTCCATTTTTGATAGAGAGCTTGGCTTGTGTTAGTGCTCCAGAATAAGCTCGACGCAGGAACCACCGTTTGGACAAACGGTCCACAGATACAATATGGCCAACAATTGCTCTGGGTTCATAAACAACTATTCCACCACTTTTTCGAATTCTGATAAGAAAGTCGGTTTCTTCGCCTGAAGCTAATGACCTGTCTTTTCGACCAATGTTCACGTCGAAGCCTCCAACGTTAAGTGCAACCTGTCGTAACACTGAAATATTAAGCCCAAATAGGTCTTTTTCTACATTGAGTATTGGGTCATCACCATAATCCAAACAAGATAAGAGGAATTCGATATTGGGGGAGAGCCACACTGGACGAGGTGCTGGATAAATCAGATATGCGCGTCCACCAACGACCGTGGCCGAATATTTCATAAAGGCATCGCAAATGGCCTCCAGCCACCCCGGGTCCACTTTAACGTCATCATCAAGAAAGCACACAATTTCCCCGCGAGCTTTTTGTAAGGCGAGGTTGCGAGCACGGCTGAGACCCTGCCGGGACTCGAATACACTGCGTAATCGTGGGGCTAATAGTTTACTATAATCTTCGACTACACTGGGAGTATGGTCTGAGCTGTTGTTGTCCACGACAAGTATTTCGTAATCTGCCTGTTCCGGACAACGAAGCATTCGCATGCTTTCCAGTGTTGCGGCAAGACTGTCCGCGCGATTATAAGTTTGGATGGTAACTGTGGCAAACACTGTGTATAGTTAATTGGACTCGCTGTCTGAAGCAGAGCATGAGATTACATTTTCAAACAACTGTTCCAGACGGTATAATACCGTATTTGGGCTCAGGTGTGCTATTCGAGCTTTTGCCGATTCGCTTATATGTTTGTGTTCGGCCTCGGAGAGATTCCAGGCACGCAGAATGGCACGGCGTAACGAATCTGGCTTGGCTAATTCAAAAAGAATACCGGATTCTCCATCCGTAATCAGCTCATCGAAGCTGACTCCGTTCGGGCCAATAACCACTTTGCCCAAGCTAAGGGCTTCTAAACAACTATTTGGCAGATTGTCCATAAGTGAAGGCAATACCACCGCACGAGCTTTTCTGATAATGGATAGCAGTTGTTCTTGCGGAAGAACACCCAGATATCGTACCCGTTCTGGGAACGATGTCGCCAGCTCCAGTAAGCGTTTTGCGGCAGTGTCACCTTCGGAAATTGGCCCTGCCATTGCGAGACGAAGCCCGGGCAGATTCTCGAACAATGGCTCAATTGCATCTGCTAACACACCAGCGCCTTTATGACGCGCTACTCTACCAAAGAAAAGTAGGTAATTGCGCCAATCCCCAAGTCTTCTGGTTGCCGAACTATCCTCACGAGAATTCTTTGAATAAAATGGTGGCTGAACAACCTGGATATTAAGCCCCGTCTTGGTAGAAATCTCACCTGCCAGAAACTTACTGGGTGCGTAAACGGCAGATGCACGTTTCATAGCTGCCAGTTCAATGTAACAAGCTATTCGTTTATCAAGTGTTCTTTCCTGCATTCGTGCTGCTGCCCAGAGAGGCTCATAAGAAGAAACACGCACGACTACTGGGGCAGCTTGTCTCTGCCTCTTAGCGGCGAAATAACCCGTAGCCATCCAGCTTGCAGCTTGAACGACGTCAAAATGTAATACTTTACTGCGTCTCCGCAAAGCACCATCAAGGCCCTTTGCAACACTACATATACGCTGCGCCTCTGCCAAGCCCCCGCGACCAATTAGTCGGCGCAAGCCGTTGACTAATCTTAATGGAAACCAGGGTTCTGGACGAACGCGGTGGACAAGGACGCCCTGGTAACTCACCTCTTCATTACTTTCAGCCGTTACGAATATCTCAACGTTGTGGCCTCGCTGCACGAGCCCCGTTACCACCCGGCCTAAGTACTGAGCCAAACCACCAGCAAAATAGGCTTCCGTTACAAACTCTGGTGTAAGAAAGGCTATACGCAATTTCTGGTCCCTTATACAATCTCTATTATTCAGACGCAAAGCTGGTTTACGCTTGGATCCCCAACAGACGCTTAATGCGATCTTGCCACGATAAGGGAATGAAACGGCTCGCGAGAAATCTCACAAAACCATCTTTCCGTATCTTTGAGCCTCTTTGATGCAGGTTGATTCGCCAGTCTGCTATTTTCCACCTGTATCCCCCTATTTTTAGCATAAGCCGGCGCCACCATCCTACCTTGCGCACAATCGAACCTTCAGCGGAACACAGGACATTGAACTCGTGCCTGCTTGACACCATAAACTCTGCTAAGCGAGCAGGTTCCGGGACAATTGCACTCGGCCTGTACGCGACACCACCAACTTGCTTTTCTAAGGCGTACTCAAAAATCTCCCCAAAACGACCTACACAGCTATCCCACGACAGTGACTCAACTGCCAGTGCTGAGTTGAACAAACCAATACGCCGAATACTGTCCAGGTGGCGCTCGCACCACGCGAACGCGTCCTGGAACGAAACGACCGACCGCTCAACAATCAAGCCGTTGTATCCGGATCGCACCAATTGGCGAACGATTCCCACATCCGTAACAACTGGGAAACAGCCGCACGCCATTGATTCGACCAGAGGAAGCGGTTGACTCTCCGCAATCGATGCGATCGCAAGAACGTCAATCTCACTGTAAAACTGAGCAACACGGGTTCGGGGCCAATCGCCCATCGAGTATAGAAAATCGTATCTTCCCTCACACGCTGGGATTAAGATGTCCTTGAGTCCTTTACACTCGTCATTTGGATTGCCCACCCATCCAATACGGAGTTTCCCTTCTCTGTTTAGGCCCGGTCTGAAGATAGAAGTCTCGATTCCTTCGGGGCATAGAAACACGTCCTCTCGGAGCGGATGTAGAATATCGAATAGCTTACGAGCTGGTGTAATCACAACTCTGCAGTCCTGAAGGTACCTGTCCACAAACGCATTTGGTGAAAGGCAACCGTATCTCTCCTCGAATCTCCAGCGGAAACTCGCAACAACCTTTACGAGGCGGCTGGGCTCGACCTTGAACTGTTCATGCCAGGTCTCACCCCAAAAGAACACATACAGTAGGTCGAATCTTTCCCGGCTCAAATCCGGGTGCTCGTGCACATAACGGATTATGAAACGAAATCTGTCCGAGAGCTGGCACGCGATTGATCTCGCAGTAAAATCAAACGCCCAGTTTCGCTTATCAGCTAAAAACAAAATAATTGGCTTGCCCATTGAGTCTTTCATAGCTCTATCTGCACTTGACCAGTTAACCGGCCTGCATGAACAGCTTGTAGTTTAGATTTAAAATTACTGTGTAAGGACGTTGAAGAATATAATGCTGCCGTGTGGTTGTTCTTAACAGATTACTTACCTTCTTTTTCTGCCCACACGATTATGTTCTTATCGAAGCAGCGTGGCACGACTCGATCCTGCCATTGAATCATCTTCCTTTGAAACCATCGCATGAATCTTCGTTGCAATCGCTGCTTCACAGTACCATAAGGTTGAGGGATAAAAAGTTTCGGTGAGCGAAAGCCACCGTTGCATAGCAACTGACAAAGGCTAAACTCCGTAAAACCGTAATGATGCGTATAGTCCATATAACGGGTGTAAGCGCCCACGAACATATTGGCCATGTTACCTGTACGGATAATAACGCGTCCTCTCTCGCGAAGGGCATGGTAAATTGCCTGAGCGGCCTCCAACTGCCGCTCGAACTCAATGTGTTCGATCATATCAAATAGCGTGATGACATCAAAGCGATTTGGATTGTCCTTAAGGAACTCCACTCCCTCCGCCACACAAGTAAACTCCATGCGGTCACCCAACGATTTCTGAAGCGAATTGAGCAATACCGGCGACAAATCGACCGCACCAACATGAGAGTAACCGCTATCCAGAAGGTAACGTACTAAGTATCCATTGCCGCTGCCGATATCGATGATTGAGATATCGAGGTCTTGAGGCAACAGAGGTTTCAATTCGTGTATGTAATAGAGTACCGTATGCTGATACGCTGCATCGTTGTCCAGACCGGCGTTGAACATAGCGTAATGCTTGGCGAAATCTTCCTCCGAAACGCCTGAGGAGCGATCTTTTTCACATGGCTTAACTGGTAAGTCGCTCATATTGAGGTACTCCTACATAACAGTTTTTTCAAACTTGGTAAATAAAACAAATGTCTTACTCAGATAGCTGCTATCATGTAGAAACCGTATCTGAGTCTATCAAGGTAGAAACGCTGTAATCCTTAGAAAAGCACTAAGCCTGTACATCCAGCCTAACCGGTTTCTGCTGGCCAGAGCTTCTTGATTCAACCGCTTGCGCGGGTTGGTATAATCCTGGCTTTTACTGTGCGCAATTGCTCGCGCTCATAGTCTTTAAAACAATAAAGCACAAGAACCGCTATGTATAACACACACCCAACTGCAGTGTATAATCCCAGGCTTGTCCAACTGTCCGGACGTATAACGGCACGCAATCCTACCCAGACAATTGTCGCAGCCAAACCCGGAAAACCTCCTCGCAAAATGACTTCTTTGAACCACGTTCTGCCGCTCACACCAGCAAAACGCCACCCTAAAGGAATACACAGAAGGCTTCCGCCAATAAAGGTTACATAAAAAGTTGATAAAGCCATTCCCATGGCACCCATATGGCGCCAACCTACAAAGTAGATTACCAGCAGCAGCCTGACCAATTGCAAAAATGCCGCTCGCACTGCCAGAGGCTTCATCTGTCCCTTGGCGTGAGCAATCTGCGGCAAAAACCAGTTGCAAAAACCGTATGAACCCGCCGCCAAGGTTAGAGCCAGAATACCGGACGCTCCTAAGTACTTCTGGCCAACGTACAGTGTGATAAGTTCCTTTCTATAGATTATCACAGGCAGCGTAACGAACAGAACAACCCACAGGCCGTAGCGGCACCCACGCAAATAGGCGTTCCTCAACTGCTCTCGGCTGTCAATAGCATGCATAGCGGTTAACTGTGGCTGAAGAGGCGACACTGCTGCAGCAGTGAAAAGCCAAATATGCCGCAAAGGCATGGTGCCAAGATGATAGCACGTCACGTCCATTGCGGTGCCAAGCTTATTTAGCAAGATTGGATCCAGAGTCCTCTGAAGCAAACCACCAATATTGCTGATAACGCTCCAGCCTCCGAATCCCATTACTTTCTTGCCCATAGTCCAGTCCACTTGGTCCAGACGGAACCGCAGCGCCGGCACCATCCTGCGAGATATTGTCAGAGTTACAATCGCCTGTATTGTCCCGGCCGAGACCGTTGCTACCACAATCCACAATACGCGAGTGCTTACCCCAAAAAGCAAAGCTAACAGCAATCCAGTCCTCAAAAAGGCTGCGCCCAGCTCAATTAGGTTGCTCAGCACAAACCGCTGTCGGACATACAAACCGACACAAAACGGTCCCAGCGGCAGTGTGACCGCCGCAGAAAATAACAACAGCCCTAACATGATACGCGCATCCCAAAGGCGGTCCGGTGCGACCGTAAGCACATGGTCAACATACCACGCAAGAAAACTGCCGGCCGTTAGGACTATCAGACTAGCCGCCAGCAAAGGTAGGAACATTGTAGAGGCGATCCGGGTAATTCTCTGCTCGTCCCCGCACGCGTATGCTTCGGTTATGAACCGTGCCAACCCAGCCGTCAGGAACATCGTGAACAGAGGAACGAACATAATCACGCCCATTAGAACCGGATACAGGCTGTACTCCTCGGGGCTTATACGTCGTAAAAGGTACTGGTGCAGCCACACCATAACCGAAATATTTACCACTCTCGTCACAACGGAACTCGCGGAGTTGATTAGAACCAAGCGTTTGCTGATTTCTACCTTTGTGTTCACGGATTATGCTCTCTCAACATACCTTTGTGTTTACAGATTATGCTCTCTCAACAGTCGAAGGGCTTCACAAGATACGAATTAAAATTGCCTATATCCCCTAAACTAACATAATGTTAATTTGAAAAAAGTGCTAATTTTTACTCATTCTTGCTAAAAAAGCTGAATTTTTCCGAATTTATTGAAATTTTTGCCAATTTCTGCTCATTTTTCCGCGCTTTTTAACGTATTTTTCTTATCTATATCACCCAAACACCGCATGTTGACACACCAACCCTCGTTTTTGACTTAATAACCAACATCCTCGCGAAATGAACCTAAAAAAACCTTAAAATCCCCAATTTTCCCCAATTTTTAAAAAATTCTGTTCCCTGCTTTATTAATATAGGCAAACTTTTCCACCGAAAATTACGGTAAGAATAACCATCGACAATAACGGGCGGATTACACTCCAGGCAATACCGATCACAGTCTGCTTGTATCGTACCAGAATATCTTTCCACGCCAGAAAATAGAAGAGTTCTCGATACGCCCAAAGCTCCTGCCAGAAGTGTTTCAAGCTCTTGTTAGGTTCAATTATAATTTCGTCCATATTCTACCTGAAAACTATCGAACAAATCGTTGTTACTCATTCATAGAGGACATTTCCGCCGCATTAC
>SDBS01008327.1_pt1 | contig 10031 bp, 10 predicted proteins | sample 2277091 | NCBI WGS metagenome assembly SDBS01 (sample SAMN10404972, study PRJNA504765) | marine sediment metagenome | isolation source: marine sediment core GS10_PC15, 163 cmbsf | place: Arctic Ocean: Southern Knipovich Ridge | collected 2010 | reverse complement strand
CTCTGGAGTAAGGAGAGTTAAAGAGAGGCGAAGCCTCTCTTACACAATTAGTTCCCCCTCTCCTTGTTAAGGAGAGGGGGATTAAGGGGGTGAGGTTAATAAGCAAACCTGAAGGAAAAGGGGGATGGTAGTTGTTGAAGGGACTTTGCCCTTTCAACCTTCTTTCCTTGATGAATGGCTTTGTTTTGAGGTTGGTAATGATGAAAAAAATCCTATATAGCCTTGTTTCAGTAGCGTTACTATGTAGCCTGCTTATTACGGGCTGCCAGTTTGGTCAGGAAGCAGCCCCACCCCCGGCTGGTGAGGAAACGGTTCTTAATCTGTATGACATTGACCCGCTAACCCTTGACCCGGCGGTTTCCGGTGAAATGACCTCGCACCAGTATATAATGCAGCTTTTTGGTGGGCTGGTTCGCCTTGATGATAACCTGAAGCCAGCGCCGGATATAGCTCAGAAGTGGGAGGTCAGTGGTGACGGTAGAACATACACCTTTTATCTGCGAAAAGATGTTAAGTTTCATAATGGCAGGGAGGTCAAGGCTGGCGACTTTAAGTACTCCTGGGAGCGAGCCTGCGACCCGGCTACTGGCTCGCAGACGGCAGGCACTTACCTGGGTGATATTATCGGGGTAAAAGAGGCAATAGCTGGTGAAAGCAAGGAGATTAGCGGCGTCAGGGTTATTGGTGACTACATCCTTGAAGTAACCATAGATGCGCCTAAATCCTATTTCTTAGCCAAGCTGACCTATCCTACCGCCTTTGTGGTGGATAGAGCCAATGTAGAATCGGGTAGGGGGTGGTGGCACAACCCAAACGGCACCGGTCCGTTCAAGCTTGGGAAGTGGGATGAAAATAATTTGCTGGTTCTGGAGAGGAATGAGCTTTATTATGGCGAGCTGGCCAAGGTCAGTTTGGTTGCCTTTCACCTGTGGGCTGGCGTGCCGATGAATTTGTATGAGACTGGTGAAATCGATGTCGCTGATGTCTTTATTCAATACATCGATAAGGCTACCGATAAAGCCGGCCCCTTTTATCGTGAGCTGGAAGTAGTCCCTGAGCTGAGCTTTTACTACATTGGCTTTAATACCACCCAGCCCCCCTTTGACGATGTTAACCTTCGTCGTGCCTTCTCCATGGCGGTAGATAAAGATAAATTAATCTCTTTAGTATTCAGGGATACGGTGCAACAAGCTGATGGCATCTTACCACCGGGTATGCCCGGTTTCAATGAAGACCTGCCCGGGCTGGATTATGATGTGAGTAAGGCAAAGGAGTTGATTGCTGCCTCAAAATATGGGGATGTATCCAGGTTGCCGCCTATCACCATTACCACTTCGGGCTGGGGAGGCTTAATATCACAGGACCTGGAGGCTATCGTTGAGGAGTGGCGGCGGAACCTGGGGGTTGAGGTAACGGTAAGGCAGTTAGAGCCACAGAGGTTTCTTTATCACCTCAAGCAGGAAAAGGACGAGATGTACCTTATCGGCTGGATAGCTGACTACCCGCACCCGCAGAATTTTCTTGAAGTCCTGTTTTACACCGATGCTGAAAATAATGCTGGCGAGTATAGTAACGCTGAGGTAGATGCTCTTCTGGATAGGGCAGGTGTGGAATTAGACAGGGACCTGAGCCTGGCGCTATATCAGCAGGCCGAGCAGAAACTGGTTGAGGATGCTGTCTGTATACCTTTATGGTTCGACAAAAACTATTTGCTGGTCAAGCCCTATGTTACCGGGTATAACGTGGGCCCTCAGGGTCTGGCGATGTTAAATACCGTCTCTATTGAGCCCCACTGAAAGAGGTTGCTTATTAACCTCACCCCTTAAATATTTATTTGGTGACCTACCCCCTTTTATCCCCCTCCCTTTGATAAGGGAGGGGGAAGAATATTAGAAAAGAGGCTTCGCCTCTCTTTAACTCTCCTCTGGTATTTACTCCTTAAAAGGAGAGGGGGTTATGGCTTAGCCTTCCGGCTAGAAACTTTCTCCTATAGGGGAAGTTTGAGGAGGCGTAGCCCCACTCTGGAACAGTAGTTAAGGGGTGTTAGTGGGGTGCCAGCCTCTTCAGAAGCCATAATTTCCCTTCCCCTTTGAGCTAGCGGGTGTCTAAGAGGAGAGAATGAAGTATTTAGACTCATATCAGGGTGTCTAAGAGGGGCGAATAAAGTATTCAGACTCATATTGGGGTGTCTAAGAGGGGCTACGCCCCTCTTTATAAAATCTTCCCCTTCCCCTTATTAAGGGGAAGGGGATAAAGGGGATAGGGTTGCTACTAATATAATGGCGGAGGGGGTGGGATTCGAACCCACGGTTCCCCAAAAGGGAACAACGGTTTTCAAGTCTGCCAAACGATGTCCACAATGTGTTTTCACGCTCAAATTCATGTTGCCAGCTCGTTATCAATTTACTACTTTGTGCGTAAACTACCGTGCCATATTTCCTTGTTTGTTCTCATGCGTTAGCAAACGGTTAGCAAAATTATAGCAATTAAAATATGGGTGACATTTTCACCTTTAATGTTTATTATGAATCATGTTATAATTAATTTAGGAAGAACTTTTAACCTCACTTCGGGTTATTATTGACATATAACATAAACAGTGCTATATTTTCTCTGCCTAACCTTAAGAGTCTTTGATTTATTATAATAATGAGTATTGAAGACCGTAAGCAATTAATAAAAACTATAGAAGAGGAATTAAACGCACGTCTTGTAACCCTGGTCACCGGTGACCGTACAGGTTTGGAAACAAGAATTGCAGGAGATTGTCTTCACTTACTTTCGTCCCTGTTATCTAAGCTAACAGATGTTCAAGAACGTATCGCTCTTTTTATTTATACATCTGGTGGTGATACAATTGCTGGCTGGGGTATAGTCAACCTTCTCCTGCAATACTGCAATAAATTTACTGTCGTCGTTCCATTTCGAGCCTTAAGTACAGGAACGCTTATTGCTCTTGGTGCCGATGAGCTTTATCTCGGAAGACATGGTTTTCTTAGTCCTATAGACCCATCAGTGGCATCTCCTTATAACCCTGTGAAACAGAGTACAAATCCACAAGAAACTCGGTTATTACCGGTTAGTGTCGAAGACCTTGCCGGTTTTCTCGACTTAGCGCGTAATGAACTAAAAATTAGTGACCAAGATAGCTTAGTTAAAATTCTTGAGGTTTTGTCCAACCGTGTTCATCCGCTAGCTTTGGGTGCTGTTTATCGAGCTCGTGAGCAAAGCGGAACCCTTGCACGTCGGCTATTAGAGCGCCACATGGATGACCATGCGAAGATAGCCAAAATTGTTGATAAACTAACAATAGAATTGCCAACTCATAGTTACTTAATAGGCCGTGATGAAGCACGTGAATTTATCGGCCTTACACTAAAAAAAGCCAGCCCAGAACTCGAAACTGCTATGTGGCAATTATACCAGCAATATGCAGATTGGTTTCGTCTTACGGAACCATACAGCCCAGTGCTTGATATTGGCTCTGAACAATCTAAACGAATTGTATATGAACGTGCAGCCATAGAAATGATTCATGATGAAATTCTATATCAATACGTTTACGTGGCAGACAAAGAACTTATGCGTGCACCGACTACGCAACATGGAATTCAAATTGACCAAGTTGCCGAGCGCATGGTCTATCAAGGATGGCGAACAATGCGAGAAGGAGAATTACTTCAATGAGTATTGTATCAGATTATTCGAACATTTCGACCGATTCTTCACAGTTAATTTCAGCCCGCTATGGTGGGTCTGCTAGTGTCGCAATAGCCGTTGACACTGGTTTTACTGTATCTATCGAAGCCGAAATGCCCCTATCTTTAAAAATTATTACTCCTGATATTACACAGCCCTCCCCATTACAAGATAATGAGATACTTCCATTTAGTGAATCTGAAATTTCTAGGCTGATACATCCAAACAGTGTAGCAAATCCTATACTAACTGATATTTGGCGTGATGAAGTGAATGACGAGTTTGTTAATTCCTAAACCGGGTGACGTTGTCTTAATTATTTTCGAGTTCCTCAACGATACTGGTTCAAAATTAAGGCCAGCAGTTATCGTATCCAAAAGAAGTTACAACGAGCATTGGGATAGGTTTATCTTTGCACCGATATCTGGTTCCCCAGGTTCTGTTGAAGGTGCTATAGAGATACAAGATATCGCAGATGCCAAATTAAATCTCCGCTCCTATTGTCATGGGATATTATTTACAGCCAACACCAATAATATTCAAAGAACTTTAGGTCAATTGTCTACACGCGATATGGACAAGATCAGGAAAATGATACGCGAAACTCTCGCCATTTAATATACCTCTCAACATTGGTCTAAGCTAAATCAATCAACCAGACTATCCGTTCATCCATCTTTACCATATCCCATATCAGAGCTTTTAACTCATATGCGCAAATCTTGCTTTTTGGAGTAATCCAGCCTCAATAACCTTGTGTGGCATCCCATGCTCCCACTCTTTTTCAAGAATAAGCGTGGCATTGGGTTCACCTACATCAGCGGCCAGCCTAGCCCATGCACTTGCCATACATCCAGCGGCCTGCTTTACTAAAGGTTGCCAGTCGAGGCTTAATTGCTTATATTGAAGAACACCCCCACGCTCCCCAAATAATCCTGCGCAGTCTTGGTATTCTTTCCAATAGTCGGTAACCTGGGCACGTTCTTTACGAGTTGCAGAACCAGCCTTTACTATACGGATATACCTATCAGTCATATAAGACCATATATCTGACTTGCTATCCTGGAAAGTAGCAAAATCCATTTTAGCATCGAAACGCCTCAGACCGTCGCGCCTTATCTGAAGCTCGAGACGAGATACCGGGGTTACTCCATCCCATCCGTTTGCTGTCCATATTGGCATAATATGACCGTGACCCTTGACTGAAATCTCATAAGCTTTGTCATAGAAACGGAATGCGATACCCCCACGCCCGAATTGAAAGCCAGTCTCACGTTGACCACGCTGGAAATCACCACCGTAATATTTATCCCTTGACCTCAACACGGACACTACTTGAGTCTTACGGTTTATCTCAGGTAAAGGCATGACCATATCAACACATAAGTCAGCCCGTGACACTTTACAGTATTCCATAAAAGCCCATTCATTGAGGAAGTCCAAGACTTTACTATATGCCAGAATTTCACCTACTCCCCATAGATATGGCGAGCGGAAGACTACCCTAAGTTCAGGAGAAGGTTTTCCGCCCCTTGCATCGGGCATAATCTGCAATTCTATGTCGCCGTTCTTAAGCAAATACTCGTAGCCTCCCTTTGAGCCACGAGCTTGAACCATAAATTCCTGGCCGAACCAGTCTACTGGTATACCACGACGTCCCTTGTATCCAGCAGACACAGCCTCCAGTTTTCCATCGTTGAGACGCTTAAACTTCTCTGGTTGCCGATACTCAGCGACACCAAAGTTTAGCTCCAAAGTATCAACACCAGCTGCCACTATGTTAGGATACACATTATTGTCTATCCCGAAGCTACCCCTGGTGCTAGAAGCCCCCGTGAGACAAGGGAACGGGGGCCGGGTTACGGGCAGTTTCTCTACACTGATAACCTCGGCGCCAAAATGCTTTATAGCATAGTCCACCAAATATGAAGTTCCGGGAATATACTTATTAGTGAATTCCATATCTAATCATCCGCTTATATAGGCAAACATCGTGCTCATCTTTAGATATATTGCACTCCGCTTTGCTTTGTGCTACTTGTTCATTCCGCCGACCCTGCGAGTCAGCTTCATTCTCAAGTCCTAATATTTCTGCCATTGATTACTCCGTTGAGGCGTGGCGGTAAACCGCCAACCGCCTCTTTACTCGCCATCTTGCCTTCGTATTTCGCTTGACTTGTATTCCTGGTCTTTGACCCATCTTTGCAGTGATTCACTGGGAATCCTGATACATCGACCTAACCTTATTGACGGTATTTCCTTTCGGGCTATCAGTTCATAAATCAGAGAGCGACCTATACCGAGGATTCCGGCTACTTCAGATGGCTTGAGCAATAACTTCTCCATTTTTACCCCCTATCTCTTGACAAAAAGACTAATCTATTAATATAATGAGGTATATAACTAATTAACGCTAGGCATAAATAAGACTAATATAAGGAATAAAAGGAATAGGAGGAGAAATTGTCACGCGGACGTAGAATTTCTGATTCAGTAATTAAACTGATAATACATGAGGCATTGGCTAATCCTGACATGCCAAGACGCGCTTTAGCTGTAAGATTACAAGATACTATCGAGCGTATGGGCGAGCCTGTACCAACAGAAGAAACTCTAACCAAGATGATTTCCAGATTTCGTACTAACTCTCAAGACGAGTTTGACAGCCCGTGGACTCTTGCTTCGTCTACTAAATACAGTCTGCCTGTTGAATCCACTCCTGCCTTATTAAATGTATGGAGGCATTGCCAGGCATTTGGTAAATGTTTCTCAATTCGGCAAGCCAAATGGGCTGCTTATCTAAGTACAGTGATTACAAACACTGCGGACCTTGAGCAATGGTCAGAAAATTACACTAACTTTGAAAAAGGTTACAAACTTAGAGATTTGGAATTCACTAGCTGTGACTTAGACGCAGCTCTTACAATGAGTATCTATGAGAACGCCACTGCTTTCCTGTTGGGTAAAGTCGTACCAGTAACACTTCTTGGCGGTGGAATCCTAGTCAGGCCAAAATCTATAAAAGATTCCATAGAAGACGCTAGTGCTGCTGCTAGAATAGCCGAGTATGATGCCTTGAATATCCTTAGGTCAGGATATTCTGACCGCGCGAAGGCCGTACGTGAGTCTGATGATGATTGGGACGCACTTCCCCCAATTAAGGAATTGAACCTTACTGGGGTACAAATTTGGATCTATGTACATTGGCTAAATGCTCTTACCAATGGTCCTAAATGGCGTATGATGGAAAGAAGCCAGGTACTCGATAATATCATGCAGTTGAGAAACTGGGTTTCTGAGAACTTACCTAAAATACAGGCTCGTACGTCTAAATCCGTTGTCAAACTAATAAAAAATAAGGATAACGTATCTTTCAGGGACCTATTCCCTGCAGATCTGATTCCTCAAAAGCTTATTGAACAATCCGGATTCACAGAGCATTCATTTGTCTTTTCATCTGCGCAATGGCGAGCAACCATCGAGCGAATGGCTAATCTCGGAATTGGTACTGAAAAATTGGAGACCAGTAAGAAAGAAAAGGCCAGTAATAAGGAGGTCTCGAAATGAGAGGACACATAACCAAGAGGGGAAAAGACAGTTATACCATAGTTCTAAATCTCGGCAGAGACCCATCAACAGGAAAGCGAAAGCAACAATGGGTAAGTGTCAAAGGGACTAAAAAGGACGCTGAGAAAAGGCTCTCAGAGCTTCTGAGCCATATTGATAATGGCAGCTACATCAAGCCATATAAGACTACTCTGGCGGAGTTTCTTGAACGATGGTTAAAGGACTACGCATATGCCAACCTTGCTCCTAGAACTGCCGAAGGTTACGAGACCATAATTCGCCAGCATCTAATACCTAAACTTGGCAGTATCCCCTTAATCAGAATTAAACCCGAGCATATACAGAAATACTATGCAGAGACCCTAGCCAATGGTCGATGTGATGGAAAGGGCGCATTAAACCCTTTAACAGTTCGGCATCATCACATGACCTTGCACAGTGCTTTAAAGTGTGCCGTTAAGTGGGGTTTGCTGGTCAGGAATCCAGTTGATGCTATTGATGCGCCGCGCGCTACCCATACCGAAATGAAAGTGATGAGTGAAGAAGACCTTAACAGGTTTCTTGAAGTTGTCAGACCTACGCCATATTATGCGTTGTTCTATCTGGCACTATTTACAGGTATGAGGCGTTCCGAACTTCTGGGTTTACGCTGGTCTGATGTTGATTTGCTCTTATGCCAGATATCGGTCAATAGAGCCATGCACCGCTTGAAGAATGGCGACATCGTTTTCAGGCCACCTAAGACAGCGAAAGGGCGTAGGATAGTATCGCTATCACCATCTACTGCGCTTGTTCTGAGAGAACATTGGGAAACACAGGAAGCCATACGACTAATGCAAGGGTTACGTTTGGAGGATACTGACTTAGTGTTCTCCAAAGAGGATGGTAGCCCTCTTATACCTAATGTGGTAACTAGTGCATGGATCAGGTTAGCTAAGCGTACAGGCTTAAATGGCATTCGCCTGCATGACGCACGGCATACCCACGCCTCGTTAATGTTAAAGCAGGGTATACACCCGAAGATTGTTCAGGAGAGGCTAGGGCATTCCACCATCGCCATAACCTTGGACACCTATTCACATGTTACTCCCGGACTGCAAGAAGCGGCGGCAAATAGGTTTGATGATGTGTTATCTTCTGATAAACATTCAGTTATTAGGTAGATTAAATAGCACTATCAAAGAAAGAACAAATAGAAATAAACCTGCAGCTACTTTCAATAGATTTACATTTCCTTTCCCTTTTAGTATTGTCTGTACTACATAGTTAAATGTACCCTCCAATATAAAGAGAAAGCCAGCAATCCCAACAATAAACCATATTTGTTCTGTTGCGCTCATATTTCCTCTCCTTTTTTATATCTACTATGCCAAATATAACGCCAACATCATGCATTAATCAAGTACCTTTTTTCTGATAAGGCATGATATAATTACTCAATATATAAAATATATTGTTAGCCTTTTTTTATAGGAGAGTATTAATTTATGCCTGAACACAATCACTTCTTTGTCGATGGATCTTGTTTACTTAGTGATATATCTTCCATTAAATCAAAACAGGAATTCGCATCCAAGAAGCTTGATATTATCAAGTTTGCCGAACTATTTTTCGGAAGCCTGACTGAACGTTTACATGGTGGTGTCTATATTCGGTTCGTTGTATATTTTGTCGAACGCGAAAATAGGATAGGTGACAACATTATCCTCCCAACTTTTGAAGAACCCGGGCGGGTAGAAGATTTTCAAATAAAATACTGCGGGAAAAGAGTACCAGGCAGCGTCACTGTTGAGAGGTGGATTTCGGAACATAATCCTCCTCCAAAGGTTTTAGAAAAACTTCACAAATCTGAAAAAGCTGTAGATACACAAATATGCTGCGATGCTTTACAGCTTGTTAGTTGTGGTAAACTAGACCGATTATTCTTATATACCAATGATTACGATTTCATTCCACTTTGCCGTACATTAAAATCATTAGGATCGAATATCAGTTTATTCAAATTGCGAAAGAAAAGTGTAAATAAAGACCTAGTTAAAGAATGTGATACTTTTACGGTAGCCCCGGAAGCACAACTAAGTAGCATGTTTGTTTAAAAAGACATCAAACAACTCCATTTAGATAACTTCGCGGTGGCTTTTCCGACGTCCTTTCAGATTATTTGCGTTAGCAAACGGTTAGCAAAAATGAAAAAGCCCCCGATTTGGAATTGTCCAGCCGAGGGCTTTTTATCTTATTTTAGCTTCAAAATGGCGGAGGGGGTGGGATTCGAACCCACGGTTCCCCAAAGGGAACAACGGTTTTCAAGACCGTCACCATAGGCCACTCGGACACCCCTCCAGAGCAATTTAAGTATAGGGAATTAGATTATAGGCGTCAAACCTGCGCTACCTAATAACCTTCTCCCCCATATATTTCTGGAGGACTTCGGGGATAATGATAGTGCCGTCGGCTTGCTGGTAGTTTTCCATGATGGCGATGACGACCCGGGGCAGGGCCAGCCCTGAGCCGTTGAGGGTGTGGACAAACTGGGGTTTGGCATCGGGGGCGGGGCGGTAGCGGATGCTGGCTCTTCTGGCTTGAAAATCGCTACAGCTGGAGCAGGAGCTTACCTCCAGCCACTCCTCACAGCCGGGCGCCCACATTTCAATATCATAGGACTTGCTTGAGGCGAAGCCCAAATCGGCAGTGCAAAGCTCCTTCACCCGGTAGGGAATCTCCAGCTTCTGGCCGACCTTTTCGGCGTCATTAACCATTTTCTCCAG
>SDBS01008326.1_pt1 | contig 10031 bp, 8 predicted proteins | sample 2277091 | NCBI WGS metagenome assembly SDBS01 (sample SAMN10404972, study PRJNA504765) | marine sediment metagenome | isolation source: marine sediment core GS10_PC15, 163 cmbsf | place: Arctic Ocean: Southern Knipovich Ridge | collected 2010 | reverse complement strand
GGATTATTTGGCGTTTTGCAACAAGCGGATCATTTGCCGCTTACATTGCAACTGCTGGTATTTTCGTTAACTCTCTTTTTCGCTTGTTATTTTTGTCATGGAGAGTTGTATAGAGTGCGACCAAAAGTATCTAATCTCACACAATACTACCTTTTTATATCTGTAGGCAGTACTTTAGGGGCGATCATGGTGGCCATTATTGCGCCTCTCATATTTCCTTATTATTGGGAGTACAGTTTAGTTCTTTTTGCACTGAGTATTCTGTCGATTAAGTTGATTAAACAAACATGGTTCGCTAGTTGGTCTAGAGACATGCAGCGGGCAGTGACAATTTTGCTTGTAGCAGCACTTGCTTCATTGGTTGGCTGGATACTTTATTTCCAGTCTGGTGCTGGGAAGCTTGAGCAGATTAGAAATTTTTATGGGGTAGTGTCGGTATATGACATAATTAGTGAGTCAAAAATCGTTATGGGTCGGACTATGATGAGCGGTGGTATAGAGCATGGTAATCAGGTGCTGGTGGGGGGAAATGAAGATAGTGCGACAAGTTATTTTTCTACCTTTAGCGGTGCAGGGGCGGCAATCAGTGAGCTAAACAAGCAAATCACTGAAAGGGGCATGAGAGTTGGTGTAATAGGCTTGGGTGTTGGCACAATGGCTGCCTATTGCGAGAGTGGTGATGATTTTACGTTTTATGAGATTAATCCGGTGGTGACTGAAATGGCGCAGAAGTATTTCACTTATTTGTCTCGTTGCCGTGAACGTGGTGGGAAAGTGTCGGTTCTTGAGGGGGATGCCCGACTAGTAATGGAAGAACAGTTGGCAGTTGGTGCTGCACAAAACTATGACTTATTAGTTGTAGATGCTTTTACGGATGACGCTATTCCTGCTCATTTGCTAACTCGCGAAGCAATGCAGATATACCTTAACCATATGGCAAAAGATGGGGTGATGGCATTTCATATATCCAATAGATTTGTTGGCCTGGCGCCAGTTATAAATGGGTTGGCGAATGAGTATCGGATAGCGGCAATGCTGGCGGAGCCTGATGAAGATACAGAACTGCCGGTGGGTGTACAGTCTAGTAGTTGGGTTTTACTTACTAACAATTCCTCAATTTTTACAGATGAAATTCTTAACTCTTGGTCGATAAATACTAAGAAACTTGATCAAGAGGACAGAAGTCTGCTTTGGACTGATGATTATAGTAATTTATTTACTGTGTTTCAGTGGAAATAGGTTTGGGTAACCTTATTTATTATCTAGAAGGTTTTCTTGCTATTTTGTTATTGACGTATTAGCATTTATCTTTAACTTAAACTTATAACAATTTACTACCATGCAAGTAGAGATATCAAAAGACAAAGAAAAATCAGAAGTGGAATTAAAAATATCCGTTAGCCCCGAAGAGCTGAAACCACACTTAAAAGAGGCGGCAAAACAACTAACAAAAGATAAGCCTCTGAAGGGCTTTCGACCGGGCAAAGCGCCAATTAGTGTGGTAGAAGAAGCGCTGGGCAAAGAAAGACTATTCAGTGAAGCGCTGGATAAGGCAGTGCCAAAGTTTTTTGTAAAAGCCGTGGTTGATAATGACATAGACGCATTGGCGCGACCAAGCGTAACAGTTGAAGAGCTGGATGCTGAAAAAGGTCTTAAGTTCACGGCAAAAGTGGCAATACTGCCGGAAGTTACACTGGGTGATTTTAGTTCTATTGCCGTAGAAAAACGTAAGGTGGAGGTAGCAGATAAGGACGTAGAGAAAGAACTTGAATATGTAGCTAAAATGCGCAGTGAATATTTAGATATTGCTCGTCCGGCACAAAAAGGAGATACAGTAATAACTGACTTTAAAATAATGATGAACGGAGTGACGATTGAGAACGGAGAAAGCAAAAATCATCCGGTAAATATTGGAGAAGGACACTTTGTACCAGGTTTTGAAGAAAAGATTATCGGAATTAGTGCTGGTGATGAACGGGAGTTTGTTATTACGTTTCCCGACGACTACGCGAAGGAAAATTTACGAGGCAAAAAGGCGCAAGTGTGGACAAAAGCACAAGCCGTAAAGAAACAGGTTGTACCGGAAATAAATGATGAGTTTGCTAAGAAGTTGGGTAAATTCGAAAGCTTGGACAATTTAAAAGACTCCCTTAAAAAGAGTTTGCTTCATGAGAAGGAACAGAAAGAGTTGGAGCGTTTTCGAGGAGAAATGTCTGAAAAGTTGGCGGGAATAGCACAGTTTACGAATATTCCCGAGGTGCTGATTGATAAGGAAATAGATCGACGGATAGCGGAGTTTTCACAAATGCTGGCTATGCAAAATAATACAATCGATAGCTATTTGCAAAAACAAAATAAAAAGATGGAAGATATGCGAAAGGAAATGAGAGAAGGTGCGGAGAAATCAGTTAAGATTGGCTTGTCCTTACGTCAGCTGGCGGCGCAAGAAAATATAGAAGTGGATGATAAAGAGTTGGAAGACAAAGTTAATGAATACTTAAAGCAATATGCTTCTTCTGATCAGGCAGAGAAAGAGATTGATCCAGAAGAGTTAAAAGATCGCGTTAATTATGTGTTACGGAACCAGAAAGCAATGGAGAGGCTGGAGGAAATGATCAAAGTAAAACCTGAAGCAAGCTCCAAATAATATACTTTACTGTGGACTATTTAAAACTATTTAAATATTGTCCAAAATGCGGATTTAAAACAAAAAAGCAGAACCATGGCGGGCCGGTAATGCCAACGTGCCAAAGTAAGTCATGCGGATATATTCTTTGGCAGAACTCAAAACCATGCGTATCGGTAATAATTACTAATGAAGACGAGCAAGTATTAATGACGAAAAGGGGCGTTGATCCTGACAGGGGCAAGCTTGATTTGCCTGGTGGTTTTTTAGAATATGGAGAAATGCCGGAAGATGGAGCAGTTAGAGAAGTAAAAGAAGAGCTTGGTGTTGAAATAAAGATAGATGAGTATTTAGGGTGCGTGATTGATCGTTATTACTACCAAGACATTAATGACTATATGTTGGTGGTTGGTTTCAGCGCACAGATTAAAAGAGGTAAGCCCTTTGCGGCTGACAGTAAAGAGATTGCAGCGATTGAGTGGGTGAATCCAAAAACAATTAGTGCGGTGCGGCTAGCTTTCACGGGAAATTATAAATTTTTAAAGAAAGCAATTAATAATTAGGATAAATTATTTCTCTTAATTAGTATATTGGGTTATCATTTTACGATTTGTTCTTTGGTTACTGTGTTCCTTTTAAAAAAGGTGTTTAAATGGACAAGGCACAAGCAACAGCTGTGGCTGAAAAGATTGTCGATGAATTCTCGAGTAATGGTAAGGGTTGGAGAGTATGTATTCATAGGCAAATGAGTCATTTGCTTGATAAGAGAGAAGTACATCTGGAGCTGGTGATAGGAGGTTATCGTTATGCCATTACAGAACTGCTACCTGACGATTTCTTTGCCAAGACTACTAGGAGATTTGAGTTGTCATTCTCAGTAGCGGCAATCAAGGACTTCTCTGGCATATGCCAGGAGCTATTGGATTTCCTTGATGGGCTTCTTGCTGAAATGGAACTTGCTTTTGTTTTGGATGACGCTGAGAGCCTGACAACTTCTCTGCTGGAACAGGTATCTAGTGTTGAAGATATCCCGCTCTTTTGCCCTTTGTTAAAAGAGCTGCGTATTGGTGATCTGGTCTTTTCAACTAGACAGAGCCTTTCACTTCAAAAACTTTTACCGCCCAGGTCGGTTCAAGCAATAAAAGCGACAGCGGGGCTGACAGCGCCTGTAGGAGAAAATGCTTAATCCACACAGACAATCCTATACCGGGACATTTATGTACCCGGTTTTTCTTTTTTTGCTGTGCTTTGAGATAAGCGGTAAACTTGATGCACAGTAGGGAAAAAGATAACCCTAAGTTTAATTTATAATTTGAGATTTATATTATGTCCTATTTAATTCCCACAGTGCTTGAGAAGTCGCAATCTGGTGAGCGAGCGTATGATATTTATTCACGCTTACTCAAAGAACGTATTATTTTTTTAAGCGGTCCCATTGTAGACGAGACAGCTAACGTCATTATTGCCCAGCTGGTTTTTCTGGAGCATGAAGATCCTAAAAAAGATATTAAACTTTACATCAATTCGCCGGGGGGATCGGTAACGGCAGGAATGGCTATTTACGACACCTTTCAATATGTACAAGCTGATATTTCAACTATCTGCATGGGGGTAGCGGCCAGTATGGCGGCAACATTGTTGGCGGGCGGCACAAAAGGAAAGCGCTTGATTCTGCCTAACGCCGAAGTAATGATTCACCAGGTAATGGGAGGGGCTGAAGGACAGGCATCTGATATTGAAATTAACGCCAAGCATATTCTAAAAATTAAAGAACGGCTAAACAAAATATTAGCAGGACATACCGGTCAGTCTATAAAAAGAGTGGAAAAAGATACGGATAGGGACTATTATATGTCTGCAGAGGAAGCGAAAGATTATGGTATTGTTGATGAAATTGTAAATAATGGCTAAATATAGCTTTTAGATTAGTAAAAACTACCAAAATTCAGACGTTTTCTTGTAGTTTTGCCGTTAGTTAGGGGGCTTTCAAAGGAAAATACGGTAAAACAAGTAAGATTATTAATTTTTCCCATAATATTGATATGAGCTTGGGAAAGGATAGGAAAAAAACATATGTCATTTATTTCAGTGGTAACTGTGTTATTAGCAGTTGGTTTAGGGGTAGCAGGAGGATATATATTACGAAAAATAATTGGAGTAAGGTCTGCTCAGTCGCTTGAACATAAAATTGACCAAAAACTAGTAGCGGCTCGTGAAAAAGTAGAGAAGCTGCGAGGGAAGGCAGAGGAAGAAGCTCGAACAATCTTGAAAAAAGCGGAGAATAAGATTGATAATAGACGCACACAATTAGTTGATCTTGAAAAACGAGTGGCTGACAGAGAAGATAAATTGATTAATAAGTTAAGTGATCTGGAGAGCAAAGAAGAGAAAAATGATAAGTTGAATAAAAGTTTGGAGTCGCAAAAAAAAGACTTGAAGAAGTTGCGAGCAGAGGAAGAGCAGAAGCTTACGGAGTTGGCCGGCTTAACTGAAGAGCAAGCAGAAAAACGAATTTTGGAGCTGGCCGAGCAGCGCACACAAGAAGATGTTGTTCGTCGTATCCGCAAGTTAGAAAAAGAAGGTGAAAAACAACTAGAAGAAAAGGCTCGTGATATTATGGCGACAGTAATTCAAAGATACGCTGCATCACAGGTATCAGAGTCAACCTCTACTCATGTTCACGTAGAAGATGAAAGCCTAATCGGTAGAGTTATTGGTAAAGAAGGACGCAACATTCAGCACCTGGAAAGACTAACTGGTTGTGAAATTATTATTGACGAAACACCTAATTCAATTATGGTGTCAGGTTTTTCGCCGGTACGACGCCAAGTGGCAAAAACAGCTATTGAAAAGCTGCTGACAGATGGGAGAATCCATCCAGGAAGAATAGAAGAAGTAGTGAAAGAGGCTAAAAGTAAGATCAATGCAGACATTAAGGAAGCCGGTGAAGCTGTAGTATATGATGTGGGAATTATTGATTTGCCAGAAAATCTAGTGCAATTGATTGGTCGTCTAAAATACCGCAGCAGCTATCGACAAAATATTCTTAAGCATAGCCTGGAAGCAACTCATATCGCGACCATGCTAGCTGAAGAGTTGGGAGCAGATGTAAAAGTGGTTAAAAAGGCAGCTCTTTTACACGATATTGGCAAAGCTATTGACCACGAAGTAGAAGGTGATCATATAGAAATTGGAGAAAAGATTATGCGTAAATTTGGTGTTGATGAACGCGTTATCAAGGCGGCAATAGCACATCATGACAATTATCCGTTTGAAACGATAGAGGCGCTGATTGTACAGGTAGCAGACGCGATATCGGCTTCGCGGCCGGGAGCGCGACGTGATACGGCAGCAAAATACATTAAGCGTATGGAGGATCTTGAAAATATTGCAATGAGCTATGAAGGCGTGAAAAGAGCATATGCTATTTATGCCGGCCGAGAAATACGTGTTTTTGTGGAGCCAAAAGAAATTGACGACTTACAGGCGATTAAACTAGCACAGGATATTGCACGACAAATAGAGCAGGAACTGACTTATCCTGGCGATGTTAAAGTAAACGTAATTCGAGAGTTGAGAGCAGACGCAAAAGCTCGATAATTTTAACAAAAAAAATCCGCTTTTAAGGGCGGACGTAGGGCTGACTGATAAAAGGAACGATAAAGTTTACTTTGTTTTTTGTTTGGTTACTCGAGGGAAGGGCCTGAAGAAGTACGCTATGACGGCGACTATAAGGGTGGTTATCCCGACTAGAAACAACAACACCTTAAATCTTGGGTGCGAAAGCAGTCCTGGAGCAATTAAAACTAGGACTATCGTGCCGCCAAGCAGAATAAAAACGCCTTCTGCTATTTTACGAAACATTGGGGTTTTCTCCTTGGATACTGCAAGTGATAAAGATATAAAGAACTCGGGTTATATAGTGGTTGTTTCAAGAGTTTAAGTCAATAGTGACTGGATAGATAATAAATAAGGTTACCCAAATGGGGATGCTTGAATAGGTGCTTGGCGACTGCTATCGTACAGATATTGATTATATGAAATATCAAAGAGTAGGACTTCACGCGTCTGCGGCAGGCGGCGTTTTAAATGCACCAGAGAATGCAAAAAGCTTAGAGGCAGAATGTTTTCAGTTTTTTTCTCGTAGCCCACGAGGGGGAAAGGCGCCTAAAATAACGGAAGAGGTGGCTAGTTTGTTTCGTTCGAAATGCCGGAAGTACGACATGGAAAGCTATATCCACACACCATATTATATAAACTTTGCTTCTCAAGATAAACGGATTTACCATGGCTCTATTAATGTAGTAAGAGAAGAACTTAAGAGAGGAAGCCTTTTAGGGGTTAAGTATGTAATGACACATATTGGAAGTGCAAAGGACTTTCCTTTAAAAGACAAAGAAAAGAAGTCTAATGCAGCAATGCGTCAGGCAGTAACAGGATTAAAAGAAGTGTTTAAAGACAAGGCAGGAATGTCTACGAAGCTTTTGTTAGAAATATCAGCTGGGGCAGGAGCAATACTGGGTGACACTTTTGAAGAATTAAAATATTTCTTAAAGGGCCTGAAGCGTGAAGACGTGCATATATGCTTAGACACTTGTCACATGTTTTCTTCAGGGTACGACATTAGGACAAAGCAGGCACTGGATGAAACGATGAAACAGTTTCGAAGAGTATTAGGGCTTGAACAGTTGAAGTTAGTACACGTAAATGATTCGATGACTGATCTTGATAGTCATAAAGACAGACATGAGCATATTGGCAAAGGGAAGATTGGCCAAGCAGGTTTTAAGGCAATATTAAAACATCCAGCTTTTCAAAAAGTAAATTTTATATTGGAAACCAAGCACGACGATCTACTAAAGTCTGATTTAGATTTTTTAAAAAAATATAGAGTGGTGAAGTAGAGGCCTTGGTGTTAGTTTGGATAATTGTTAATGTTGAGGTGGTGTATGATAAAGAAAGATAAGAAAAAAGCATTAGAAGCGCTTTATATCGATGTGGAGGGGTGTCAGAAGTGTCCTCTGTGGCAGGGCGCGACACAGTCAGTGCCAGGAGAAGGAAACCCGGATGCAGACGTAGTGTTTGTGGGAGAGGGGCCAGGCAAAAATGAAGACGCACAAGGCAAACCGTTTGTGGGAGCAGCCGGTAAGTTTTTAACGACGCTAATAGCATCAATAGGGTATAAGCGAGAGGATATTTATATCGCCAATGTTGTTAAGCATCGTCCGCCGGGTAATCGTGACCCTCTACCTGATGAGCTTGAGGCTTGTACGCCGTGGCTGGATGATCAAATAAATATAATAGAACCAAAACTTATTGTTACATTGGGTCGTTTTTCGATGGCATATTTCTTAGGTGAGGGCATGACAATATCAAAGGTTCACGGACAGGCTAAGCGTCGAGACGGTAGAGTAATTATACCAATGTATCATCCAGCAGCAGCCCTATACCGAGGTGATTTGCGGCCAGTATTACACGCTGATTTTGCTAAAATTCCCAAGATTTTAGAGCTAATAGAAAAAAAGGAATTTGTGAAGTTAGAAGACGCTGTGAAGACTTAAAAGAGGATATTCTTGATTTACTATTTGTTACTAGGTATTCTCTTGGTTACGCGGACGTGCTGAAATTGGTAACCAGGCTAGCTTGAGGGGCTAGTGGGCTTTATGCCCTTGGATGGTCGAGTCCTCGCGTCGGCACGAAGGTACGATCAACGGTGGGCGGTGAGGGATTCGAACCCCCGGCCTACTGAATGTAAGTCAGTTGCTCTACCAGCTGAGCTATCCGCCCTCAGTTGTTTTGCAGTTGTAACATATTTTAGCTAAACTATCAACTTTTTTGTCAATGACAGCAGTTTTCGAATTTTTATACTATTGTTAGTATACGTTAAGTTTTATTTAGATGTTGTTATGAAGGTACAGGAAAAACAAAAAGCTCGGCATTTACGTACAAAGGGGTGGTCAATGAATCAGATACAAAAGGAGGTTGGTGTATCAAAAGGTTCGATTAGTCTGTGGGTACGTGATATCGATCTCTCTCCTATACAGCGCCGACAGCTGTCAGAACGTGGTCGCTCAAAAGATTCTATTGAGAAGAGACGCAAGACTAGATTGCGGCGGGAAGAAGCCCGAAGACAAATAATAGTAGATGCGGCAAGAAATGAGATTGAGGAACTTTCGAAGAATGACTTGTTTCTCTTTGGCGTAGCTCTTTATTGGGCCGAAGGAAGTAAGACAAAGCGAGGAATGGTTGAGCTGTCAAATACAGATCCAATGTTAATTAAGGTTGCGATGCGCTTTTTCCGGAATATCTGTAATGTTCCTGGGCATAAGTTTAGAGGGCACGTGTACTTACATCCCCACTTAAGTAGAATATGAGCTGAACAGTACTGGTCGTCTGTGTCTGGAATATCACAAGAACAATTTTTTAAAACATCCATGCAGCAAAGTCGAGCGAGTAAAGGGAAACGTGATACATTGCCCTATGGGACTTTTCAATTGTTATCTGTAGTACAGAGCTTTTTTGAAGATAAAAGGCTGGACAGAAGGAGTAGCGGAGCAGTTAGTGCATTCTTGTGTGTCACTAAAATAATCTTTTATATATAGAACGTAAGCATCAAAAGGTTAAATTTATGCTTGATTTTGACGATAAATTGAAACAAGGTAGATAAATATCGCGATTAGCCCAATTAGTAGAATGCTTGACCTGCGTTTGAAGATCGGGAGCTTAAGTCTCTTATACACTGAAAGATATAGATATTTAAGCCAAGTAGCTTTTTTAGTCTGACTCCTTGATAAGCTTGGATTTTCTAGAAAGTAAGTGCTCTGTTTTTTGCATAAATAATCCTAACTTCTTTTTTATAAAGGCAGTGTCGTCTTGTACGGTTTCAAGGATGAACGCGATGCTTTTCACCTTCTCCGGCTTTATGCGTTTTATTATAACGATGGCAAGCACAGCGACAATCAGGCCAGCAAGGATGTCAGCAGTATAGTGCTGAAGGGTGTAGACAGTAGATACAGTGTTTAAGAAAAAGTAGGGGATGCCAATAATGGCAAGAGGACGCCAGGCAATAGCTGTATAAAAGACCAGCACGGTTACCCAAGCAATGTGCATGCTGGGAATAGTAGTATATGGGCCGTTTGAATTTGCTGCTGTTCGGAGTTTAAAGAAATTTTGCAGGTCTTCGTTCGGCTGGTAGTTGTTTAAAACTGGAGTAATGTCGCGTGGTATAACCGTTTCAGAAGAAGGGTATAAATAGGCGATAACGGGGGAAGTGGCAGGAAATAAATACCAAAAAGGCATGCTAATAAATGCACAAACAGCGAAACTGGCTATTAATTTAACGCATGAGCGGGCGTTAACAAGCGCTAACAACAAAAGAGTAAGGCCAAATAAATAACTTAAACTA
>SDBS01008325.1_pt1 | contig 10031 bp, 8 predicted proteins | sample 2277091 | NCBI WGS metagenome assembly SDBS01 (sample SAMN10404972, study PRJNA504765) | marine sediment metagenome | isolation source: marine sediment core GS10_PC15, 163 cmbsf | place: Arctic Ocean: Southern Knipovich Ridge | collected 2010 | reverse complement strand
TAGACAATCAAGAAACTTGTCATTATATTTTAAAATTAGAAGAGAAAAGAAATTCATCACAGTGATAGGAGATTAATATAAGTTAATCTCTTAGAGATATTTTACCCTTTTTTATTATTTAATCATTTTTGATTAATATTATAAAACTTCAGATTAGATTTATAATGTAGTAATTACTTCTTTTTTATTATTAGATCTTTATTCAATCCTCAAATTCTTATTATTCTCCATCACAAAAAAAATATTGAATTAATAACTAAAAAAAAAAGATCTATTAACAGATTAATAATAAAAAAACAACTCTTAAATATCTTAAAGTTGAGATATAAATAATAATTTTCTTCACTAAAATAACTAGGACGTCTTAACAAGAATGTCAAAGAACAAATCTGCCTTGAAATTCTTTCAAGCGTATATTAATGAAATGATTGAGATCGGTGGTAATAATTTACCTAAATCAATATCTATGAGTTTAGGTGCTAAATTAGGTAAATTGTATAAAGATAAAGACCCATCTTCTGATTTTGAAACGAGTTTAAATCAAATTTATACGGTTTTAGATGCTAAGGCTAGTATAACAAAATTAGATGAAAACACATATGAAGTGATTGTGAAACATTTAGAGAAATTCTGTCCAATCGGAGGTTCTTACAATCCAATCCGTGCTCCAAGTTTTCAAGATACTGTTTGTATTCCTTATACAAGAGGATTTTTAAACGAAATTCTTCCTCAATATAAAACATCATCTAAAATTAAAAAATGTATTATTTCTAAAAACCAAAGAACTTGTCATTACATCTTAAAAGTTGAAAAGAAAACAAAAGAAATAGATTTGAGCCCGATTATATAATAATTTTATTTCTGAAAATTTTTAAATCCTTTTATACTATTTATTTTCCTTTTGAACTCCAAGTCTTAATTTTAGTAGTGTAATTCATTTTACAGAAATGAAGGGAATAAATTAAGATTTAAAAAACCTGAACCTCGATTTTAATCCTACTATTATGACCATAAGATCTCATGCCCCTCCACTGCCTTACTATAAAGCGTGAACGTCTAAACTTACAAATGCTCCCTCCCGGGCCTGTTTGGGTTCGTTATTACGGGTTTATACTTTCCCTACAGAAAGTACTACACAGGCACCCACCATCATAGGGACAGCTTCGCCGGAACATAAAATTGGATAATAGCACTCATAAAACCTTAATCCAGGCAATTTCCGCTAAAGACCATATTACGGTTCATCCAGTTTAGGATTGCAGAACTGGCCTAATGTTCCAAGTAAAAAATAATATACTATAAAATTTAAAATTTTTAATATTAAAAGTATGTTGTCAAGAAATTAGGATTCTTATTGTGAAATTATTTTTTTTTTAATTTCGTTTCTCCTGATTATTGATATAAATTCTTTTGTATCTGGAAATACATAAACAATATTATCTCCATCATCTTCAATTGTAATTTCTTTGAAAAATGTACCTTTAACCTTAGTTTTAAGATCATTTAATATCATATATTAGAAAAGAGCATTAAACATTCAAAAAATCATATAGCATGGTAATATTATTATAAATATAAAATCAAGAAAAAAGGAAAATGAAAAAAAATCCATCATAGTGTTTTTTAGTTAATTTACATCTAAGTTATTAAGAAAAGCCCGGATTGGATTATTAGCAGATTTTTCATTGTTAAAAGTATTATTAAGATAACTATTCAGGAAAACTTTGATTTCTGAATAGAGATCCTTCAAATCTGCATAAATATATTTATTCTTTAGTTTTTTACTATCAATTAAGGGTTTTATGTGCTTTTCAATTAAACTTAAAGTAAAATTTATAACCACATTATTAACTTTGCTCTTATCATCAGAAGATAATTCATAATCACCATGAATTGTTTGATTTCTAATATGATTTAATTCTATCAAGGTATCTTTTAAATCAGTTGGAAGATCTAAGAGTTTAATCTTTGCGGATAAATCTTTTCCATTAGGGGGAGTAATTTGTGAATCACAATAATTTTCTAAATTTGCATAGAATCTAACTAACAGTTTAAAGGTATCTTCAATTTCATGCATACTTTCCCAAGCAGAAAGATCTAAATGCTTAAGAGAGTTTCCAATACTTTTTTTAACTTTCTCAGCTACAGTTGTTAAATATTGCGAATAATCTTCAAATGGGAATCCAAAATAATAATTATTATATTTTTCTTTAATGTCTTTATGAATTGTGGTTTGAGATTGGATTTTTTCTTTTTTAACAATCTCTTTTACAAATTTCATAACATAGTTACAATTTGGGCAATAAGTGATCCAAGAGCCCAGAATTACTTCAGAAGGCTTGACTCCACTTGAACTGATATAACCGCTAAATCCTGACAATTTTTTGCCATCTGAAGTAGAGAAAATAGCTTCTTCAGGGTAAAATGTTCTAGGTATGAATTTTGTATTGCATAAAGGACATTTTAATTTCTCTTTTTTCTTCATAAGTCTAATTTAAGTGTTTTTTTAGAATAAAATAAAAGATCAAATAATATCACAATATTTAGAGCAAATATATCTATAAATACGCAAATAATATGTAGCTATTATGATCTTATAATCAAGAATATTCATCTTAAAATAATAATTATATTTTAGAAGGGAAAACTAAATTTCATTAAGTAAAATTAAAAGTCAAATAAATGAAACCTAAGATGTCAAAAGATTTAGTGTACATTAAGGCTAAAACTCTCGAGTATTTTATGAGGGATGTATTCATAGGACTTGGAATACCAAAAGAAGATGCTGATATAATCGCTGATGTATTAATTACGTCAGATTTACGTGGGATAGATTCCCATGGTATTCAGAGATGTAAAATGTATTATGATAGAATTAAGGAAGGAATTTATGAAGTAGAGACTAAGATTGATATAGTTAAGGAAGGTCCAACAACAGCTCTTTTAGACGGAAATTGTGGTATGGGCCATGTTATTGCGTATAAATCAATGAAAATGGCTATTGAAAAAGCAAGAAAATATGGTGTCGGTGCTATAGCCGTAAAAAATTCAACTCATTTCGGTATTGCAGGGTATTATTCTTTGATGGCAATAAAGGAGGGCATGATTGGAATAGCTGTCACTAACGCAAGACCTTCAATTCCGCCCACCTTTGGATGTGAGCCTATGTTAGGTACAAATCCTTTAACTATTGGCGCCCCTACTGATGAGGATTTTCCTTTTCTTATCGATTGTGCTACATCAATAATTCAGAGGGGGAAAGTTGAGCTCAATGCTCGGATTAACAAGCCACTTCCAGAAAATACTGTTATTGATGATAAAGGTGAAATTATGACAGACCCAAACAGAGTTTTAGAAAAAATGTCAGAAAGAAAGGCTTCTTTATTGCCCTTAGGAGGAAAGGGAGAGGAAAAAGCAGGATATAAAGGATTTGGCTATGCTACAGTTGTGGAACTTCTTTCAGCCGCCCTACAAGAAGGAATTTACTTAAAGGATACAATTGGAATAGTTGAAAAAGGGCAAAAGAGGTTGAAAGTCGGTCATTTTTTCTTAGCTATTAACACTAAAAATTTTATTGGTTTAGATTCATTTAAGAAGACTGCTGGTAATATTATGAGGGATTTGAGGAGCTCAAAAAAAATTCCTGGTGAAGAACGAATTTACACTGCTGGTGAAAAAGAATTTCTTGCTGAAAGTAGCAGAAGGAAAAATGGTATTCCCCTCAATAAAAGCTTACAAAACGATATTAAGATAATGCAAGCAGAACTTGGATTAAACCAATATATATTTCCTTTTTAATAGCATTCTAACCTTTTTTTTCTTGTTATTAATTTTTTTATCAACATGGTTTTCTAAATCCAATTGATTTCTTTTTCCAGTTCAACTTACTTAAGACCAATACTAAAGATTTTTTTATTTTCAAATCAATCTATACTATGAAGGTTTCATGAATCGTTCTATAATAGAAAATTAAAAAGACTTGTTACTTAAGAAATTTTCTTATTTATCACTAATTATTATCGAATTTCAATATGATAAATGTTTAAAAAGAAAAGAGCAAAGAATTTAAAACTCTATATAACTTTTATATAGGATAAGTGTCTTATTAGTATTAGACAAGAATTTTCCCTAATAAAAGGTGAATAGATTAAATTAAAAAACTATGGCTCCTGTCAACCCCTGGATTTTTGTCTTTTGGTTGTGTAAGAGATTACACATAAGAACAACCTACTCTACCTTTTGATATTTTGGCCTTATTTTGAGGCTTTTTGGCAGGAGCCTCCTTTTAATTTTTTGTTAAAAAGATGGAAAGGATCTAACCAATAGTTAATACTACTTCTCTATCTGAGTGAAATATTTTTCTTTCTCTTAAATCTGTTTTTTGATTATTAAACTATTTAAGAAACCAATATGAGAGAGATAGAACCTTGGAAATTTATATATAAGAATAGATCAAAACAATTATATAAAAAATTCCTATTACTAAATTCCGATTTAATTGATTTTTAGCTATTTAAAATAATTATTAAAAAACTTAGAAAACTTTATTAAAATAGCTGAAACACTAACATTCAACTTATAATAAATAGGAAATTAATTAAATAGAAAGCAGATTAAATAAAATATAAGATATTTTTTTTATAATCTTTAAAAATGATAGAAAAAATAGTTGAAGATACAGTTAACTCTACCTCAGATAATACTGTCTCCATAGATGTCAATATTCTCAAAAAGTTTATTAAAGACGTTTTTATAGGTCTTAAAGTTCCTAAAAAAGATGCCGAAATAATCGCTGATGTATTAATTACCTCGGATTTAAGAGGAATTACTTCTCATGGTATTCAAAGGTGTAAAATGTACTATGATCGGATAAAAGAGGGAATTTATAACCCTAAAACAAAAATAAAAATCGTAAAAAATGATGCAACTACTGCTGTTATAGATGGTAATTGTGGTATGGGGCATGTAATAGCTCATAAAGCTATGAATTTAGCAATTGACAAAGCTAAAAAATATGGTCTTGGAGCAGTTGCAGTTAGAAATTCAACTCATTTTGGGATTGCAGGTTATTATTCACTCATGGCAACAAAAGAAGGAATGATAGGTTTTGTAACTACGAATACACGTCCAGCTGTTCCGCCAACCTTTGGTGTCGAACCAATGCTAGGTACGAACCCTTTAACATATGGAGCGCCCACTGATGAAGATTTTCCCTTTCTTATAGATTGTGCAACGTCTATTATTCAAAGGGGCAAAGTTGAGGTATATAATAGAATGCACAAACAATTACCAAAAGGTTTAATTATTGCAAATAATGGTAACTCAAAAACAGATCCAGGTGTGGTGTTAAATAAATTACTTAACCGTTCTGCTGCATTATTACCTTTAGGAGGTGAGGGTGAAGCCACTTCTGGTCATAAAGGGTATGGTTATGCTACCTTTGCTGAAATTTTATCTGCTGCACTACAAGATGGAAATTACCTGAAAGATACTGCAGGAATTATAGAAAATGGTCAAAAAAGATTAAAAGTAGGTCATTTCTTTTTAGCTATTAATATTAAAAATTTTATTCCTGTTAAAAAATTTAAAAATGTTTCGGGTAATATCATGCGAGAATTAAGAAGCTCAAAAAAAGCCCCTGGGAAAAAGAGAATTTATACAGCGGGTGAAAAAGAGTATTATTCTGAAAAAGAAAGAAAAAAAACAGGTATTCTAATAAATAAAAGCTTACAAAAAGATATTAAAACAATGCAAAAAGAACTTGGTTTAAATAAGTATGAATTCCCTTTCTAATTAATTTTAAATCTTTTAATAATATATTAAAATAAAGTTCCTTTTTCTCCAGCTTCTACTGGTTCAGAATGAAGGAAAATTGAATCTAGGGTATCAATTTTTAATTGCTGTCGAAGTGATCTCTCTAGTTCTGTAATATAATTATGTATTTGTGAAATATTTAAAGCTCCATGAAAGAATATATGAATTTCTAAATTACACTTGTCTAAAGCAGTCCAAATTTCCAATCCGTGATAACCTTTAACCTGAGGATGTGACCTAAGGACCTTTTCAGCCACTTGATAAATGTGATCCATCATATCTGTTCCTACATCAATACATTTAATCTGATTTGATGAAAGTTTTTCATTATGTGGCTCTCCTTCAATATGAGTAATTATTCGAGAAATATATGGTGCTTGTTGTTTTAGTTCATTCTCAAAATTCGAGCAAACTTTATGAGCTTCCTCAAGAGAAAGTGTGTCCTCAACTATAACAATAACAGAGATAAAGTATTCGTTTTCAAGGCTAAAGATGTTAAGATCTTTAGTATTTATTATTTTTGGAAATTCAGATTTCATCGAGTAAATTAAATTTATTAATCCTTCTCCAATTGATTTTTCACTTGCCATAGGATTCATTTCAACAATACATTCAACTTCATAGAAAGGGAATCTTTTTTTGCTCATGCTTCTTATCGATTTAATGATTTCATTAGCATGTACAACTGAAATATGATCTTCAACTGATAAATGAATTTCTAGAAACAATAATTTACCACTGGCTCGTGTCTTTAATTCATGAACACCAACTACATGATCTAAATGAAAAACTCCTTGCCTTATTTCTTCCAAAATAATTGGGCTAAATGGATTCGTATCAGTTAGTTCATTAATCCCATTTTTGGCTAATTTAAATGCTCCTACTATGATCCAAACTGAAAGAATAATGCTTAACATAGGATCAATAAAATCAATATTGAAATAAGCTAAAAGAAAACTGAAAAAAACTACAATTGCACGCATGGAATCCTGAAATAAATTTAATCCTTGCATTTCCATTGTTAGGCTCTTCTGCTTCTTACCTTGGGAAATAAGAATCCTTGAGAAAAAAAAATTAATTAAGAAGGAAATAATTAGTATTAAAAGTCCAATTCCAGGATTTGAGATTTGATATTGACCTAATATGATTATTTGAAACGCATTAATTATCAGAAAAACATAAATATTCATTAAAATTATTCCTTCAATCAATCCAGAAATAGAATCAATTTTCCCATGGCCATACATGTGTTCTAAATCTGCCGGTTTTTCACTTTGATATAGTGAATATAAAGTAATTGAAACAAACAAAATATCCGTAAACGTATCTACAGTTTCAGAAAGAAAACTTAAACTTCCGGTAACAATCACGCCATATAATTTTAGAACAGATTGAATGATAATTATACCTAATGAGAGAATACCATATTTAATCTTAATTTTCATACGAATCTATTTAATACTTTAGATAAAACCATAATAATATTTTTAAATTAAAAATATAAATATGAAAAAGATATCTAAACTTTTCACTTTAGTAAAATGATGATTTCAAAAATGAATCGATTTTTTTTTATAATTCAATTACCAAAATAAAATTGGTTTATTATTATTCTGCTTTGTATTTTTTTAATTTAGGAAAAAAAGAGTTAACATTTTTTTTATAATGAGCATATTTTTCACCAAATTTTTTCAATAAATAATTTTCTTCTTCCCTGACATAGATTCTGACTATTATGTAATATATTAATAAAATTGGAAAGAAGATCCAACTATTTACACCAATTGTCCCTTCGCTATTATAAAGGCTTTTCCTCCTACTGATACACTAATTACTCCTTCATTCTCTTTTGCTCTTAATAAAAGTAGGCTAGGTCTTCCAACTTCATAACCTTGTTCTACTCTAATATCAACATCATCTTTTTCAAAATATTTATGCTTTACTAAATATGCTGCTAAGCAACCATTCCCAGACCCAGTTGCAGGATCCTCAAAACCAGGAACATCCGTGAAAACACGAACACTCAGTTGGTTTTCTTTTTTACGAGCTTCAGGGCAAAAAATCAAAATTGCTTCTGCATTAGTATTTTTTATTACATCAAAATACTTTTCCTTGTCTACTTTAGCTCTTTTTAAAGCATCAAGTTTTTTTAGAGGGACGATAATAAATGGGAGTCCTGTAGAAACTTCGTGAATAGGAAATCTAATATCAATATCATCTTCTTTTAAATTTAAAACACCCAAAATTAATTCTGGATCGAATAATTTGGTAAAGGTTGGAACATTTTGATCCATCCAAATTTCATCAACATTCCCGGATTTATATTTAAACGACACAGGGATTTGTCCGCTCTTAAGATTTAGAAGAATATTCTTAATATTTGACTGGATTATTTCTTTTTGTAAAACATAAGCAGTTCCCAAGGTGGGATGTCCAGCAAAAGGTAACTCTACTGTTGGGGTAAAGATGCGAACACTATAATCTTCGATTGAAGTAATAAATGTTGTTTCTGAATAATTCATTTCTTTTGCAATTTTTTGCATTTCAGCATCCGGTATCTTTTCTTCACAAAGAAAAACAGCGAGTTGATTACCTTCAAATTTTCTTTCAGCAAATACATCTACAATAAAAAATTTACATTTAGGTATTTTCAATCCCTCGTTATTAGTAAAATCTTAAGGAATAAAATAAATAAGAGTAATCTAAATATAAATATTTTTTTAAGCTATAATGAATTTTGATTTCTTTAAATACATAGAAATTATTTCTTTATTCTATCATCTCTTAGATGGTGAAGCATAACAATAGTCACAATTATGTTTACATCGAAAAATCCCTGAATATCCTCCAATATCTCTAGATTTGAAACAACCGCAATCTCTTCTCTGTCCTGTATCTCTTATTTTAGGAATTTTTTCATTAATCAATTGTTCAATTTTATAAGCATCAATGCAATGTGCTTGTTCTATCCCTTCAATCTCTAATAAACTCGGTTGACAGCATGCCTTCATTTGTATATTATAATCATTACATACTTCCATTAATCTACTTAAAATTTCTCTTTTTTTCTCTAAAGATGGAACAATAGGGATATACCCTCGAGCATTCATCCTATTCTCAACCTTGGAGTAAATTGTTGCGAAAGAGAAGATTAGTTCCTCAATTCCTAGATTTACCATATTCTCAATGATAAGTTTAAACTTCCCTAGATTATTGGAAATTTTGTTTGAGTCCTTTTTCCTGTAAAAAATTATAGGATCATATCTAAAATTAATAGCTAATAAACCAAACTCTTGGATGAGCCACTCCAGCTGTTTGAATCGTTCTTCCAGAGATATATTAACGTTTCTTTCTAGCTCTGAGGGAGAATTAATTGTAAATTGGAAAGCATGTCCTTTATATGAATTTAAAAGATTCCTGTTATTTTTATATACTTTAATCCAAGCTTTGAAATTTTTACTCCACCACACAAAACATTTTACATCTTCCGGGCTTAATGAAACTCGATTTATTTGATTACGGTTAAATGGATTTACTACATCAACATAACCTTCTTTAATTCTTTCAATAACCCAGTCCATCAAAAATGCTGGAATATCTGTTCTTCGACTACAAGAAATTATAGGAGATTTTGTTAAATTCATGACTTATATAATATTTTTGATATTGAAAAATAGATTAAGAAAGTAATTATTTTTCTTCAAATCTAATTTTTTTAAAAGTAGTAATATTCTAAATATTAATGATTCCTTTTTCTTTTGTTATATATATACTGAATACTATTCCTCTTTTAGTTTCATTATAAAGCAGTTATTACTGTATGACAAAAAAATCTAGTTAATAGAAAATCTTAAAAAAAAATAAAAGTAATTATAATTTGTGAAGGAAAAAATAATTAGTTAACTTCTGCTATGGGGCTAATCTAATTATTTTCATCCCTTCTCGTCTCATCTGATTCTTTTAAAGCCCAGTAAAGTATACAGCTATTTATAGGTTCTCGTAATTCTTTCATATTGACAATTTCATTTAAATTTAAGTTAATTGAATCTCTTAAGAAGTTTAAAAAATTAAATCCAAATTCTTTATATCTTCTTATATAAAAACATTCTTTACTATGTTGAGTAAGAAATTCAATACCTAACTTCTCTAAGGCTTTTAAAAATTTCAAATATCTAATTCCGTGGACTTGATATTTAAAATATTTTAAATCTATTTTT
>SDBS01008324.1_pt1 | contig 10031 bp, 11 predicted proteins | sample 2277091 | NCBI WGS metagenome assembly SDBS01 (sample SAMN10404972, study PRJNA504765) | marine sediment metagenome | isolation source: marine sediment core GS10_PC15, 163 cmbsf | place: Arctic Ocean: Southern Knipovich Ridge | collected 2010 | reverse complement strand
TCTCCATCAAATCCATCTTCACATGGATGAGAACCACTAAAAGTACCTTCGCAGCCATAAGCTCCAGTAGCCAATCCTCCGCAGAAAGTTGCTTCAGTTGCAGTTTCCTGATAACACCATGAGATATTATCTCCACCTGTTACAGTAAAATTACTTTGTCTTAGTATATTTATATTGTAAATAAAAGAAGTAAATCCAAATCCACAGGAGAAATTAAATCCAAAATTAGGTGCATCTAAATCTATGCAAATCTGGTCACTTGAAGATGGTGTAAGTTCAGCGGAAATATTTGCTTGTGTTCTATATTCATATTTTCTAGAAGCATTTAATCCATCTAAATAAAGAACTGGATTTAAAATAGGAGCTTGTGTTATGTTTATTGTAAAAAGTCCAGAAGTGCTTGTTCTGTTTTCATTACCAAAACTATCTTTACAACCTATGCTAAAGTTATGAAATCCTATTCCTGTTTTATTTGCTGAAGGAAGGGTAATAGTATGAGTAGTAGATAATGCAGAGCAAGTTCCTCCGCCTGCTTCAATATCTGTGCAATTCAAATCTCTATTTTTATCAATAACAGCACATTGGGCTGCTTCATTTGTCTTTACAAAAAAAGTAGGAGTCGTGTCATTTGTTTTATTTTGTCCGCTAAATTTATTATTTAAGTCAATAACCTGCCCTAATCCTCCCTCACTTGTTAGGTTTATTAAAATAATAATTGGTGGTATTACATCAGAAGGTAGTATTGGTGTTGAAACATTTAAAGATGCTTGATAAACTCTATTTGAAGTTGCATTTCCATAAAAGAATTGTATACTTCCATTATTTGTTACATTAATAGCCAATCCTGTTTTAGCTACACTATTTGTTGGGTCTAGTAGCTGTTTGTCATAATTATCATCTGCTCCAAATATGCCTGTATCATTATACCTTGCAATGGAACCCCCATCAAACTCCTCTCCAATATAAAAAAATGTCCCTTGTGTCGAATTAAACATAGTCCCCATACCATCTGAATTTACTGGAATGTTAAATGAAGCTTCAGGTGTTGTTTCATAACCCTTATCTGTTGGATTTTTTTTAAATCTATGTACCTGTTCACTTGCACCTGTTATTTCAACAGAATAAAGATATTCATCACTTGCGTTTGGTGCTATCCAAATTCCTCTCGTATTTACACCGTTTAGATTATCTCTGTAAGCAAATGCACAATCAGCTCCTTTGCTCCAGAATTGTATTTCTCCTTGAATATCACCATCATACACTATAAAATGTGATACATTTGCTGGTGCTACTCCATTTTGTGCATCTGCATTTTCACTGGATATATCACAACTCCAAAGAAGAGTTCCATTGGGCATATATCCATCAACTCTTTCAACACCTATGTGTTTTGCTACAAGCAAGGTATCATTAAAAGTATCATAAGCTAATCCTGATATTGTATCAACTGAAAAACTTCTGTCTGCTCCAAGAATTTCATCTATAGCTAAAGCTGATGGAATTAAAAACAATACAAAAATCCAGATTATTAATTTATTCAATTTCAACCTCAAGTTTCTTAATAGCACTAGTAGGAGAGTATCCTCTCATAGTTGTGTCTGAAGTCTCTAAATCTATAACATAGCATCTCTCACTTCCATCAACAGGACACTCTGGAACTTTCTGGTCAGACTGATAAGGTGCTTTTGCTATTATGTTAAATCCATCAAGATAACATACATAACCATACTTCTCACAGTCCCATATTTTATCTTGGTATTGATAACCAGTTGTCTTGCATATAGTAGTGTTAATTATCTCTACATAAGTTCCAACTAAACAATTGGCATCATAGAAGTTCATTATTGTTTCGTTTTTTTTAGTTTCATTATTTATGAAGATAGTTTCCTGGCTTTTCTCACAAGGTTGATAATCTTTTTTTTCTTTAAATGTCTGGATGACTTCACACTCTTTTAGTTCTTTTATAGAATCTGTAAGGTTTGTCCCAATCCACTTAGGGTCTATGTTTATATCTTTCATAAGAAAATGTTCTAATTCAAATCCCCACTTTACTGTGCCTACTACCTCTATTCCGTGTATTATGATCCTGCTAGGTGCTTTTCTGTTTACATTGTTTCTGTAGATTAAAGTATCTCCGTGCTTTAATGGTCTTAAGTATCCATACTCTGGATGGTTTATTGTTGCAGTTCTTTTTATAGCAGGTACTAGAAGTTCTACTTTGACCTTTGGATTAGTCTCTACAAATTCATCTATTTTATCTAAATTTATATGCAGTGTCCTGCTCCTGCTTACTTTCTTAAAAAGAGTTGGCTCATCTCCATAGTTTCCTACCTTTATTACCCAAAAGGTTGAGAAAATCTTAATCTCAGAAAAACAATCAGTACAGGTCTTGTCTCCATCGTGAGAATATTCTATGCCTGCGAGATTAAGTATTCCTCCAAGTATAAAAAACAAACTGACAAAACTTCCTACTGCTACTGTCTGCCACTTGAGTGCCATTTCATTTAAATATCTTTTCCTACTACTAAAGTAATCTCAACATTTGTTTTTGTAAATGGTTGAGGGTCTCCTAATACTGGTACTCCAAAGATTCCAGCAGTTTCCCTGAATCTCATCTTAAGTATAAATACTCCTATTTTATCTGCATTAGAAACTGGGTCAAATATAGTCCTGTAATTTCCATTTCCCCAGACTAAAGTAAGTGTTCTTTGAAACTCACCCATATTAAGAAGATCATTTCTTTTGGTTATAGCACGGAGAGAAGTTTCATCATCTAAAACTCCTGTGACTGTTATTGTTTTTATTATTCTTTTTAAATCTATGATTCTTCTTGGTTTAGTTTCATCAGTTTTCCCTTTTGATTTAAAAGCGATTCCACCTACATCATCAGTATAATTATATTCTATCCTTGCAGAATAGATTTCAACTGCTTTATTTGCATCATGGGTTATAGTATCTCCACTGATACTTCCAGTAGGATTTCCATCTGTATCTATTAAAGAAGCTACATATACACTTCCATCTACTATTGTTGTGGTTGCCATTTTATCTTCTAAAAACATTTGCTACTCCAGTAGCATTAGTTTCATTTATAAAATTCTTTAATTCATCTTTTAAACTTACTTCATCTATTCCATTGGTAGTATTTATTGTAATATCAAAAAAAGATTGACTTGTTTTAAATCCTTGTTCTGTAGATCCAGCAGCAGTCCCTTCGCTTGCTGCAATAACATCAGCAGAAGTAGCAGTTGGATTAAATTCAGTTACACCTATTCTTGTAGCACTCATTAAATCCCTTATTTTAAACAGATTTTTAATGAGTTGAAAAGATTTCTCTATTGCAGATTCAAAGAATCTTCCAAGTGGATTAGTTGCAATCACTTCTGGTTCTGCAAGTTCTTTTATTTTATCAAAATTTAATCTTAAAAGAATTAATGCTGCTGAAAGCAATAAAACTGGTGCTAAAATTGTTGAACCTAAAGCGACAGCTAATATACCTACTGCACCAGTTACTAATCCTATTCCAATTTTTGTTTTTTCATTTATATTTTCCCAATCTTTCATAACTTTTGCAAGAAACAATAATATTACGACTATTCCAAAGAGTCCTCCTGTAAACAAAGCAACTGCTCCTACCGAAGTTCCAAGTGCTGTTGCAAGTGAACTTATTCCTAAACTAAAAATTCCAGTTAATGTAAGTCCAACTCCAAATAATCCAATTAAAAGAAGTAAATCTCCAAATAATTCTTTAACAAAATCTGGCATTTCCTCTAATACATCATTCAGTTCTAAAAGTTTCTCTGTTACTGTAGATGCAGTTTCTATAAAAAAAGACTGTAATATGAAATTTATCACATCAAAAGCTCCAGCTACATCCAAAGCTGGTTTAAGTAAGCCTTTCATAAATCTGGTCATAGCCATGCCAAAAAACAGAACTCCAAGCATCTCAAATTTAAATCTTCTAAACTGGAGAGCAACTCCTTTTGCACCACCTGTTAATTTATTTATTCTTTTATTTACTCTAGTTAAAGATCTGTCTACATTTCCACCTCCTTTTTTAACTGCCTCTAAATCAGTCTGGAGATTTAATAAAGTCTTTAATTTTGTAACTCCTTTTTCACTGACTCTTACAATTACTTCTTCTGTTACCATTTTATCTCTTTCGAGGTAATTTTCTGTTCATTTTTTCATATCCTTTCTTTTCAATTTCCTTTTCTTGCTTTATCAATTCAAGTCCTATTATGGTTCTTGGGACATCTTCATTCAATACATCTTCCCAAGTGTATGCTTTCAAGTTACGCATATAATAATACCAACCTGCTATCAGATTGTCTTGACTGGATTCTTGTTTAATACCTCTAACGGAGTCTCCGATTTTTTCGAATTTGGGTCTAGCTGTTGCTTTCCTCCCCTCAACTGAAAATCGAACATTTCCTCAAGTCCATTTATTTTAGCAACTATCTTCAGAATCTGAAGAAGAAACGGAGATTCTAACTCTTCCATCTCTTCATCTGTAAATGGCTCTTCTGTTCCATTTACTATTCTTGGGTCTGCATTTAAGCTGTATTTAGCCATTAACATAGCAGATTTCATTCCTTGTTTTTTATCTGCTATTTCAGTTATCTCAAGAAGTTGCCTGTTTTTTAAAGGTCTTAACTCATTAACCTTTTTACCATCTTCTGTATCAAATTCTATCTTTTCTCCCTTTGCTCTAAGTCTGCTTCCTTTCATCCTGTTCTCCTCCTATTCTTTTTATCTTTCCATCAGCCATGACTATTTCCTTTTCTTTTGGCTTTTGTGTCAATTTTGCTATTTTTTCTTTTAGCTTATTTATTTCATCTGCAAGAATTTCAATCTTTTCATTTATTTCTTCATTTTGATTAGGTAAAGTTCCTTTGTAATAGTCCAAAAGCCATTTAATACCCATACCATAATCTTTACAAAGGTCCTCTTCACACCATTTCATAAATTCGGTTTTTGTTTTTTCTGGAATTCTAGCTATCACTAATGAAGTTCTTCTATAATTTTCTTTCCATTCCTCAAACTTTTTCTGGAATTCTTTTTCATCCATTAATCGGGATAGAGTGCTGTTGTGTAATTTCCTGCAGTATATGCACTGCTTGCGACACCGAAAGCTTTCATAACAGTTTGGTCACCAGATTCCCAAGCATAGTTTTTCCTTGTTCCTGCTCGGCTATATGGTTTGCATACAAATACAGCAGAATATTTTGGATGGTTATCGCTATGATTCATCTTCATCTCTCTAAACAGACAATTCATTCCAATGAATCTTTTTGCATCTGTGCTTGATGATGTTACTCCTTCTGCTGTTGTGGCTGCGGAATCGTTTGTCCAAAGAAATGTAAACTTAAATCTGTCCATGTTTCTGCTTACTCCTGCTGGCCAAGCTGTGTCTGTAAAAAGCGGTTCACTTGTCAAGTAAGCATTTGGATCAGTATTTCCAGATATTCCAACAAATTGCTGAAATAGTCCTACTGCTGTTGCTGCACTTAATTCAACTCCACCTACTATGTCAAATGATATTTCAGTCATCTCTTCAGGCTCTTGGCTGTATAATCCCCCACCTGCTGCATTGTTTACTACATTCACAGGTCTTGTGCCTGGATTTACTTCTAAAGAGGATGGGTCTATCATTGCTGCAATTTGAATTACAGATTGTACACTTGCTCCTCTCCTTTGAAGACCGCATAAAAAATATGGACCCCATGTTTCTGGAAAAGCCATTCTTAATCAACTCCTTCGCTTTTTGTTTTTTTCCTTTTCATATCCTCTTCAAGTTCTAAACCACCTATATTGACTTTCTTAGGTAACTCTATTACCTCTGGTAAAGTCAGATGGTTTTTAGCTACTGTATAACTTTTATTATCTATAAAAAAAGTCATAATGCCATCTTTTCCGCCAGTATATCTGTATTTATACATAAAATCACCTTCTTCCTTTGCTTCTTATTGTCTTGTTCATTTCCTTTTCAACTGTTCTTTTCAACCTTTTGATTTCTTTGTTTATCACAAATTGAGTAAAAGGATGTGGCTTAGTTCCTCTTCCTGCCACTATTAACCTAAACAAACTAAAGCTCATTCCATGTTTCTTAGCCCAACGTTCTGTGATGGATTTTCTTGGGATAACATGAGGTCTTGTTCCTTTTTCTACATATTTCAAATATTTTGGAACTTTGACTTCCCAGACTCCTTGTTTTCTTTTCCTTGCAAATGTTCCTCTTGGACTGCTTAAAAAGCCTGTATTAACATGACCTCTACTTTTTGCTTCTTTTCTGACTTGATCTGCAAGCCTTTCTGTAAATTTGTTGATTCCTCTGGTTATTGCTCTAGGTAGATTTCTATTCAATCCACTGACCATATTTTCTACACGACTTGTATCTACTTGGATAGTCACCATTTAACTTGTTGCTATTAGATTATTTGGAAATCTTAGATCAAATTCTGAAGTGAAAACAGTTTTTCCATCATAGTCTTCCTCATCATCTATGTCTATGTCATATAGTAAATGAGCCATTCCTTGGTCGATTAAGGTTATCCTGTTAGTTCGATTATTTAAAGTCTTAATTATACCATCTGTAATATTCTCACATTGCTCTGCTCCGCTAGGGTTTCCTTCTGAATCAGAACTTTTATCCTGGCAGAATACTGTAATAATATTACCAAAATTAATAAAAGATTTAGACAAATCTGCTACATTACCTATTTGGGTTGGCTTTTGTCTTTGGACTACTATAAAAGGGAATGGTCTGTTGAGCATATTCCTTCCAGTATGTGGGATTCTTTGGTGGATGAATTTTCTAATTCCTGTAGAATCAGCAGGGTCTGGGATATTAGTTCGGTTGTTTATTAGATTATAAATATTTGCATAAGATTGACTTACTAGGTTAGATGCTGTTACTTTTCCACTTCCTGAAATTGTCATTGTCCTCAGACTGAATTAGATCTCCTCAGAGACAGGTTATTTTTAATTAAGTGTTATATAAATAATACGTCGCCCTTATACCAGAATCAAAAAAACTTGGGAGGTGCTTGATGAATTACAAAGTTAAGGGCGACATTAAGTTGGTGATATTCTTACGTTTTTATATTTTTGAATTATCCTTCTTCTGAAAGTATTAAACTCATTTAAATCAGGAAATGTTGTTTCATCAAACTTTCTTATCTTTTTCTTTATAAAAGTAGAACCCATAATTCTTCTTCCAGTTTCTACTATAGCTAGCATTCTAATGTCTTTAGGAACTGAGCTTCTTCCAAAAACATAAGTGATCCTAACGTGCCTAGCTCCTGTCTCTGCATATTTTCCAGAGTTTATTATTTTAATTCTTCCTGTATGTTTATCTACTGAGATTTCATTATCTGCTTCTGTAATAGATTCCCAGCTAGGTGCTCCCCCTTCTGCAACTTGATTTATTTCAAAAGTAGTAAGGGTATTTATTGGAACAAAGTCAGTAAAGTAAACATTTTGATGTATATACTTTGCATCGTGATACTCAGGAGACTCTCCCCCTTCTATTGCACTTGGAGAATAGAAACTTCCATCATTACTGTCGAACTTTGTATTAGTCTCACTATCTATTTCCTGTTCTACAGATTCTCCTATTCTAGTAAGCTGAAGTAAGTCTATTCCATTCTCAGAATCTGTATTAGTATCTACCATGTTAAAATAATCTAACCATTCTTGAGGGGTATAATATCTAAGGGCAGGAAGGACTGCTTTTTCTATTAAGATGAAAATTCCTTTTGGAAATGTAATTCCCTGTCCGCCTACGAAACTTCCTACAGTAGTTCCAGACTTGTCTTTTACAGAAATAGTTGTGCCAAGTGCAGGTATTGTAAGAGAGAAACTTTGTTCAAAACCAAGATAAAGAGAGTTTACTGAAACCCTGTCTCCAACATTCCATCCTTTTGAAAAGAATTCAGTATCTCCTAGATTAAAAATAACTTCTCCAGAATCATTAGACTCGAGAATCTGAGATTGGTTTGTGTTTTCGTTTCTGCAAACAACTTGAATATTAGCCCTAACAGTACCACTCGGTTGCTGAATTTCTAAACCAATTAGTAAAGGACTTGAGACCATTCTTCATTTTACTTTTTATCGTATTTTCCTTCTTTTGCTTTTTTAACTAAAGTAAACAAAGTCTTCATTGCTTGCATCTTCCTTCCTGCTTTCCAATGATATTTTGCTATACCTAGAATACCTCTGTACCATTGTACTCCTAAAGCTGCAAGAATAACTCCTGCTAATTCAAGTAAATGAATAAACAAATCTGTTTCATCTTCTGGAATAACTGGCTCAGTTGGTTCTACTGGAATAGTAGGTTTTGTTGGTTCTACTGTTGGAGGAATCGGAGTTGGTGTAGTTGGTACTGGAGTCGGTTCTACAGGAGTAGACTCAACAGGTATTGGTTTTACTGGCTCAGGTTCTACTGGGATTGGTTCTATAACTTCTGGGGCTATATAGTCTGAGCTGAATAAAATAGTAGCTTCTGGCCTTTCTTCTGGAATTATTACTTTAAATCCTTTCTGCTCATCTACTGCATCCTCTGGGTTTTTGAAGATAATACCAAAGTAATCTAAGTAATTTTCTTCCTTAGAAAGATAAGAGATTCCCTCATAAAGTATGTCACTCATGTCTAGCTTGATGACTAACTTTCCTATCTTAACAGAGCCTAGTTCTAGATAAGTATCTGAATTATCTATCCTTACTTTGTTAGAGATAAGAACTTCATCTTCATCATAGATTCCATCTGAGTTTACGTTTATTTCATCATACTCTTCATTCTCATATACAAAAGTATCTTCATCTCCTTTTACATTAAGATAGCCGTTTCTTACTTTGAAAGTAAGTTCAGAAAGCTTTGATTCAGATACTTCTTTGAAATTGATATTAACGTAGTCATTTGGAAGAGTAAGGCTGTCTCCAACTGTTAGAGGCTTGTAGTCTTCATCTAATAATCTGTATTCTTCTTGGTTTGTGATTCCAATATACTGCTCTCCAGACAAGCTGATAACCCATTTCCAAGTATCATCTTCTTCAAATAACTCAAAATCATCTCCGTCTTTAATCTCCTGATCTCCTTCTCCTCCTACTATGATCTCAACAAAACTGTCTTCATAAGACTTGTAGAGTATTTCATTTACTAGGATATTTAATCCGTTTACTTTCTGATTTTCTTCTTCGTGTATGATTTCCTGCTCTCCGTCTACTTCAACAGAAATGCTATGTTCTCCAATAGTAACTACTTTGACTTGCTTTCCTTCTATTGTTTTGCTTTGTCCTTCTGTAAGGAAATATTCTTCTCCGCTTCTTAAGACAATTTCATTAGAACTTGCTTCTATTATTTTTATCTCTTTTCCTAAGAATGTTATTTCAAGAGGCTCTTCTATGTGAATGTCTGATATTGGAACAGAATCTTTGAAAGTATATCTGTACTCTATGCTCTCTTCTTCTAAGACTAAATAAGGATCTAATCCAAAGTCTTCATCATCTATGCTTGTTTTTATAATTCCATTGAAGAAAATCTCTTCCTTGACATCATAGTCATCTCCGTCATAGTAAATTTCGCTGTTTATTAATTTCTCAAGTTTATTGTGATTTAAGCTTACTTCAATCTCCTGTCCGTAGTATGCTTCTACATATGCATCTTCTCCACTTGAGATTACTTTTGTTTCAATTTCTATTTCTTCTATCTCTGGACAGTCTGAAGAATCAGAGACTTCACTTCCATCAGGACAGACATAGATTGTAACTGGTTCAGGTTCTATTATCTCAGGACAGTCATTTAGATCAACTACAAGAGAACCATCTTCGCATTGATAGACGGTATGAGTGTTTACTATTTCTATGTTGAAATAATAAGGAATGTTTGTTGGGATGAAAGAAACAGTAGCTTGAGAATCTGAGAAGCATCTTACTTTTACTTGAATTGTATCTCATAAATAAACCTGGCATGGGCCTATGAATCCAATTTTAGATAAAGCTACAAATAAACTACCATATTCAATTACTAA
>SDBS01008323.1_pt1 | contig 10033 bp, 9 predicted proteins | sample 2277091 | NCBI WGS metagenome assembly SDBS01 (sample SAMN10404972, study PRJNA504765) | marine sediment metagenome | isolation source: marine sediment core GS10_PC15, 163 cmbsf | place: Arctic Ocean: Southern Knipovich Ridge | collected 2010 | reverse complement strand
GTTTCGCACTGGAAAACAGGTATTAGAGAGTTTGCCATATAATGTCCAATTCTGGTCAGCCCGAAAACGTTATGATATGAATCGGTAATCTTGGTTCTGCGGATATTAGAGATAATGGGAAGATATGTCGAATTTTCCGTCGCTGAAATCGACCCCAATATATTGTGCGCTTGGCGTTGAACAGTGGGGGCAATAAGACCGACCGCCTCCAGCAGTTTTCCTCTCATACCCGCCGATTCCGCCCCAACCCGTGCAATTCCTTTGATTGCTGACCAGTGCCAGTTTGTTGACAGACTACAACCTTGAATGCCCAATATTCCAAGTCCGGTTTTTTGTGCATTAGGCGTTAATTACATGAAAACTATACTAAAACGGTCAAACCTCTTATGAGGCATGGTTTTTGCTTATGATTTATATAGTTTGTTGTAATTGTTCCTAAGCTGATAGCCCGTATCACAATCAGAAGAGCAGACGATGCAAATTGGGAAGTCAGGAATACGATATTTGCCCACCGCAATTTTCATCGGTGTGGCGGTGTTGGTGTGGCTGGTAAGCTGTGGAGGTGTAGCCACTGCATTTGACTTTCATGCCGAGTCAGCCCACGGTCACCCCACCTCTGGGGTCAATCGCTCAGGTACTCAGTGTCCAACAGGCACACCATGTCCACAGGGCGACTGTGCCCACTGCCATGACACCTTTGACGACTCTATTTGTGGTCAGTATAACTTTATGCTGTTTTATGATGATTGGGTAGGCAGAGCTGATCTATTCTGCTTTGAGTGTCACGTAGGATCTAGTACCCACCAGCAAGTAAGCAACAACCCCTACTCCGTGAATTTCGGTGGCTACGCCCCCCCATACTATACAAACATAAGGAAGCAGTTTGATAACCTTAATTCAAAATTTGCCAATTACGGCTCAAATCATAATCTGAAAAACATCCGCAATTTCATCAAGAATAATGCGAACGACTGGGGTTTTGGTTCTGACCCTGATCCCTGTGTGGCGTGCCACAACCCCCACACAGCTCAACAGAATTACCCTGTTGAAATTGTGGGTGGCAAGCTCAATACGGCCATCAGGCGCCCTTCTCATTACAAGAGCACAAACCCTCAACATTTCCTGTGGGGGGATGATGAATCTGAACGAATGAATGGCTCGGAATCCTATGTTGCCTCGGTCGGTGGCACATATCAGGCTCCATATTATGGAGACACCAGCGACCCGGACTGGGAGCTTTCATATGAGCCTTCAGGGACTGCCAGTCCTTCCGACGGCTCGGATCTACCAGATTATGTAAGCTTCTGCCTGGATTGCCACAAGTATCCGCAATACGACTATGAAAGGGACAAAGATGTAGTAGCCATATATTATGACAATGAGAGACACGGAGGATGCCTCTCCAATGATTGTGACCCTTCCCCGATCAATGAAGGGACTCTCAAGCCCCCGTATACCGACGATCCAAGCAAGAATTACGTCCTCTCATGTTTAGACTGCCATGAGCCTCATGGGGCCAGAATAAGTAAGCATCTCATCAGGAGAATGATTAACGGTGAGATAGTCGCGAATGATACCGAAAGCACAGATTGGAACGAAATTTGTCTAAAATGCCACAACAATGAACACGAGCAGGTTACAGGGTGTCGGAGTTGTCATGTTAGATCTGATGGTTTTAATTTCCATGGAAGTTTTTTTAAACCCACTCTCCCATCTTGTGGAGAGGAGCCCGCGTTTTAGGGGGTTGCGGGCCTCAAACCCGGCCCCAGCCAGTTTCGGATGGCCGCTGAAAAAAAACTTTCTCACGATATCTGTGTGCGGGTGCTTGGCAACAGGTTGGCGTGATTGTGAAACTGCCGGGCCACTGAAAGAGATCAGCGATAAAGCTGTCAAGGGCCTGAACATAATGGGCATGCAAGAATCTTCGTGATAGCCGGCATAACAATAAGGGGGCAGACGATGCCAATTACCAAGTCCAAAATACAATACTTGCCCACAACAATTCTGATCGTTGTTGTATTGTTGGTGTGGGTGCTCAGCTTTTCAGGCATGGCCACTGCCGGCACATACGCCGATTCGGCCCATGGTAACGCCACATACGGGGTGAATCGCTCAGACGTAGTGCCGGATCCGGATCATCCGGACGCCTATGATATAGGAGCCTGTGCGCACTGCCACGACACCTTTGACTCCTCTACTTGCGGCGTGAACAACTTTATGCTGTTTTATGATGATGCCAAAGCCCAATGTGATCTGTTCTGCTTTACCTGCCACAGTCCATATGCCACATGGCAGCCAACAGTTAACTACCTCTATTCCGTTAATTTCGGTGGTTATTCACCACCCGGACCCTATCAAGACATAGGTGCGCAGTTTTGCGACGGAAAATCAACGCCCGCCCAATGTGGATCAAGACACCATCTGATACAAATACATGATTTCCTTACGAGTCCGACTGTCGCTCACTGGGGGTTTAATTCCGACCCCGATCCCTGTGTGGCGTGCCACAACCCCCATGCTGACCAACGAAATCATCCTGTTGCCATTGATGGAGAAGGCAAGCTCAATACAGCCATCAGACGCCCTAAACATTATAAGAGCACAAATCCTCAATATTTCTTGTGGGGGGATGATGATGGAGTTGTCGATGATGAGGGTAAACCGGAACGTATGGATGAATATGCCGCCTCAGTTGGTGGCACATATCAGGCCCCATATTATGGAATCGACGGCCCTTGGGACCCTGACGACGGGCCGTTTGAGCCTGCAGGCGACGGCACCTCCGATGGTTCCAATCTGCCGAATTATGTGACCTTCTGCCTGGATTGCCACCAATATGAGCTATATGATCCTGAGAGAGGTGAACCCGTGAAGGCCATAGATTATGCCAACGAGAGACACGGGGGGTACCCCTCCAATACCTGTGCGGGGGGCCTGCCGGGGTCGTCGTATGGCGAAGGAACCCTCAAGCCCCCGTATGACACGTACGAACCCAATGAGTCTAATTATGTCCTTTCCTGTCTGGACTGCCATGAGCCCCATGGGACCCCTAATAGGATGTTTCTCCTCAGGAGAGTGATTAACGGTCAGGCGCTCCCTGCGGATATAGGGACTTGTGGCACGGATGGAGATGCAAACTGCATTTGCATAAAATGTCACGAGTGGCCCCACTCAGATTCGAATGAGTGTGCAGACGCAGCGGGTGTGTGTACGGCAGGGCCATGTCATGGTTTCTACCCTGATGACAGGCTGGGTGCTCTGCAGGAAATGCATGGATCTATCTATGATGGGGGTGGTGCTGATTGCGTTAATCAACCTGCGTTTTAACGGAAAGTTGCAGAAAGGCTTTTTGTGGGTAAGAAGAGGGGAGGCATCCGTAAAGTCACAGGTTTTATGTAGGTAGGCGAAGGAGATAATACTAAACCATGCATTATAGCCAGGGCGGGGTCATTCGGCCCTGCCTTTTTGTGTCCACATGTTGTGGTTGCCTCGTGAGGGTCTTAGTTTATAGTAATGCTATATTATCTCTAGTTTCGACCATTCTCAAAACTTTATGATTTGATTTGGCTATCTTCACTTTTTGCCCCCGTCTTAGTAAATCTCCTCGTCCTGTTGTTTGTCCCGTGTAAGCCTGCCCCACGCTTTCTAACTGCCATATTGATTATCCTTAAGTGCCTGGAAGTACGAGGTATTTGTTCACCTTGCCCATTCAACACACCCCTACCCTCCTGTCAAGCCGCTAAGTGAAGAACCGCAAAAAGAAACCACATAAATAGCCGATAATCACCTTCTGCATCCTTGAATACTGAATTTTTCTCCGTATTTTGCCCGCAAAAAAAGAGCGTTGCTTTTTAGAGGAATTTGTGGCAGGGAGAAATGTTTGGATATTTTCCGTTAACCTCAATCGAGAGGTGCCATGAACTAAATACCAAGACCCCGTTTCTCGCAGTGAGAGGTGGGGTTTTGTGGTTTTGGAGGTGAACAACCTATGAAGGAGAATACTCCTCGATAGTGAAATCTGTTACAGAACAGAGAACTCAAATGGAAAACCAGGGTCCTGGCGTACGGATCGGCTCTACAGAATTTGGGAGGAAGAAATGCATAGACAATTAGAAGGTTTGCTGAATAGGGTGAAGGGTGAGTCCCAACATGTTATTGCAATCTCTGTTGATGTTCGAGACTTCTCTCGTTTTAGCCAACGCCAAGATTCAGCTGACGTGGCATTGTTCATTTCGAAGTTCTACTTGGAACTTATTAAGCGATTCCGTTCGGTTATTGACGAATTCTTTTTTAAGCCTACCGGAGACGGTTTGATGATTTGTATCCCTTATGATGAAGACAATCTCCAAGATCGATTCTCAAATGTCATTCAAGTATCTCTGGATTGCCATGAAGATTTTAGCAACATGTTTGATGATGTATCTGTCATTAATTTTGTTACTCCATCATTGCTCGGAATCGGAATTGCTCGTGGGTCATCATGTGCCATCGTAGGCGTTGATGATGACCCTCCCATTATCGTTGATTATTCAGGACACAAGTTAAATCTGGCAGCGAGACTTCAAGATCTCGCCAGACCATCGGGCATTATCTTTGAAAACTCTAATGATGTCATGTTGCTCAATGAAGATATAAAAGCCCAATTTGAGAGTATCGATATCTACGTTCGGTCTGTTGCTGAAAAAGAGCCGATAAGTGTATGTTGCTTATATGAATCTGTAAGAATACCGCCTGAAAACCTGAAACCTCTTGCTGCTCAGTGGATGATTAAGAACCAAGAATTTACAAGAACACAGTTCTTGAAAACTGTTATCAATTATAATGTACACCTTGAACCGGGTACAGTTGTGCCGGAAACTTTGAAGGTAAGATTGATGCGACCAGCTATACGTAGCCGTGATGGCTTTGGTGGTAGTACCGCCAGAGTCTGGCGAAATCTTGTTTTGGGGAAACACTTCAACTTAATCCAAGAAGGGGACGAATTTAGGGTTCAACTGGTATTGCAGCAGATTAAGAAGGACGAGAAAGAGTTTATAGACAAGGCTCGTGTCAAAGATGGTTTCAAATTCCATATTGACTATCAGTTGATGTAGATAGATTCTGTGACTGACTACCAACCGCAAGCACACTGCCAAGTGACTGTGTTGATGAAGCCAAGAAAAGGGAGCAACTTGAGAGAGAGCTTGCAGACCTCCAAGATGAGCTTAACGCATTGCGGGATGAAGTGAATCAGTTGCGTGAAAATTGAAGCAGTCGGAAAGTTATGATATGCGTCTGAAACTGTGACTTTTGTGGTATTCTTGTATGTTCAATATACGAGAATGCCATGCAATACATGTTGGCGAGATAAAAATATGGGCTTTACAGAACTCCTAAAAGACATTTCCCTGATTGTGGCCTCTTGTACTGCCATTTATGGTATTGGTTCCTGGCGCCGCCAATACAGAGGAAAAAAGCGAGAGGAACTAGCTGAAGAAGCCTTAAGCCTTTTCTATGAGGCAGGTGATGCAATTAAGCATATTCGCCATCCTTTCAGTGATGCAGGAGAAGGATCTTCTAGAAAACAATCAGAGAACGAAACAGAAGCCGAAAAGAAAGCATATGACCGAGCCTATGTAGCGTTTGAACGCTACAACAATAATATTGAATTATTTAGTAAGCTTCACTCAATTAGGTATCGCTTCATGACGCAATTCGGTGTTGAAGCCGCTAAGCCTTTTGTAGATTTAAGAAAACTGTTAAATAAGATCCTCGTTACTGCTCAGACGCTTGCGGGTATATGGGCTAGGCAACGTAGTCATTTTCGTACAGAACAACAAGAGAAAGAACATTATGATTTTAGAGATAAGTTGGAAGCAATTTTGTGGGATCAATTAGCGGACGATGATCCAATCAATCAACTGTTGGATAACTGTGTTTCCGATTTAGAAAAAACCTGCCGTGATATTATATCAGATAAAGGAATTATTCATTATCTGTCAAATCATCCTGTTGTAACAAAACTAAAATCACAAATCGCTAACAAGACGATCAACTCATGAGAAATGGAGGGCGTAAAATGGATTATTATGTGAATGATACAGCTCAACCAACTGGTGAACATGAGGTTCATACTGAGGATTGTACACATTGCCCAAGCGTGTCAAATCGTACGTATCTTGGTTATTTTTCAAATTGCCAAGATGCAGTAAAGAAAGCAAAAGACCATTATCAAAATGTCGATGGTTGCTATCACTGCTCAAATCCTTGCCACACAAGGTAGTGAAACATTTTCAGCGGAAAATGGGGACGCTGGTAATTAAGTAAATAAGGCAGATAGGAAAGCTTCATGAGATGAGGTTGACCGGTTGCGGGATGAAGTGAATCAGTTGCGTGAAAATTGAAGCCCTCATTTGTCAAGAAAACCGGTTCATATGGTTCCAGTACCCTTTGGCTGTTATAAGCGGCTTGTGTGAAAAAGTAGATTCTACATAATTTATAATGTTGGGCCAGAAAACGATGAACTGGGGAACATAGGGACTAGGACAATGGATATGTTTTCTAATCCGTGGGTAATTGGCGTTGGTGGGGGTTTGATTAGCGGTTTGATTGTGACGCTGATCACCAGATATCTATTCTCAAGGCGAGAACAGAGAGAGTATCGTCAAAAAATTGAGACGGCAAATAATGAGATCATTTATGCAATCAGGCCGGCTATAGCCGAAAAAGTTATTCCTTCATCAAGCATGTTGGATTCGCTATTTTCAGCGACGGCAAGAAAATATGGTGTCAATAAATCAGATCTTTATTCAAAAATAGCGCTTGGTAACGACCTTATCAAAGAAGTTATGGACAATACTTTTCTGTCATCTCAACAAAAGGTAGACTTTTGCGAACTTCTATCTGAATTGAAACAAGTAGATGATATGCTGCCAGAAAAACAACGCATTGAAGTAATAAGGATAACTAAAAGGGAATCTACCGATTCTAGTATTATTCTCGGAATTAGCACAGCGATGATGGCGATGCTGATGACCGTCTTTGTTTATGTCAAAGATAGGGATGCCTTTTTCGCGAAAGGGGAATTTGATAAATTGTTTCCAATGATTGCGATGCTAACGGTAATTCCTATTGTTGCTTTCATGATGATGGAAATGCTGAAGAGATTGAGGCGTCTGACAACTGATGATGAAACGGATGAAACGCCAGTCATAAGAACTAAAGAAAAGATTGTTATCAGAAAGGACAAAGAACCGGAGAAAGACGCGACAAAAGAGGAAGAGGCCCAACAAAAGAAAATAAAGGGGTCAGGTCTCAACATTTGACAAGTAATGACATAGGAGGTCTTGACATAACAAAAAGAAGAGGGTCACATCCCAGTTAAATAAAAGCAAGAACGTTTAACGGGATAAATCTTAAATATTAACTAGTCGTTTCTTATTTTTGAATTGAACCGTTCGCTGAGAAGCCCAAAAGACGACTGAAAAACAGCACGCTGGCTGGGTAGTTGGCTTGGAGATAATGTCAATAATTCACAACTAGGATGGGACCCTGAGTATTTCCCGATATGGTTTTGTTATCTTGACCTTTCCAAAACTGATGATAATGGGAAGCAATCGAAGGAGGTTTTCATGTACTCGGTGAAGATAGTGTATTTGGGGTTGTTGCTTTTCGTTTTGGTCGTCAGCGGCTGCGCCGAAACACGATTTGCCACAACAGGAAACACTTACAGACCATGGGAGGGTCCGGTAAAGATTCTGCAAGAGCCTCCCACGGGAGTCAAATATGAAGAGATCGGATGGGTCTCTGGTAAAATGGGGGGCATGGTCTCCGATTGGGGAGCCATTCTGAAGGCTATGCAGGAATCAGCTCGTAAGAAAGGGGCAAACGCCATCATTCTTGTCAACAAAGAAGCCTCCACTCAATCAAGTTTTGGTGGAAGCATTCAATACGGTTTTTTCGGTGGTTCGTCCCAAGAGAAAAACCTCATGGCTATCGCAATCCGCATCTTGGAGTGAATCAAGGAGTGTTTGCGAAAAGGGAGGTCATTGTACCCATATTCGATATGAATCTGTAATCTTGACTTTTCCAGAAGTTATCATAATGGGAAGCTATCCAGGAAAATCTCTCGGCTTCGAAAAATCAGGGTTGTGGCAAGAGATCTATGATGGGCTAACTATCATGCGAGCCGGGTAGTCTTGTTCTGCCCATACGTGGCATCGAATATTGTCATATGTGGTATTCCTGTATATTCAATATACGAGAATACCGTGTAATACATGTTAGATATCGAAAGGGGGATTGATCATGGAACAAAATGTTAATATGCAAAGCGTTAATTATATTTTGCTCATCTCAATAATGATAGGGGCCGGTTTTCTTGGGGGTATAACTAATTATTTTAGGATTGAGCAAGAAAAGAAGGGTTGGTCTGCATTTTTTAAAAATATTTTAATGGGCATATCTGCTTCTCTTTTGATACCTTTATTTTTAAATATGATATCAAGCGATTTACTTAAAGAAAGTTCTACTGATAGTTCACATATTTTCATTTTTTTTGGATTTTGTCTAATAGCATCACTTTGTTCAAAGGCATTTATTCAGACAATGTCTGATCGTGTGCTAAACGAGGTGAAAAAGACAAAAGAAAAAGTGGAAGACATAGAAAAGGATGTAGAACCCATTATTTCTAAGGAAACCGAGGCACAAGAAGCAGAAGATACAGGCTCTTTCTTGAAGCTTCGTGCATTCAGTTTTGATGAAGATGCAAAGAAGGTCCTAAACTCTCTCGCCAGTAGTAAATACGCATGGAGGACTTTGACAGGAATTACACAAGAGACTGGGATGCCAAAACAAAACATGTTGAATTCATTAAGTTGGCTATCATCAAACCGCTTGGCTGTTAAAACAGGCGAGAAAGGGCGAACTCTCTGGGGGTTAACTTTAGAAGGACGTGATATCCTTACAGGTATGTCTTCCGCCGAGAAATCAAAACAAGAAAAAAAGAAATAAACTCGATCTAACAAATCGCTCAAGAGGGATGCGGCGAAACGACCACCGCGCCCCTTAGCTCAAGCGTTATATTTTTAAAAGGAAAACAATGCGGAGCACAACAAAGGATCTACGCTATATTGAGGCAAAGGATAAATTTCTTGAGTACTCTTTTCTTGCTCTCGACCATCACTTCGACTCACGCGCAGGCTTCAATCAGTTTTTCAACTCAATAAAGAGCGATATTCGAAAGAGTCTGTTTTTAAGAACGGCATCTTTCTACCTATTTCTCGTGAAACGAGGTGATTGGGTTGTCGATATTCCAGGCTCTGACAGTGTTGTCGATTACCTAACAAATACATACAAGTACGTCGGGGTATTCTCTCTGATCGAATCTCTGTCAGATGAAAATCGCATAGATTTCTATCGGTTTCTACTCAGGCGGAAGTCTCGAGTACAATTCCCTATTACTGACAAGGATTCGCTTACTCAATTCTATGAAAATTATAAAGCGGAATACGGTTCAATCAAGAAATGCATTGCCTTTTTCAAGGCACTGAGTCCTGACCGACAAAATGATCTGATTTTACGATTAGAGACTCGTGGTACCGAGCCTTCAATAGAGAACCTTGCAAAATTTCTATATGAGTTACGGTCTAAGTTTGTTCATGAGGCAGAACTTATCCACCACATGACAAATGGTACTTCAGTTAGTTTTAAAGGGCAGAAAACTATTATTTGTAAGTTGTCTATTGGTGACGCTTTGAATTTTTTTGAGGAAGGCCTTATTCAACACTTCATGGAATAAAACGGAAATATAACAAACGCTTGCAGGGAACGACTTTGGGGACGTTATTGAATAAGTTGAATAACTTTGATGCGAGATCTTCAAGGGTAGGAAGTTGGGGACATTCTATATTCCTCCTGTCAAGCGGAAAACGGCAAAAAGTAAAGTCCTATAAATTCAACGGGATAGCCGGTGCCGTGTTTTGAGGGCACACGGGTGCTATTGTTCTTTGACTTAGTTTTCGGCGAATCTCTCACTACAGCGAACCACACGATC
>SDBS01008322.1_pt1 | contig 10034 bp, 11 predicted proteins | sample 2277091 | NCBI WGS metagenome assembly SDBS01 (sample SAMN10404972, study PRJNA504765) | marine sediment metagenome | isolation source: marine sediment core GS10_PC15, 163 cmbsf | place: Arctic Ocean: Southern Knipovich Ridge | collected 2010 | reverse complement strand
TATAGTTTGTGAGGTATCGTCCCGGCGGGGTAATGTATTCACCGGTGCTGAAATCTGCACCCGTGGAAGCTTTTACCGAAAAGACAGGCTTATTGTATTCATAGGCAATCACGGTCTGTAGACCGGTCTGGACTTCAATTCTTTTTGCAATGGAGGGGACATCAGGCGACAGAAGTGAAAGTTCTTGTTCGGGTACGATCCTCAGGTGCGCGGCTGGAACATAATAGTCCAGGTCCCACTTATCTTCCAGAATATGGTAGTAAGGAACTCCACCAGCTCCATCAACTACACTTTTGATCCAATGTGTAGTTTCGTAATATAAACGGTAAGCAACGCGATTATGTTCACCGGCAGTCCAGAGAGCATCTGTGTAAGGTACTGTTACTTCCGCCAGGGCACCTCCAGGGGGGAGATTGTTGTATACCCGGTTCAAATCAGTTCTTACTGGTTGGATTCCTCCGGAATGAGCGTACCCATCAGTCCCGATTTTATACCAAATGCGGTTGTGAGATTGATAATCATTTCCAAGAACAACACTTGTGATTGGAAAAACAACATCCTTCCAATGGACGCGGACTTTCTTGCCGTTGAAGGCCGGTTTTTTATAAACAGAGATTTTTTCGTAGGCAACTCTTCCCTGTTGGCCCTGGTAGAGATCCGTCAGCGGGTTGAGACGGGGACTGAAAAGGCCAATTAAGCCCACCCCGCCCAAGTTTATGAAATCCCTTCTTGAGAACGCGTTTTTTAGATCCATGGACTGAGTTTAATAATGGACGTTAATCAAGGTTCCAACGCTTGACCAATTAAATAACCACTCGGCGTCAGATGTCTTCATATTCACACATCCGTGGCTCATTGGAGTTCCGAAATTATTGTGCCAGTATGTCCCGTGGAACCCATATCCCTGATAAAAATACATTATGTAGGGAACATTAGGCAGATAATAACCGGGGCCAGTCATTAGGGCGGCAACATATTTAACATAAACCCGGAACCGGCCAGTTAGTGTGGGGGTACCAGGAAGCCCGGTGGACACGATAAAAGTTTTAATTTTCTTTTCCCCATCATAGGCAGCTACTCTCTGGGTGGATAAATTTACATCAATCCAGCGCTCGTTTGGATAAACGCCGGAAGGCAAAATAGAATTAATATAAGTAGAAGAAGTCTTCGGTCTTTTGGTTGGTTTTGGCGTGGGCGTGATAGTTGGTGTTGGCGTCGCAGTTGGTGTTGCCGTCGGCGTGGGAGTTAAAGTCGGGGTTGGGGTAAAAGTGACCTTGCGGACATTGTCCTGAGCGGATAGCGTGATTTGCGGCGTGGATTGTAAATTAGGAAAAGCAAAGGAAAAATCAGGCGTCCAGAGCCAAACCAGGACAACAACTACAGTAATTAATCCTATAGCTGACCAAGTCGGGAGCGAAGGGGAGTAGAAAAGAAGTGCTTCCTTGGCGATAGAGACTGGAGGCCTAAACCGTGCCTTTGATTGGGATTGATCAGAATTTCTGAACCGCCGGATAGCCCAACGCAAGCCTTTTTTTGCTTGGGAGCTTGAAGGGTTAATTTCAAGCGCTTTTTTCAAGTATGCAATACATGCTTCTGGAGAGGAGACGGACGCGAGATAGAGCCACGGTTCTTCAAATTCCGGTGCGAGCTTTATTGCCTTTAAAGCCAATCTGCGCGCCCGCTGGCGTTCACCCAGGTTGAGCGCGGCTTTGGCTTCATTAAGAACTTTATAAGCAGATTCTGGCAGTGATGAATTCATAAGTTATTCATGCGTAATCTCTTACCGGTTTAGGTAGGACATGATGCCTGCAGAGATCCCTCTGGAAACACGGGGTGGTGGTTCTATTAATGAATCACTGTCTTGCTTTGTATATCTGGTTTCATAGATTCCTGCCAGCGTTTTCGGGTTAAGTAATCCGCTGAATAATTAATATCAACTTCCCGACTCCCCCCTAGGTGGTCTCAAAATCCTTGTGGATTTCGGTCATGATGGACAATCATTGAATTTCAACAGCTCAATACCTAGATTCTTTTCAATCATTATTTCTCTGAGAATTAAAGTATATAGGGGGGGATTGAATATCACATACGCAAAATTGCTCACGGATAGATAGGCAAGAATGCCTATCTTCTGCCGGAAAAATAACGCCCACGATGGGGTTGAGCAAGGTTGTTAAGTAATTGCTAGGTCAAAATTGAACAGAAGCCAACTCAAGAGCCGAATTTTGGACTTCTTGGCCAAAAAATCGGAATCAGACAAGGTCGTCACCGAGAGAGCGCTTCTAAGCGGAATTTTCTTAACTTTGCTTACCAATAATGCCGTAAAAAAGTCAGAAAGGTACAAAATCACTGATTGTTGTCTCCATATCTAACTCGATGTTGAGATACTCCTGTGTTGTTTTGATATTGGCATGTCCCAAGAGCTTGCTGATTTGCTCGATGGATACCCCGGCCCGACGTCCCAGTTCCGCATATGTCCGCCGCTGGTCATGGGGTTGAAGGCCAGGTTTCCCAACCATCGCTCCTCGCTTCTGAACGATGTTATATAGACCTGTGGTGCTGATGTTCCTACCAGGCTCTTTATTTCTTCCCAGGCTTCGCAAAATCAATCCCTCTGAACCCACCAGGAATTCCCAATCTATAATGGCTTCCGTAAGGCGTTCGCTTATGGGCACGACCCGGCGCTTAGCGCCTTTTCCTTCCATATTTAACACATAGCGTTTATCCTGTTTGGCGACGTCTTCAAAGTGCAGGCTGACTGCTTCCTCGCGCCACAGGCCTGCAGCCATCATTAACCCTAAAGCCAGACGGTCCCGCTGGGCGAAGATTTTAAACTCCGGTTTATCGTTGATTCTCCGCTGGCAGGCTTTCAACAGCTGTTCGGCCTCCAGGCAGCCAACTCCAGGGCACTGAAGACTCCCTTGCTTTTCAGGTGAACACCTAATATCCGGAAAGACTTACCATTGGCAAGGTGAACTTCCGCGTAGAGTGGCCGCCGCTCAAATTTAGCAGTTCATCCAGGTCGTCTCTGTCTGTATCCATGAGGAAAGGATCAGTGACTTCCTTTAATAAGGGGGCTTGATCGGCCAAGGATGAATCGAACTGAGAAAAAGGTGGATTCTGGAACGCACCCGCCTCAGTTCTAATAGCCAGACCAACACTCTGAGCTCCGGATTGCTGTACGGCACACTTCCAACCCCCATTGATTTCAGGCCTGTCAAAAAATAGCTGTAACTCCTCTACCCTATTGGGCCCTTCAACCACTACTAGAGTCTGGAGATCCATTTCGTTGATCACCCCGGAGACATCTTTAATCCGGTCGTCGACTGTATTGTTCTTTCTGGGTCCCCGAACCTTTGTGTCCCCTGCTTTGAATTGTGGCGGATCTCCTTCAAAAAGAGAGTTCATCCATTCAATATTCCAGACTCCAAATTTGATTTCTACCATCTTTCTATCTTGGATGTAATGATTGAATAAATTGAAAATGCGCGAGTTATTTTTTATTTTGGTTTTATATGTAGTTGTCAAAGTGCTTTATTGCCTATACGCAATGGAGTGCTTACACTCATTTCAGCGCCCAGTATAATTATGCATTGCTCGTTCCTCATCGCTCTCAGGGGCTCTGGATAGCTCATTTTCCGTTGAGTAAGTAACCTTTACCCCTAACTGTGAGTAAGTAGCGCGGAGCTGAAGAATCCTGCTCTATTGCCCCTCTCAGGAAGTTTATATGGGTGTAAAGCGTATTCACATCGCCCACATAAGATGTTTTCCAGATTTTCTTGAAGAGTTCATCCCTGGAAACGAGAGAGCCGTTCTTCTTGATCAAGTATTTCAGGATCTGGACTTCTTTGGTAGATAAATGAGAAACACCTTTTGGTGAAAAGACGCGCTGTTTCTTCTCGTCCAGGTAAATGTCGCCATACTGGAGACAGTGTTTTTTGTCCAGCGGGGAGTAAAGCTCTACCCTGTTGACTAGCTTTCTGATGGATATCCCGGGGTTCAGCAGCACGTCTGCTTTGGCTGGCTTTTCCTGGTCAGAGACGATCAGTATGGGTAGATCCGGCTTTGCCCGCTTGAGAGAGACGCACGTCCTTGCTCCGTTGGTTCGGAGAGAAATAGCGTTGAATATGACGGCGTGGGTAATATTATGGCGTTCCAGAGCCTCCAGGGCCTCTTTACCTGTTGCGGCAGGGCAAACTGAATACCCTTCTACAGAGAGACGGCTTGTAAGCGAACCTCTCGTATCTTTCTCAACGCACAACAGGTCTTTTTTCATATCTGCCTATATTAACACCAATAGTTTAGGTTGGGTTCTTATCGCAATGGCAAATTCTAATAGCCTTGGTTCAATATTGAATGCGCCAGAAAACTATCCACTTTAAGTCTTATAAAAATCTAGTCTTTCCAAAAGGATTTTTTCCTATGGTGACCAATACCGTCTACTGGAATAGACGCCCTGGAATACCAGCGTGATTTCCATTGATCTCAACATAAAAATGCCGCTACCCTTGACAGATTTGGTTAATCCATTATTATATAAGCATGTATTTATATATTTGGAGACAAAAATGACAGACCTCACCAATTACGCGGATGGCCATGATCTGGACCAATTTAGGGCAACAGTTAATGAGTCATTAATCTCTAACGAAACTGCATCCTTGATCGGGGATACATTTTCTACCCTCTCAGACCCTACTCGCCTCCGAATTATCGGCCTGCTTACAGAAGTGGAGCTCTGTGTAGGAGATTTGGGCCTATTGCTAGGAATGAGCCAGCCAGCCATATCCCATCACCTCAGAATTCTAAGGAACCTAAGATTTGTTTCCACCAGGAAGGAAGGCCGCCACATTTTCTATTCCCTGACCGACCAACACATACGTGATATCTATGTCCAGAGCCTGGAGCATGCCTTACATGACCAAATCCAATCTCACCCTGTATAATGGAAACATTCGTTATGAAACAACCTGACAATCAAACCCACCACCACAATCACAACGCCACCGCTGACAATATAAAAGTTGCCTTTGCTCTCAACCTCGGTTTTGCCATCCTTGAGCTTATTGGCGGCTTGGCAATAAACAGCGTAGCTATTCTTTCGGACGCCCTTCATGATCTAGGTGACAGTATTTCACTCGGCCTGGCTTGGTTTTTTGAAAACTATTCTACTCGGAAACCGGACGAGAAGTTTCCCTATGGTTATGGCCGATTTTCCCTTCTGAGCGCGCTGATAAATGCCATAGTGCTTGTTCTTGGATCTTATATTATTCTCAGCGAAGCCATTAAACGCCTGCTAGAACCAGAACCAACCCTGCCAATTGGCATGATCGGCTTTGCTCTGCTTGGCATCCTGGTAAACGGAGCTGCTGTTCTGCGCTTGAAAGATGAACAATCCCAGAACGCCAAGGTTGTTGGCTGGCACATGATGGAGGATGTGCTTGGCTGGGTATTAGTCCTGATCGGTGGGACACTGCTGTTATTTTTTGACCTGCCGATGATCGACCCCTTAATGGCAATTCTTCTTTCAGTGTACGTTTTATATAATGTTCTCAAGAATTTGAAAGATACTCTTGGATTATTTTTACAGAGAACTCCCAAGAATGTGGATCTGGATTCAATCAAAGCAATACTTTGCGACTGCGTCAATGTGCTATCCAGTCATGACACCAGGATCTGGTCGCTGGACGGCCAGCATCATGTGCTGACAACTCACCTGGTGATCGCTGAAAATTCCACTAAAGAGGATATTCTTAACATCAAAAGGGATTGTAAAGAATCCCTATACGCCACAGCGAATCTTTCCCATATCACCATCGAAGTTGAATATCCAAGTGAAGCATGCCTTGATACTAACGATTAGACCCCCCTATCCATTTATTCACGGATATATCCCCTCCGGAGGCAATTTTACCGGGCAGTTCTCGTTCGAGAAATATCCAACAACGACCACAAGAAACCCCTAAAAGAAATATCGAATGTTTTTTTGAATTAACACATTGGTAACCAAGGTGGGCAAGAAATACTTTCTCAGATCTCGAGATTTATCTAACGTAGGTGTAAGATTCCTTCCTGCTTCGGCCTCAGAATGGTCTAAAAGCAAGAAAGGACTGCTCCAGAAATAATGGAGCAGTCCCTATTTTTCACTAATAAGAATATTCTGTTATTGCGCTATGGCCACTGAAACGCCCAAGAAATTCTTTTATACTAGATCTTGTTTCATTCTCAGATACTGCTCTTGAGTGATTTCGCCGCGTGCATAGCGTTGGTTCAAGATATCCATTGCACTAGCGCCGGTATTTTCATGCTGGCTTAATTGCTTCATACCGCCTGACCCCTGCAATCCAAATCCTTCCCGAGCAAGAACTATCAAACCGATCACTATAATAACTATCCAAAGTAAACCAAAACCCATCATAAGAAACTCCTTACTATCAACTTAAACAATCTTATTTCAAATCTTCTTTCATGTCCATAAACTCTTCCCGCGTTATCTTTCCGCCCGCATAACGTGATTTGAGGATTTCCAGCGGGGATTGCATGATGTCTTGTTGGGTGGATCTGTTTAATACCGTATTTTGACTGGAGGAAAATCGGCGTATTGCCCAGATGATTAACACAACAATCCCAATAATTAATCCCGCCGATAACACCAGATTCAGAATTGATCCCACCATACCTAATCCACTAAAAATTCCCGAACAACATCCACCCCACATCCCATGTCCCATCATATTAAACTCCCTTTTTAAATAGAATTCTGTTTATGTATTACTATCTTCAATTCATTAAAAATGATAACAACTTAAGGTAAAGGGACTTTGAAGAATGTTTAAAGATTTTGTAAAGAATAATTGCAAAGTTTATTCTCGGACAGGAAGGCTGAACGTGAAGGAACTTCCTTTATCCCTACCTCCACTTTTCATCCATAATCGCCCACCATGAGCTTCAACGAAATGTTTTGCAATGGTCAGGCCGATTCCGCTTCCTCCGCTAGCTCGAGAACGGGATTTATCCACTCGGTAAAACCGCGTAAATAGATGCGGTTGATGTTCAAGTGGTATACCTATCCCAGTATCTCGTACAGTAACATGGATTTCCCCTCCTGATGCCCCCGCTGTTATGCTCACTACCCCACCAGCTGGAGTATGCTGTAATGCATTTCCCATGATATTCAACAAGACCTGGCCAATTCGGTCCGAGTCAACATAAACTTCAGGTAGCCTAGACGGAAAATCTGTTCGCAGTCCCACTTTTTTCTCTTCAAACTGTTGGTGAAGGCGGTCAACTGCAGCCACAATTAATTCTTGCACAGCTGCTGGCGCCTTCTCCATCTGGTAGGCGCCGGCTTCCACCCGGCTGAGCAGCTGCAAATCTTCGACTAGATTCGTCAAACGATCTGTCTCCTGGTAAATCTTCTGATAGGTTTCCGGGGTTGCTGGAAGCACTTCGTCAATCAATCCTTCCAGGGACCCTTTTATGACTGTAAGTGGTGTGCGAAGTTCATGTGAAATATCGCCTATTAAGCGCTGTCGAACAACTTCATTTTCATCTAATATTTCTGCCATGCGGTTGAAACTGATCGCTAATTGCGACAACTCATCTACCTTTGACGGATCACCCGGGATATGCACCCGTTCTTGGTAATGGCCCTCAGCGATGTATTGGCTGGCTACCATCATCTCCCGTACCGGACTGACTACACGATAACTGACCAAGAGACTAGCAATCAACGCAATGACAAGGGCCGAAACTGCAGCTCGAAATAGGGCTTGATTTATCGCGCTCCGAAAACTGGTGAATAAATCTAATTCCATTTCCATATTCTGTCCGGACATCATCTCTCCCATCGTTTGACCCCCCATCATGTTTTCTGTGTTCATCATGTGTTGATCAAAAGCAGCTGGTATCGCTAATTCAACCGAAACTCCCAAGACTAATATCCCGACCAGAATAATAATCACATATGAGAAGAAGATCTTCCATCCAAAATGACTTCGTATTAAATTCAACATTATCGGACCTCTTAACTATCGAATCGATACCCAACGCCCCGCACAGTTGCGATATATCCCTCTCCAATTTTCTTTCGAACGTGTCCTAAATGAACATCCACCACTCTAATCTCACCAAAATAATCGTGTCCCCAAATTTTATCTAGTAGCTGCTCCCTGCTAAGAACCATCCCCTGGTGATCTGCTAGCACCCGAAGGATATCGAATTCTGTCGTGGTTAATTCAATCAGTACTCCATCTTTCCATGCCTGTCTACTTTTAATATCGATTCGCAGATTTCCATAAATACCTATGCGATCTTGGCTTGGTCCTGCTTGCTGATGGAGTCGACGTAAAGCAGCTTTGATTCTGGCGATTAATTCTCGTGGACTGAACGGTTTTGCAAGATAATCGTCAGCTCCAACAGACAATCCAATAATCTTGTCTATTTCTTCTCCTTTGGCAGTTAGCATGATTACGTAGACATCAGATTCTAGCCTTAATCTTGTCAATAGTTCAATCCCGTCTATTCCGGGAAGCATAATATCTAACACAATTAACTCTGGCTGAAATGTCCTCGCCAACTCAAGCCCTATAATGCCGTCAGTCGCAGTCTTGTATTCTAATCCCTCCTGTTCAAGATAAGCTGTTACAAGATCCAGGATACTCTGTTCATCATCAACAATCAGAATTTTCCCTTCAGGCATAATCTTTCTCCATTTTCGTTTCTTAGTTATGCAATTACATGCCTTCTAAAGCGGCTGGCAAATTCAGGAAACACAGTTATTGAAATAACAACAATTAGTCTGTGTATCTACTGAAATCAGTACCACCGATTCTATTTTAGCACTTGAGTTTCCGGTGAAAGGAAACCAGTCCAGCACTTAGGGAACCAGGTTCATCGCCGTGTCATTAACCGCGTAGCCAACCATTTTCAACTGCTTCTTCAAGATGCGGGTTCACCCAATCAAAAATTGTTGACGGGCTCAAGGAGACACATAATTCCAAGGATTGACTTTACCATACTGTGTGTGTCTAAGCTCAAAGTGAAGGTGTGCCCCACTTGAATTTCCCGTATTTCCAACTCCACCAATGTAGGTGCCAATGGTCGCGCTCTGGCCGCAGGACACAGCCACGTTGCTCATGTGGGCATAGGCCGACTGCCACCCATTCCCGTGATCGATTACAACCATGTTCCCATAGCCATACTCGCTCCACCCTGAGTAAACTACTACTCCGCTATCTGTGGCAAATATTGCATTTCCTTCAGCGCCCGCTATATCTATCCCGGGATGCACGTTGGGATTATAGTCATAACCGGAGATGTAGGTTGCCATAGTTGGCCACACAAATGAACCCGTACCAATCGCTCCTTCATATATGGAACCGCATGCTCCAGCTCCATAATATGCGGCAACTGCTGGATTTGTTCGGGCTATCGCTGGGGGACCCCAATCTTTCAGGGCTCGTTCTCCACCTGGCACAATAACCCATTCACCTACGTTAAAGAGAGATTCCTTTGTATCCAAATCATAGAGATCAATCCCGTTCCCAGGATAATTGAGAATCTCATCTGGTTCAACACCAAAATAGTTTGCAACGCCACTCAAGTTATCATTCTCACTCCACTGGTAATATACTCCATCTACAGGCAAGATAAACAGTTCCTGCCCAGGTTGAAGAAATTGGGGTTTTCCTGCATTACATCATAATTTCCCCATAACACTGTCTCAGGCTTGAGATTGAATTTATCAGCGATCAAAAACAAGTTATCCCCATGATTTACTTCATATACTGAAACATTCGTTTTTGTTCGATTGGGGATTATTGTGTTAATCACGGCACGCCGAGTGATTCCATCGGTGTATGATGCTTTTATCAAAAAAGAGGGTAGTTTTACGGTCACGCTTTCGACTTGGTCGGGAGCTTCTTCTGCCTTGACAGACAGCAACCCCACTAATGTGGAGTTAAGAGGAAGCCGCAGCGCTACGTAGCCCCCTAAAATCAATAATAAAACTATTGTCCCATAAATAAAAGTGG
>SDBS01008320.1_pt1 | contig 10036 bp, 4 predicted proteins | sample 2277091 | NCBI WGS metagenome assembly SDBS01 (sample SAMN10404972, study PRJNA504765) | marine sediment metagenome | isolation source: marine sediment core GS10_PC15, 163 cmbsf | place: Arctic Ocean: Southern Knipovich Ridge | collected 2010 | reverse complement strand
CTGCAGGGGCAATATAACTTGTGGTTAGGCAAGGAGTACGGTTCGACGAGGAAGCTGAGTGCTGCGTGGGGCAAGGAATCACGGCCGCTTGAAGAGAATATTTTGCGGAACGGGGATTTTGGGGTATTTCAGGAAGGGAGCAAGGTTCCGGGCGAGTGGCATCTCGAGCAGCATTCGGGCAGCAAGGCGAATTTGAGTCGTGTTCGTTATAAGGGGGACGTGGCGGTGGCGCTTGGCCCGACGGCGGTGAGCGGGACGGACTGGCATTTGCAGTTCAATCAGACTGGATTGGCCGTAAAAAGAGGAAAGTACTATACGGTTACATTTCAGGCTGCGAGCGAAATGAAGCGTAGTATCAACTGCAATGTTTCCATGGCGCACGAGCCGTGGAGCAATCTGGGTTTGTCACGGAAGGTTGAATTGACTGATGGGTGGCGGACTTACCGCTTCGGTTTTGTCGCAAAGTCCGACGATGACAATGCGAGGTTGACTTTTGTTTTCGGCGGGGATAAGGCGAAGGTATATCTTGCGGATGTGAAGTTTCAGCCGGGCGGACTGGAGGGGCTCGGTGAGACTGAGTCCGTCGAGAAGGGGACTGTAGGTCTGTATGCCGACAGTGAGACAACGCAGCGCGCGGTCGATCGTATGCGTTTTCTTGCAGACACCGAGAAGGCGTACTTTGACGACATGCGAAGCTATATACGGAAGGAAATGCGGAGCGGGTCGCTCGTTACGGGGACGATTGTGTTTGGGCCTTTGGGCTTGTATGGCCAAAGCGATATGGATTTTATCGATGCTCATGCGTATTGGCAGCATCCGCGTTTTCCGAACAGGGCGTGGGATGCGGGCGACTGGCTGATCGAGCAGAAACCCATGACCGATCACCGCGATCAGGCGACGCTGTTTCGGTTGGCGGCGGCGCGTATGGCCGGTAAGCCGTTTACCGTGACAGAATATAATCATCCGGCCCCACTGGATTCGCAGGCCGAATGCGTGCCGATGCTTGCATCGTTTGCCGCTGCGCAGGATTGGGACGGCGTGTGGCTTTATACGTACAGCCACAGTGAGGGTCAGTGGGATCGCCAGGTGTTGTCGAGCTATTTTGATATCGATACGAATCCCGCCAAGTGGGGTTTTATGCGGGCGGCGGCGGCGATATTTGGCCAACGGCAAATCGGTCCTCTGGGCGCCAAGCGGGTCGTTGCTCTTGCCGATCTTGCCGCCGAGCACCTGCGACATGGCGGGGACATGTTCAGGGTCATCGCGCAAGAGGCGGGACTTAGCAGAGCAGACCTGCTGAGGACACAGGTAGCTGTGCAGCCTGGCGGGGCCGGAGGGCAGAGTCAACTCGAGGGCAGGTCAAGACTTGACTGGACTGTGGACGATAAGGGCAGGGGATTGTATTTTGCCGCGGGCATGGGCGCCTGGGTTCTTACCGGACATGCCGAACGTATCAAGGCGGCGACGGAAGGTCTTGTCGAGATTGAAACGCCGGAGTTTGTTGCAGTAACCGTGTCATCGCTTGACGGCGCTGATTTATACAATTCGAGAAAAGTGTTGGTGACGGCCTGCGGTCGGTGTGAGAATGTGGGAATGAAATTCTCGGCGGACAGGCGGACGGTCGGACGCGAGTGGGGTGCTGCGCCGGTCCGGATTGAGGCTGCCAAGGGGAGATTTCGGTTGACTCTCGGTCGGTGGAAATGTCAGGCGCTGGGGCCTGACGGTGTGCCGACAGGGGACGTGCCGGTTTTGCGGGATAATGACGGTGAGTTTTTTGAAATATCGGGCAAGTATAAGACGATGTGGTATCTGCTGCGGCGGATTGACAACCAGGAGTATTGGAGATGAGAAACTGCAAATTCAAAATGGCGGCTGTTTGTGTTTTCTTTTGTGCGGTGTGCCTGCCGGCGTCGGCAAAAGTGGTCAACGAATCGGCTCGCGATATTCCGCTGACCTATGATGTTGACGTGGTGGTGGTCGGCGGATCGTCGGCGGGTGTTGCCGCGGCGGTGGAGGCTGCCAGGAGCGGTGCGAAGGTTTTTCTTGCGGCGCCGAGACCTTATCTGGGTGAGGATTTGTGTGCGACGTATCGTTTGTGGTTAGAGGAAGGCGAAGAGCCGGAATCGGACCTTGCGAAAGAGCTTTTCAAAACGCCGGCCGGCGCGGACATGTTGGGAGTCAAAGGCGTGAGCTTTACGTATCGCGCGGACAAGCCGTCGGCGGGTGTGCACAAGGACTCGACATCTGCGCCGAAGGTTTCCGACGGCAGGTGGGACAATGCGCCCAGCTACAGTGTGCAATACGATGGTGATGTGACGATTGAGGCGGATCTGGGCGAGCTGCGGCAATTGAGCAATGTTCATGTGATGGCGTTTCAGCGGAACGACGATTTTGAAGTTGCCGAAGTTGCGATTTCACACAGCATTGACGGGCAAAACTTCAAAAGCATTGCGACGGTGAAGAATGACAGGCTTGGTCAGGGGAGTTTTGAAGATACAGTGATTGCACTTTCGGCTCCGGCCAATGTCAGGGCCCGCTATCTGCGAATTGCCCTTCGCAAAGGTGCTAACGCCAGCCGAATACTGATCGGTGAGATCATCATTGAGGAGGCGGAGTCGGCAAAGCCCGACGAGAGCGTCAAGCGGCGTTTTATGGCGAGGCCGATGCATGTCAAAAGGACGTTGGACCGGGCGCTTCTGGATGCGGGTGTGGAGTTTCTGTTTGGCTGTTATGCGACGAATATACTGCAGGATGAAAAGGGCAATATCGCCGGTATCGTGATGACCAACCGGTCGGGTCGACAGGCGGTTAAGGCGAAGGTGGTGATTGACGCGACTGCAAGGGCGACGGTGGCGCGAATGACGGGGGCTACCTTTGTTACGTATCCGGAGGGGCCGCAGACATTTTGGCGTGTGGTCGTCGGTGATGACATCCAGCGCAAGCCGTCGGTGGAGTCGCGGAAGGTTTCTGCGGCGGTGCAGACTCGGGCCGGCAGCGGGCGCAGGTTCGAGGCGGTGGATCAGAAGCTGACAATTGACATGGCCGACGGGAGTTTTGCGTCTTTTGCGCGGGCCGAGCAAGTGGCAAGGGACAGGACGTTTGACCTTTCTCAGGCCGATTCGTCGGAGGTGCTGTTCCAGGTGCCTCCGGACCCGATGATCGGCAGGAAGAAGTCCACCGGCCCCTGGGTGGGGGCGAGCAAGATTGGCTATGACGTGTTTCGACCGGCGGGTGTTGACCGCATCTACGTGTTGGGCGGGTGTGCGGATATTTCGCGCCAGGCTGCCGAGAAGATGCTTCGTCCGGTGGAGTTTATTGCGGTGGGCAGTCGGATCGGAAGGGCCGCGGCCGCCGAGGCGCTTACTCTGAAGGGGGCAAGAGATGTAAAGCCGCTAACGAGAAGGGTGGGCGCTTCGACCGGCGGGGATGTCGCCGAATTGCTTGGGGACATATATCCGCGGCGAAAAAAGCTTGCGAATATTCGCCATGATGAACATTCGCTGCCTGTGTTGGGCGAGTATGATGTTGTTGTGGTTGGCGGAGGAACGGCGGGTGCGCCTGCGGCGATCAGTGCCGGTCGCAGCGGTGCGAAGACCCTGGTGATCGAGTATTTGCACGGTCTCGGCGGGGTGGGCACCCTGGGTCTGATCAGCAAATACTATCACGGCAATCGTGTGGGTTTTACCGCCGAGGTGGATGCCGGGCTGCGTGAAATGAAAGCCGATGCGATAAGCCCCGGAGGCGCGTGGAACGTCGAATTGAAGATGGAATGGTACCGCCGCGAGCTTCGAAAGGCGGGTGTGGACATATGGTACGGCACGTTGGGTGCGGCGGCGTTTGTCGAAGATAGCCGCGTCAAGGGCGTGGTTGTGGCGACGCCCGACGGCAGGGGTGTCGTCGCGGCAAAAGTTGTCATTGATTCGACCGGCAATGCTGGTATAGCCGCCTCGGCGGGCGCCGAATGCACTGCCACCGATGATACGCATATTGCCCTTCAGGGCACGGGCCTGCCGCCGCGCGAACTCGGGGCAAGCTATACCAATACTGACTATACTTTTGTCGATGACTCCGATGTGATGGACATGTGGCGGTCGTATGTCTTAGGCAGGGAGAAGTTCAAGAACGCTTACGATATGGGCCAGCTCATCGACACGCGAGAGCGAAGGCAGATAGTGGGCGACTATTTTCTTACACCGTTGGACATATATAAGCGGCGTACGTTTCCGGACACGATTGTGGTGTCAATGAGCAATTTCGATTCGCACGGTTATACTGTGCATCCGACGTTTCTTATTCGGCCTCCGGATCGTGCGGGCATGGTGGCGAATGTCCCGTACCGCTGCTTGTTGCCCAGGGGGCTTGACGGGATTCTCGTGACCGGGCTCGGCGTGAGCGGCCATCGGGACGCCATGCCGGTGATACGTATGCAGCCCGACATCCAGAACCAGGGATATGCCGCGGGAGTGGCGGCGGCGATGATCGCAAAGGCAGGGACGGGGACACGCGATCTTGATATGAAGGCTCTGCAAAAGCATCTCGTGGAGAAGGGGAATCTGCCCGAAAGCGTGCTGACGGATAAGGATTCATTCCCATTGCCGAAGCGTGAGATTGAACAGGCGGTCAAGACCATCGTGAAGAATTTCGAAGGGCTGGAGTCGATCCTGACACAGCCGGAGACAGCCTTGCCGTTGCTGCGCAGTGCGTATGCAAAGGCGGCCGACGACGAGGCAAAGCTGGTCTATGCCCAGGTTCTGGGTACGTTGGGCGACCCGGCGGGAGTGGAGACGCTTGCAGAGACGGTTAGTTCCAGCCAATGGGACAAGGGGTGGAACTACACGGGCATGGGGCAGTTCGGGCGGAGTTTAAGCTATTTAGACGGGCTTATTATTGCCCTGGCGCGAACGCGCGATGGGCGGGCGTTGGGGCCGATTCTCGAGAAGGTAAAACAGCTTGACGAAACGTCTGAGTTTTCGCATTACCGTGCGGTCGCTGTGGCGCTGGAGACATCAGGCGATCGGGCGGCGGCAAAGCCTTTGGCCGATCTTCTTGGCAAAGGCGGTATGACGGGACATGCTTACACCGATATTGAAGAAGTCGCAAAGTCGTTGCCCGCGAGTTCGACCGACACCACGACGCGAAACCTCTCGCTTCGCGAGCTCGTCCTTGCAAGGGCGCTGTACAAGTGCGGCGACTACAGGGGCGTTGGCCGAAAAATTCTCAGTGCGTATAAAAAGGATTACCGGGGACATTATTCCCGCCATGCACATTCGATATTGAAGAAACCTCCGGGGCGGAGGTAATACCCATCACGATAAAGACCTGCGCGCCGTGCGACCTCGGCGGGCAGGGTTGATGACAATCAGCAGGACACCAAGCGCTATCGGCCCAAGAAAAGCCCAGCACAGCGATCCGAAGTTATGGGCAACTACTATTCGTCCATATTCCTGTGCGCTGAGCAGGCGAACCTGAAATGCGGGGACGACCACGCAGACTGCACGCAGCAAAAAGACCAGCAAAGCCAGCGCTGCAACCGACAAGGCCGCGAAGAAGGGATTCTTGACAAGACTGGCGGCGCGGATGCCGAACAGGCCCGGACCGAAAAGGCAATAAGTGATGCCCACAAGTGCGATCAGAACAACGACACTAACGATTGATTCCATCGCCCCCACAGTGTAGCCTTGCAGACCGACGAAGACCGCCAGTACGGCACATGCCTTGGCTACCGCCGCAGAGAGGGCGCCTGCAAGGATAAAGGTTAATACGCCGGTGAGCATCCAGAAGAAGCGACGTCGCCCAATACGCGAGCCGTGGACCTTGGCAAATTCGGCGGCGATTTGCCCTGTGTCGCCCAGCCGGTGCGCTGCGACAATGAAAGCCTCCTGGGGCGACAACGCACCGCCAGCCAGGTCCTCGATTTCGTCGCGGAGATGGCTTTCCATTTCGTTGAGATCGCCGGTGTTGAGGGCGTCATTTTGGCCCAGTTCCTGCCGCCAACTGCTGATTGCTGTGTTCAGGTCAAACATGGTGGTGCCTCCCATAACTGTCTTAGTGTGGCGTGGACCGCGGTCCACTGCGATTTGTGCTCGGCAAGAGCCCGGTTGCCCGGGTCCTTCAGTCGATAGTACTTGCGTTTTCGGCCGTTGGTCGCTATCTGTTCGTAAGACTCGATGAGTTGCTGTTTTTCCAGCCGGTGCAGCACCGGATAAAGCATCCCGTCGGTCCACTGAAGTTTGCCCTCGGACAGCCGGCGAACGCGCTTGATGATGGCATAGCCGTAATTATCGCCCTCAGCCAAGATGGACAGCACCAAAGGCGTCGCCGATGCCGCAACAAGCTCTTTCGATATTGACACGATCAAACTCCTTTCTAATACCTTGTACCTATATACATAACACATCTATGTATATTTGCAAGGGAAAAATCCGATTTTTATAAAAAAATATTCCGCCCTGTGGCCAGCACGATTCCGTGAAGCGATCGGATAACAATCTGACGCAACGCCGCTGAGATAACGCCTTATGGCAACAGGCTTTACAGTAATTATTGGCCGCGATGAATATGAAGATGCACCCATCCGCCTCAGTGCGTTCGGTGGCTGCCGCCAAACGTTGATGAAGCCGCCCGCGCTATTAAGCGTCGATAAAAGAAAAATGAAAACAGAGAAATAATACGCTTGACCAAGGTCGTTCCATATCAGGGTGGGGTTTACCCCACCGAAGCCCTTGAGAATTGGAGGCTGTGTCAGCCGGTGGAAAGCTGTGTTATCGAACAAGTTCGCCTTCCCGCCACGCCCCGTAAGACGACACCTGTATACCAGCTGCTTCGCCCTCAACCGCTGCGACCACCATCGCCCGCGTGCCGGCGTGCTCGGTGCAGTAGCGTTCGATTTCCTCCGGCGACATGACCACAAACGCCGTCGAAAGCGCATCGGCAGTCGCCGCATCGCGCGCACTTGACCATGAAGCGAGCTTGCCTGCAACCGGCTTTGCCTGGCGAGGATCGATGATGTGCATACCCTGCTCGAGCCCCGAACCGCTGACTGCCTCATTCTGTATTGTAAGTTTGGCAATGGTTTCTTTCCGGTTCAGCGGATTGCTAAACGTGATCGGCCAGCCCGCAGAATCCGCCGGCGCTTCCATCGCCAACACGGTGCTGTATCCACCGTGGATCATCGCCCGGTCAATGCTCCACTCGCGCAACAGTGCGGCGACCTTGTCGACGGCAAAGCCCTTGCCGATACCCCCCAGGTCCACCTTCACTCCCACCGCCGAAACCGACACCGTGTGCAGGGCACCGTCGAGTTTGAGCAGATGCGAGCCCGTTTTCGAACGCGCCGCGGCAAGTAGCAGTTGATCAACCGTACGCGGCTGCTTGTTATCGTCGAGCAGACACTCAAAAAGCGACCCGATGGTTACGTCAAATGCACCGTAAGTCTCCGCACAGAGGCGGCATGCAATCTGGAGACATTCAAACGTCTCCAGACCCACGTTGACGGGCCTGTTCACCTCAGCCGTGTTGATCCTGCCGATGTCGCTGTTTTCAACAAAGCTGCTCAACTCCTGCTCGATCCGGTCTATCTCGTTAAACGCCTCCATCGCCGCCTGACGCGCATACTCACGATCGTCATGCTGAATCAGCACCTCGAAAGTCGTCGCCATCGCCTCATGCGAAAAACGACAGACACCCTCAATCGCATCGCGCTCACTGTTCACTAACACAGTTTCCGGAGGCTCTTTTTTCATTTTGCTCTCAAGCTCCTCTAATTTCGGCGGCTCAAACTGCTTGTTATACAGATCGAGGAACACATAACCGCGCAACTCGATCGTCGGCCTCAATTCCATATACGAGTCGAACAGCGGAACGGGAAGATTCACCTCACCCTTCGGAGGGACGGTGAATATCTTGTTTAAGACCTCCTGCTCCAGCGAGGCGAACGCTATGGTAACCGGCGCAGGCATCTTCGTCATGTCCACCTCATTGTAGTAGCCCACCCGACTAAACGACCGCAGATACCACGGAAACGGCCAGTGGTCATAGCCCGGACATATCACCTCAACATACATTGCCTTGCCGTCGGGATGGAGCGCCGCCATCTTCTCAATGCTTTCAACCATCCCAAAGACATCGGAACTCGTGTGCGCATAAACGTAAGGATTGGCATGGTCGTCGTAGTATTTGTACGTTCCGATGCAGCCCTGCCACAGCAGCCCAAGGACAGCGGCAGCAAGAAGAATTACAACGACCGCCCGCGGCCATTTCGGCGGCGCAAGTCGCACCAGGACAACCGCGCCGACTCCGGCAAGCAGTATCATGCCGTGCAGAAAGCCCATCAGGCACCACGGGGTCTTGTAGCGTATATACGAATAAGCCACCGTCATAATGAGCGTATAAAAACCGATAAACCGAAGGAAGTCAAAATCGACGTTCTTTATGCCCCGCTTTGTAATCGCAGCGACAAACCCCACAATCGCAAGGACTACGATCGGAACCTCGGACCATATGGATCCGTCGCCAGCTCGCGTGAAAATGAGAATCTGCAGATAATAATACCACGGATGGGCATGGACCTGGTTGTTGCCGGCACGGTCCAGATAGGTCTTGTAAGTCAGTACAGAATCGACGATGCCGCGCGGGTTTGTAAAGAAGCACGAAAACAGAATCACCGAGACTACAACCGCCGCGACAAGGGCAAGTACAATATGTTTGCGATTAACCTTCCTGACGGCGCAGGCAAGCGAACCGGCGCCCCTGCCGCGCAGAACCAGCGTAAAGAAAAGAGCCGCCGCCATCGCCGCCATCGCAATCACAAACGTCTCTTTGGTGGCGTGCATGAGCCCGACGCACACGCCGACGCCAACAGCCCAGCCCAGACGCCTGGTCCTTGCGTATCGCCAGCCGCAGACAATCACGGCGAAGGTAAAACAGACAAGCAGCGTTTCCTGGATGTAGTAGCGACTGTAGAAAATCATCGCATGGCTAACGGCCGTCAGTATTGCCGCCACAATCGCGGCGGGCCGTCCCATGCCGTCGGCCACACCGACCGCTAACAACACAAGCAAGACCCCGAAGGCGACCGGCACTACGCGCAGCGTAAACTCATTGATCTGCTGATATGTCCTCTGCCCGCACAACCTCGCCGGAATCAGTGTGAAATAATTCAGCGTCGGACCGTGATATTCATCGGGGTCATATTCATACCCGCCCCCCTCCATGAGCGTACGGAACTTGTAGGCATGGATCGCTTCATCGGTGTGCATGGGACGCTGAGCGAGCCGGGGCAGTCGTATAGCCGCAGCCGCCAGGGTAACAGCCAGGATCAGCAGAAAGCATATTCTCGATGATTTCATCTCACAGCCTTACCGAAAACGCATTCTCCATTGCCGCCATAAAACATCACACCCCCGCCGAACTCCTCCGACGGGGGTGTGCAAAAAACCACAGACACTCGCAAAGTCCCCTGCCGGGCAGGTTATTTAGCGGGCTTGCCCCAGACCTCGACTTCTATGTAGTTGTTCAGGTCGTTGGCGTTGCTGCCGGTGCTGTACAGACGCACGTAACGGGCCTTTGTTCCCTTGCCGTCGACAAGCCAACCTTCCGATGTTTCGATATAGTGCATGCCCTTACCGATACCAAGCCCGGCGGAATTATCAATGTCGTTGTTGAACAGCGTCTTGACGTTCGAGATAAAGTCGGCGTCGTCGGCGGTCTGGACAATGACATCGAAGTAGACCCTTGCCTGCTTGTGATAATGCCAGACCAACACCGCGTAGATCTCGCACTCTTCTTCCAGGTCAACGGTGATATGCTGCTGGAACGGTCCCAACTCGACATAACTGCCGTCGGCGGCTTCCTTGTCGCCGTCTGTAATCATCTCGATTTCTCCGATGATGGGCAGTTCGTCGGTGCTTGCGACGATCTTGTCGGCGGCAAGGTTTGTGCAGCCGGCGGGAGCATAGAAAGGAGGGCGCGGTTTGCCGCGCGGCTTCATCAGATTCGGAACCTTGATATTTGTGGGAGTCCCGACAAACATGGGCTT
>SDBS01008319.1_pt1 | contig 10036 bp, 9 predicted proteins | sample 2277091 | NCBI WGS metagenome assembly SDBS01 (sample SAMN10404972, study PRJNA504765) | marine sediment metagenome | isolation source: marine sediment core GS10_PC15, 163 cmbsf | place: Arctic Ocean: Southern Knipovich Ridge | collected 2010 | reverse complement strand
CGATCGCCTTTCTCAGCTCGCGGACGCGCTCGTTCCAGGTGACTCGATCCTCCTCCGGGGCGGCCCGCACGCCGGAGATCGGATCTTCGATCTGGGCGCGGCCCACCTCGAACTCGGCCGCGAGCCATCGATAGAGCTCCATCCGGTGATCGGCCGACAGCTCGGAGCAGCGGCGGCGGAACCGCTCGAGGAGATCTCGATCCGCACCGTCGACGGAGGAGATCCGCCGTGCAAGCTCCGCTACTTGCCGGACTCGTTTTTTCATTTGGATCCAGTTTACCCGCATTTCTCACCACGCCGCGCAGCGAGTCGAATGTGGTCTCCGTCACGGGCGCGAGAAACGGGACGCACGACAATGGTCTGTGGGGGTGTGACTCTGTGAGATCCCGTGCTCGTTGCTTGTTGTCGCTATGTGTGGTCCTGGTCGCAACGACCGTGACGGTTGCCGCCGGCCCACCCGTGTGCGAGCCCGGATCGAGCGGCGGAGGGGTGCAGGCGCCGGTCTTTGTCGACAATCTCAGCGGCCAGACGAGCTGGTTCGCCTCTCCGGTCGTGGCCGACCTCGACGGTGACGGCGCCAACGAGCTCATCGCCGCCTACTACGATGTCTATGTCTTCGGCAGCGACCGCAGCCTCCTTGATACTGCGACCGACGGCAGCGGACGGGTCTACGCCCCACACGTGGTCGCCGATCTCGACGGTGACGGCATCACCGAGGTCGTGGCGGGGCGCGGCCACCAGGTGTGGGCCTGGGAGTGGAAGGGAGGTGCGCTCGAGGTCAAGAACGGGTGGCCGGCCGACACCACCACCGGCGGCAACTCCCCGGAGATCCGCGGGATGGCAGCCGCCGACCTCGACGGCGACCTCGCGATCGAGATCGTGGTCACCACGACCCAGACCGTGCCAACCTCCTCGGGAGGGGCGCAGGTCTTCGTCTTTTCAGCCGACGGCAGCACCTACCAGCCAGCCGGCGGCCACGCCCCCACCTGGCCCAGGTACAACAATCTCACGGGAACCGGCAACGACGCCGACCGCAACGGCCCGGGCCACTCGGGCTTCGGCTGCTACGGCCTCAACGTCGGCATCGGCGACATCGACGACGATCGTGAGCTCGAGATCCTGGCGACCTACGACAACCACCACATCCAGGCCTTCGATCACGACGGTGTCGCCATCGACTCTTCCGGCTACTACACGAATCGGACATCGCCATGGGTCGGCAACCGTCTCACCTGGGGCCAGTTCATCCGCTGGGCCGATCCCGATGTCGAGCGCGACCACTACAACTTCCACACCGGTACCTGGCCCAACCCGAGCTGGACCGAATGGCTGCAGTGGACGGCGTCGCCTCCGGGCGTCGTCGATCTCGACGGCGACGGCAAGAACGAGGTCGTCGGTGTGCCCAACGTGGAGCTCCACATTCCCTACGTGACCCAGGCCTACGCCGTCATGGTCCTCGAGGGAGCGCATGGCGACGGCAGCCGGTCGGCACGACGCAAGGCCGGCTGGGAGGTGCTGCCCCGCGGTGACGCGCCGATCGACGTCGATGGCTGGTACCCACCCTCCGGCGTTCCCGCGCCGACCCTGGTCGACATCACGGGCGACGCACGACCTGAGATTATCGTCTCGCTCAACGACGGTTATGTCTATGCGTTCAACGCTACGGGGACGCGTCTGTGGCGGACCAGCTACCGCCACTCCAAGCCCATCATGTTCAGCTCCGAGGTGACGGTGGCCGACCTCAATCAGGATGGCGTCCCCGAGCTTCTTCTCGCGACCTACGGTGACCCGAACGTGAGCGACTCCGGCCATCTGATGATTCTGTCCTCCAGCGGTGTCGTCCTCCACGACGCCGCGCTTCCCAACCCTGGCTACAACGGCAACGGCAACGGCGCGCCGGCGGCACCCACGGTCGGCGATCTCGACGGCGACGGCCAGCTCGAGATCTTCGTCCAGACCTTCGACCACGGTCTCGACGTCTTCACCGTTCCTGGTTCGGGAACCAACTGTCTGCTCTGGCCCACCGCCCGTGGAGGCCCGTGGCGCATGGGACAGCAGAACGGTCCCTGGATGTTGACCGACCTCTTCGCCGACGGCTTCGAGTTTGGCCACACCTTGAGGTGGTCTCGCACCGTGCCCTGACCCACGGCTGGCCACACAGCGCGACGCGGCGCTACTATGGAGGGTGCGCCGGCATCTGGCAACGGGCGCAGAAGACATCGGAGTCGCTGCATTTGTATCTCTCGGGACTCACTCACCGCGACCGTTTGTTCGACGTCGCCACGCGCTGGCTCGCCGACCGGCTCGAGCCTGAGGACGGACGCGTCGTCACCGAGATATTTGCCTTCGAGCGCGCGATCACCGCACCCGTCGTGCGGCGCTTTGTCGCCGATCTGTGCCGCACCTGTCACCGCGGCGACCTCTACATGGAACGAATCTCGAGCAAGGACCAGGTGCGAGAGGCGATCGTCGCCGGCGCCGCCCACCCCTCGACCCGGGTCGCCGAGCTCATCGACTGGTACCGCCAGCTCCCTGAGGAGTTCTTTCCGCGCACGCCCGTCCGAATGAGCCTGGTCACCCTGCGCAACGGCAAGGTGACGGCGATCGTACGCCGCAAGCGGATCCGGCGCATCGCCGACAAGGTTTCCCGCCGCATCGCCGACCAGCTCTCCGGCGAAATCAATTCCGTCGCGCGCGCCCTGGCCGCCAGCAGACCGCGCCACCAGGGTACCGACCCACCGAGCACCGTCGCCCCTCCCGGAACCCCCGCCGCGGTCGGAGGCGCGGCCGAGCGCCTGGTGGCCGACCGGATCCGTTCCGGACGCATCACCCTCGATCCGGAACAGAATCGGGTCGACGACGTCATCGGCGTCAAGGTGATCGGCACCCGTGGCGAGCTCGAGGTCATCGAGGCATCGCTCGACAACCTCGACTACACGTGGGCGTTCCATCGCGAGGTCCACGCCGGGGCCTACGAGGGCATCCACTACCTGGTCGACCTCGAGCTGCCGTCGAACGAGGAGATTCTCCATCACATGGAGGGCATCGACTGGTCCTTCGCCGCCGGCCGCGGTCTGCCCGTCGAGGATCTCGATCGGCGCTTCCGCTCGTATATCGAGAGCTGCCGTCGTACCTTTCGAGTCGAGCTCATCCTCACGTCCTTCGAGGATCTGGTGGAGTCGGAGTTTGGGGTCGGCATCCACGAGCAGCGAATCCTCGAACAACGGGACCTCGCCGCCGACTTCGGACGGATCGCCCGCAATGCCTCGTCGATCATCGAGTACATGCTGCGTCTGGCGACCTCGCCGACCGTGAAGATCGACGAGATCCCGATCAAGATCTGGGGGCGCTACATTCGCGACACCGTGGCGCACGAGATTGCGGAGCTCGAAGCCGGCGAGCCCACCGAGTGGCTTGTTCCCGAAGAGCACCTCGAGGACCTGATGCAGCTCTGACCCGCCCTTCTCACCGGGTGTCTACTGCGGACGCTGAAACTCCGACAGGGTCCGCGTCGCCGACTGCTCAGACCTGGACTTTCAGCCCGCTCACTGACTTGTAACACACACGCCCACAGATCACACAGAAAAGACACCCCCATCGATCTGCGTCATTCTGTGGGCGAACTCTGAGTCGGCGGATTCCCGCCCGCCTTGGTCACGGCGTAACCCAAAGGGCGAAGCCGGAAGGGCGCGAGTAACTCAAAACTCAAAAACTAAGAACTCAAAACTCTCCTAGGGGCGAGTGGTCCGTCAACCTTTGACGACGGCGACAGGTCGCAGCCGCGCCACCTTGCGCGCGATACCGGCGCCGGCCACGGCGTCGACCACCGCGTCGACGTCCTTGTAGGCCGCTGGCGCCTCCTCGGCGAGACCCGGCATCGAGCCCGCGCGGACCTTGATCCCACGCTCCTCGAGCTCGCGCCGGAGCTCGCCGCCGTTGATCGAGCGCTTGGCCTTGCGGCGGCTCATGGTGCGGCCGGCACCGTGGCAGCAGGAGCCGAGCGAACGCTCCATGCTCCTCGAAGTGCCGACCAGCACCCACGAGGCGGTGCCCATCGATCCCGGTACCAGCACGGGTTGGCCGATAGCACGGTACTCGGGCGGCAGACCTTCGAAGCCGGGACCAAAGGCGCGGGTTGCGCCCTTGCGGTGGACGCAAACCCGTCGCCTGATGCCGTCGATGACGTGGTCTTCGGTCTTGCCCATGTTGTGGGCGATGTCGTAGACCTGGTGGAGGTGGGTGTTCGGCGCGCGGCCGCGCAGGGTCTCGGCGAAGGCCTCGCGGGCGTAATGGGCGAGCACCTGGCGGTTGGCGAAGGCATAGTTTGCGGCACAGCCCATGGCGGCCTCGTAGGCCTTGCCCTCGGGCGAGTCGAGCGGCGCGCACACCAGCTCACGATCCGGGAGGTGGATGCCGTAGCGCTGAACCGCTTTCTGGAACGACTTGACGTAGTCGGTGCAGATCTGGTGGCCGAAGCCGCGCGATCCGCAGTGGATCATCACCGTCAGACAGCCCTCTTCGAGCCCCATGACCCGCGCCGCCTCGGGGTCGAGGACCTCGTCCACGACCTCGACCTCGATGAAGTGGTTGCCGGCGCCGAGGGTGCCCATCTGCGGCTTGCCGCGGTCGCGGGCACGGCGGCTCACCTTTGAGAAATCGGCGCCGTCGAGGAATCCACCCTCCTCGGTGCGCGCCACGTCGGACTCGGTGCCGTACCCCTCCTTACGGGCCCACTCGCCACCCTCGCGGCACGCCCGTTCGAGCTCGCGGTCGTCGAGCTTGAACCGGCCACCCTGACCGACCCCGCTCGGACAGGCGGCATCGAGGGCCGAGGCGAGGTCGTCCATCGCACCCTCGGCCTCGGCAAGCTCGACCCGGGAGGCGAGCAGCCGCACGCCGCAGTTGATGTCGTAGCCGATCGCGCCGGGAGAGATCACGCCCGACGGCAGCTCGGTCGCGGCGACCCCGCCGATCGGGAAACCGTAACCCTGGTGGACATCGGGCATCACCAGCACCTCGCCCACCACCCCGGGCAGAGTGGTGGCGTTGACCGCCTGTTCGAGCGACGCGTCACCACCGATGGCCTGAATCAGCACGGAGCTGGCAAAGAGCCGCACCGGCACCCGCATGTCGGCACGCACCGAGGTCGGGATCTCCCACTCGTAGGGACCGAGCCGTTTGAGGTCGCTGATTTGGACCATGTCGTTATCCTGAGATGAGCAGCTGTGCCGGATGAGATGTGCTTGGTGCAGATCGCCGGTGAGAACCACTCATTTTTGGTTTACCCTACACGTCAAAGATAATGCTCGTCTCGAGCCCGCGCTTGGTCTCGGAGATCTCGAGTCGGTGATAGGTGACCGCCTTGATCTCCTTGCTCCGCGACACCATGGACCCGCCCTCCAAACGCGCGACAAGACTCGTATCGTCCACCGTGAGGAGGAACCCGTCGAAGGCCAGATCCTCGTCCTCCACGAGAAAGAGTAGCTCCCCGAGAAATGACACCAGGAGCTGCTCGCGGTCGTCGGCCAAAAGCTCGATCTGTCGGTGACAACGAGATTCCTCCGACACCTCGACGCCCATCAGCTCGTACATTCCGCGCGCCGCTTCTTCCAACAGCGCCGGCAGATCCGGCGCCCACACCTCGAGCTCCCAGTCGGCGGTGTGCTCGATCTCGCGGTGACCCGGCGGAGGGCTGTTCACACTTCCAGAGTAGCATCGGACCGGAGGTCCACGAACCCCTCCGGCGCATCAGGAATCGGATACTCACGTGACCACGCCGAGCCAGCCGCCGTCCACGTAGTAGGTCGAGCCCACGCTGTAGGCCGCGCGGTCCGAGCACAGAAAGACAAAGAAGTCCGCAATTTCCTCGGGGGTCGCAAAGCGTCCGATCGGCGCCTTCTCCCGCGCGATAGCTTCGAGGTAGACCTTCCACCCGTCTCCCGCCTCGGCCCGTGCGGGTTCGATCCACCCCGCGGTGAGCACGAGACCGGGGTTGACCACGTTGACCCGGATGCCGTCGCCGATGAGCTCGTGGGCGAGGTTCTTCGACAGCATCACCAGCGCCGCCTTGGTGACGTTGTAGATCGGCTCGTGGCCCTGGGGTTGGGTGGCGCAGATCGAGGCGTTGTTGAGGATCACACCGCCACCGCGTCGCCTCATCCCCGGAACAAGCGCCCTCGACAGCCGGACGGCGGCCATGACGTGCAAATCCCAGTAGTGCTGCCACCTCTCGTCGGGTGCTTCCATGATGGTTTCGTTGCTGCCGGTTCCGGCGTTGTTGATGAGGATGTCGGCACCGCCGAAATGATCTTCCACGACAGCGGCGAGCGCATCGAGATCCGCCGGTACCGTGACGTCGGTGGCGACGCCGACGGCATCCACCCCGAGCTTGTCTGTGATCGCCGAAGCCTCGCTCTGGGCCCGATCGCCATCGCGGGCTGCGAGCACCACGCGGACACCCTCCGCCGCCAAACCCCGACCCACCGCCAGACCAATGCCGGTAGAGCCGCCAGTGATCACCGCGACCTTGTTTTCGAGCCCGAGTTCCATGGTCATACCTCCGTCCAGTTTTACTGTCGGGCCCTCGGTCCGCCCCGGGCCGTACCTACGAGGACGGCCCCTCGCGCGGGTTCTCCGAGGCCACCGCCGGCCGCGAGTTCGCGCAAAGCCACAACCAGGACGTCTACCGGGTCCTCGCCGTTGAAGGTCGACCGCGAGATGCGGAGACCGTTGAGGCCGGCGATGGTCCTCGTGAGAAAATTGCGGCGGCTTCGTTCGGTCAAAATCGGCCCCCAATCGCTCTCATGCTACCCCCGCCATCGGCATCCACAGACCGGTGGTCGTGACATCATGGCATTGTGAACGACAACCGACCTCCAGAGCCGTCGTGGCACCCGTGGCACGACGACGATCCCATCCGCCTCGGCGTCTCGTCATGCCTTCTCGGCGCCGAGGTCCGATACGACGGCGGCCACAAGCGGGAGCGATTTATCTCCGAGGTGCTCGGTGAGTTCTTCGAATGGGTGCTGGTGTGCCCGGAGGTCGAGATCGGGCTCGGTGTGCCTCGGCCGCCGATCCGGCTCGTCCACGGTGGCGACAACCTGCGGCTGGTCGAGCCGGGATCGGGCGAGGATCTGACGGAGCGGATGGAGAGCTTCGCCCGGAAGAGGCTCGCCGAGCTCCAGGAGTCTGGCATTGACGGTTTCATCCTCAAGAGCCGCTCGCCGAGCTGCGGTATGGAGGGAATCGAGGTGTTCGGAACGGACCGCTCGAGCACCAAAGATGGCGCCGGCATATTCGCCAGGATCCTCATGGAAGGGTGGCCCGACCTTCCGGTAACGGAAGAGGATTGGCTTGGCCAGCCGCACCTCTGCGGAGATTTCTTCGAGTGCGTTCTCAGACATCATCGCCGGCGGACCGTGTCGGGCCGCGGTCTCGATCCGCAGCAGTCGGCCGAGCTTCACACCGCCCACCGGCTGCTGTTGGAGAGGTTGAGGGAAACGAGTTGAGAGTTAGGAGTTGAAAGTTGAGAGTGACGATTCCGCTTCCTCAACTCTGAACTCTAGACTCTGAACTCTTATCGGAATTTGCTATAGAAACCAAATAGAAACGGCGGGGCCTTGGCCCCGCCGGTGAATCCAGAGGCCTGACAGCCCTAACGTCGGCGAATCAGCTCGAAGAGCTTGAAGGCCGGGATGAACTTCTGCACGTCGTCGGCGCGGGCGATAAAACGGAGCCGCCGCACCTGGTCTTCGTCGAGCAGCACCACGAAGTCCTCGTGGTAGACCACGTGAACCTCGATCAGGGCCTCACCGAGCACCCGACGTTCGATGAACAGGGCGCCGACCGCAGCCGGGTCCGGATCGCCCGCCTCGAAGAGGGCGTCGATCTCGTCCTGCACCGCACGGATGTCCTCCTTGAGCGGCTGCTCGGCGTCGCGATGGATCTGGTAGATCTCGTCCCAGACCACGATCTGCTCGTCGGTCAGCTGGAGAAACGCGACAACCGCGTTGTGGGAGGCCTCGACGATCGGCGGCGGCTCCTCCTGGGCGGCAACCGGCGCCACCACGGCGAGGGCGAACAGGACGATCAGCAACTTCTTCATCTTTCTCTCCTTTCGTTCGGCTCAGATGATTGATCACTCCGCATCACGACGTTCAGACGCAGATTTTCGCGATGGGTTGACAGGCCCTTCCTGGCGACATATTGTTGTTCTAGATAGAACGTTCTAGTTATTTGGGTGAATCTCTCAGGAGAAAGCTTGGGACCACGGAAAACCACCACCCGCGAACGGCTCATCACGACCGCCGCAGAGCTCTTTTGGCGGCAGGGCTACGCCCAAACCGGGGTCAACGAGATCATCCAGCAGGCAAAAGCGACCAGCGGCTCCTTCTACCACTTCTTCCCGACCAAGGAGGATCTGCTGCTGGCGGTGGTGGACCACGTGGCCGAGGTCTTCGAGACCGAGGTCTTCGAGACCGCCTCCGACGAGGCTGCCGACGCCGTCGAACAGCTCTTCGCGATCCTCGAGAACTACCGCCGGCGCCTCCTGGAGAGTGGATTCACCTTCGCCTCGCCGATGGGCAGCCTGGCGGCAGAGGTTTCGGAGAACCACCCACCGGTGCGCGCCAGATTGGCTGAGATCCAGACGGCGTGGACCGAGCGGATCGATCGGCTTCTGATGGAATCGGGAGAACAGCTTTCCGGCGGCGTGGATCGTGGCGCTCTCGCCGGGTTTGTCATCAGCGTCGTGGAGGGCGCGGTGCTGCAGGCCCGCGTCGCTCGCAGCCTCGACCCGTTCGACGCCTCCCTCGGCGAGCTCAGAAAATACTTCGGTCTGCTCGATCGTCCGGTGCATCACGTTGAGCCGATCCCGGCACAGCCGAGGCGGCCGCCCCAATCGCGGCCGCAGAGCGCTGGCTGGAGGGCGTGGTGATCGACGGGGTTGGAGGTGATGCCGTGACGACCGAGGAGGAGATCCGCCTGCTCGTGACCCGCGTGGTGGACGAGGTGATGACGGGTGGCGAGGCCGACGCCGAGACCATCGCCATCGGCGCCGACCACGGCGGTTATCACCTCAAGCAAACGCTGATCGAGCATCTGCGGGGTCGAGGGTTGGACATCCACGACTGCGGTTGCACATCGACCGATGCGGTGGACTACCCCGACTTCGCGCACGCCGTGGCCAATCTGGTCGGTACCGGCGTGTGCCGCTGGGGCATCATCGTCGATGGTGCCGGCATCGGCTCGTGCATGGTCGCGAACAAAGTCCCGGGGGTTCGCGCCGCTCTGGCCTACGATCTGTCGACGGCGCGCAACAGCCGCGATCACAACCACGCCAACGTGCTCACCCTCGGCGCCGGGCTGATCGGCGAGAACCTTGCGCGCCAGATCGTCGACGAATGGCTGGCGACGCCCTGGGGAGCGGACCGGCATGCGCGCCGGGTCGGCAAGATCACCGAGGTCGAGCAGCGCTATCTGCGGACGGGGACGGAGAAATGATCGATCGCACAGAGCTCATCGAGGTGGTGACGCGCCAGGTGCTGGCGACCCTCGCCGGCGAGCACACCGATCAGGGTCTGGAGAACGCCCAGCCTCTCGTGGACAGCGGGGCGGAGCGGCTCGGCTACTGCGGCAACGGCGCCGATGTGCCGAAGCCCCTGGCCTCCTACATCGACCACACCTTGCTTCGTCCAGACGCTTCCCCGGCCGACATCGATGAACTCTGCGACGAGGCGGTGGAGTACGGCTTCGCCGCGGTGTGCATCAACCCGGCGTGGGTGGCGCGCGCGAAGCGGCGGATGCGCGGCGCCGGGGTCACCGTCGCCTCGGTGGTCGGATTCCCGCTCGGCGCCAACACTCCCGAGATCAAGGCCATGGAGGCGCGCCGGGCGCTTCGCGACGGCGCCCGAGAGATCGACATGGTGATCAACATCGGGGCTCTGAAAGGCGGCGAGCACGACCTCGTGCGGCGCGACATCGCCGGGGTCTCCGACGCCTGCCGCGAGGTCGGTGCGCTCAACAAGGTGATCATCGA
>SDBS01008318.1_pt1 | contig 10036 bp, 11 predicted proteins | sample 2277091 | NCBI WGS metagenome assembly SDBS01 (sample SAMN10404972, study PRJNA504765) | marine sediment metagenome | isolation source: marine sediment core GS10_PC15, 163 cmbsf | place: Arctic Ocean: Southern Knipovich Ridge | collected 2010 | reverse complement strand
GAGAAGACCCGATTAGCAATTACCTTGTATTATTATGAAAAACTCACTTTCAAGGAAATCGGAAAGTTATTAAATGTATCTGAATCGAGAATCTCTCAGATTCATTCAGAGACAATGGCAAAACTGAAAAAAACCATTACAAAAATGATTTACGCCTAGTGTGATGGCAGACGCGAATGTCTCAAAAAATGAGAACAATCGACTTAATATATTTGGTGCTCATCAAATGTATTCCACACAGTATAAATTTATTTGCACTTAAATCATCTTATATCTTATATTGATGATATTTAATAACTTAAATATCATCAATATATCATGACATTCAGTAAAAAACACAAAATCCTAATCGTTGAAGATAGCCAGGAGAATATGGATCTCCTGGTTTATTTCTTACATCCGCAGGGGTATGAAATAATCAGTGTGTATGATGGTCTCAGCGCTTTGCAAAAAGTTGAGGAAGAGCATCCGGATATCATTTTACTTGATATAATGCTTCCCAAGATGGATGGGTACGAAGTATGCGGAAGACTAAAAAAAGATCCGGAGACGAAATTCATTCCGATTATAATGCTTACAGCCCTGAAAGAATTAAAGGATAAGGTTCGTGCTCTTGAAGTAGGCGCGGATGATTTCCTTACTAAACCCTTTGAAAACATTGAGTTACTCGCCAGGGTAAAATCATTGCTCCGTCTTAAAGAATATCACGATGAACTTCAGAGTAAAAATATGGAACTGGCGGAAAAGAATGAATCATTGATGCGTATGGACAGGTTTAAGGAGGATTTAACAAATCTGATTATCCATGATATGAAAAATCCACTTTTTGTTATTCAGGGCAATCTTCAAATGATGTCGATGTCCATGGAGAATGTTCCGCCAGAGATTTTGAAAAAATACGCCCAGAGAATTGAGCGTAGCAGTCAGCAATTGTTGCGAATGGTTGTCAACCTCCTCGATATATCCAGAATTGAGGAAGGTACAATTGATTTAAAAAATGACTACGCGGATATCAACGAAATCATCGATAAAATTATTGAGAGAATTAAAGATTATCCTGAAAATAAAAATAAAGAAATAATTGTTGATCTTGACAGTAATTTACCGGAACTGACAATAGATAGATCTGTGATGGGACGCGTTTTTGAAAATCTGATCAATTTTTCCATTACCAATCTTGTTGATGAGGGAAAAGTAATAATTTCAACCGCTGCAGTAGATGATCAAAGAATTCAATTTGTAACCCATGACAATGGCACACAGATTCCCAAAAATTATCATGATAAAATATTCGAAAAATTTTCACAGACAGAAATCAAAGACAGTGGATACCGGGTTGACCGCGCTTTAGGGCTGACATTCTGTAAAATGGCAGTAGAAGCCCATAAGGGAAGCATGTGGTTGGATCTGGAAAACAGGGTGGGAAATAAATTTATCATCGAGTTGCCGATCTGCGGTTCCTGAAAAATTGGATAATCTTTTATCTCCGGAAAGAATCTAATCTTCACATCATTAAAGTTTTCTTCAGCCTCACCGATTATAATACATTATAAATAGTCTGCGGATAGTTATTTTAAATGAAGAAAAAGAAAATGAACAAAGAAAAAACGGAGATTTCTTTTCAAGAACAGAAGATCGACTTGATTCGACTTCGTATTCAAAATGGGTTTTATGAAAATAATCATGTACTGGAAAATGTCATAAAATCGATTCTGAAAAACGAAATAAAGAATTAATATTTGATTTATCAGGAATTCCGCAGGTTTATGCATTTACCAATCCTTATCTTAAATCGCCTCTAAACGTACTTTTTACTTGACTTTTAGACTGTCATTTGGGAAATTCAGTCATTCTACCACAGAGAAGTTATTTTTAGTTACCTAAAAATAAATCTATTTAACCGTATTTCATAGGAGGGGAATTAATGAGTAAGCAAGAGCTAGTAAACTATGTTGCAGACAAAACTGGTCTTTCTAAAAAAGACGCAGAAGCTGCATTGTCAAGTTTTGTTGATGGTGTCAAATCAGCTCTCAAAAAAGGGGATAGCGTAACATTGGTTGGTTTTGGTACATTTTCGGTAAGCCATCGAAAGGCCCGTACTGGTAGAAATCCTCAGACCGGTGCAACGATCCAAATTTCCGCACGCAAAGTTCCTGTATTTAAGGCAGGAAAAGGTCTAAAAGAAACTGTTAATTAAGCATTACCGGGCGGTTTTAACCGCCCTTTTTTTTATAATAATTTGTTGATACTACCTAAATTCGCTTTTAAGTCATGAATATGTTTATTTTTCCCAAACCTCTTAGAACCTTTTCTTTTATTACACTTATATTGTTACTCTCTTTTTTGATCATTGGGTGTTCGACATCTGGAAAAGTCACGAAGACTTCTGAGCAGCTATCAAATCTTAAAATTTTACAGGATAAAATTTCTTATATAATCTCGGATCCCAATTTATTTAATGCCCAGATAGGGGTTTATATCGAATCGCTTGATAATGGAGAGACCATTTTTGCTCATAATGAACATAAACTGTTCATCTCGGCATCGAACATGAAGATATTTACAACCGCTACCGCCTTATTGCGATTTGAACCTGGTTTTACGTATAAAACAAATATTTATCACAGTAATTCAATCAAAAATGGTGTTTTACAAGGAGATCTTGTAATAAAGGGAAGTGGTGATCCAACCATAGCTCCCGGATTCAGCAATGGCGATAGCCGGTTTTTTTTCCGATCATGGGCCGATAGTCTAATTGCCAAAGGGATCACTAAAATAGATGGAAATATTATAGGGGACGAATCATATTTTCAGACAGATGCTCTAGGCTATGGTTGGCAGGTAGATGATGAACCTTATGGGTATTCTGCTCAGATAAGTGCACTTTCATATAATGATAATTGCATAGAGGTCACAGTTGTAGCCAGCGATAAAATTGGAGATTCGCCTGAGGTATATCTGTCCCCTCCGACCGATTATATCTCAATTGATAACAAAGCAGTGACGACAAAACCCGATTCAGTACGAACTATTTATCTTACCAGACCACGGCTGCAGAATAAAATTCTTATCCGAAATGAAATTCCTGTAAATAAACCAAAATTCGCACAATTAATATCGGTGGAAGATCCTGCTAAATTTTTTATTCATGTTCTCCGGGAAGTACTTAAAGAAAAAGGTATAAGTGTTAGTGGCGATCTTCAAGTTGTGAAAATCCCCGGTCAAATTGATTATTCTGATCACTCCCTTGTCTTCACCCATCAATCACCTCCCCTGTCAGAAATTATAAAGGTTGTTAATAAGAGAAGTCAAAATTTATACGCTGAGCAATTGTTGATTACAATAGCCGCGGAATATGGCAAAAGTGCCTCAGCCGCAGTTGGTGTCGAGATCGTAAATAGCACTTTGTCAAGAATGGGAGTATCAAAAAATGAGTTTTCGATGCGCGACGGATCGGGCTTATCACGCTTTAATCTCATCTCTCCTTTTACGGTGAGCCTGCTTCTGAGATATATGGCAAAACATGATTATTTTCCTTATTTTTATGATTCGTTACCAATCGCCGGGGTTGATGGTACCCTGAAAAGAAGAATGACAGACAGTCCGGCAGTAGGTTTTGTCCGGGCAAAAACCGGATATGTAGGGCATGTTCGAAATTTATCAGGCTATGTTGAATCGGCAGGTGGCGAAAATTTTTTATTTTCAATCCTGGTTAATAATTACCTTCACCCGACGCCATCTGTTAATATTCTTCAGGATCGAATCGGAATTTTACTTGCGAATTTTAAGCGATAAGTAGGCTGAAACGTGACTGACAAACCCGAAAATAACCTGGATTTTGATTGGGAAATAAGAAGCGGATTTCTCATTATACAGATGAATGCCCGCCGGGCGACTGTGGATATGGCGCCTGATATTAAAGAGCGTCTATTTACTGAAATCGACAATGGAAATATTAATATTATTATCGATTTTAGTTATGTTGAATTTGTTGACAGTTCTTTTCTCGGGGCTCTGGTGGCCGGATTGAAACAAGTAAAGTCAAAAAATGGTAAAATTAAAATAAGCGGGCTACATCCCCATGTGCGTATCACATTTGAACTAACCCGGTTAGATCATTTATTCAAAATTTATCAGACTATTGAACAAGCAATGCGTGAAGCATAAACTTCTCCTCCTTCCAGTGCGTTTAATTCAGTTTAGATTCTAATACCTCGAGTGATATGTGTTCCGATAATATTTCAATATTATGTGACATTTCAAAAGGTATAAAAATGTAGGGACGTAGCATGCTACGTCCCTACATCCCGTAATCAAAACTCACCCCTCCGGAAAGGAGCTCGTTTCGAGCTGATCCTTCTCCTGTGAGGAGAGGGGAATGGGTTTTTTAAATTGTGTTTTAGGCAACAACCTCACCCCTAACCCCTCTCCTGTGAGGAGAGGGGAACCGGATTTTGCAATAGTTAGGGGATGAATTTAATAAAGTAATGGAGATTTAATATGCAAGCAGAGTATATGATTAATGATTGCAAACTGCAGTTGATGGAGGGAGATATTACTGAACTGGCAGTTGATGCAATTGTTAATGCGGCGAATGTACAGTTAATACTTGGAGCAGGAATTTATTTACTAAAATGATTTTTTATAGTTTCAACTTCATCTGAGATTATGCCATCTATTGAAAAATTTAAAACTTTCTCGAGTACTTCTGCATCATTTACCGTCCAGACATATAATTTTTTTGTATATTTTTTTGCTTTTTTTACCAGATTATTGGTAAGCACCCTGTAATGTGGATGCCAGGCGTCACACCAGGTGATCAGGTCATACATGGTGTGCATCCAGGTCATACGTTGAAAAAGATAGCCGGTTCTGATCTTTTTTTCTCTTAATTTGAGTATCTGTAGTAAAAAAGGATTAAAACAGGAAACCCAGATGGATTCCATGAGATTATGATCTTTAATTGTGCTAATAATTTTTTCGGCAAATTTAACATCAAAAAAATGAATAGTTTTTGCATCTATATTTATCGGAATGCGGTTCTTAAATTGCTCAAAAAAATCGTCGAGGGTCTCAAGATATTTTTGTGACTGATGATTCGGGATCTTAACATAGGGATAAGTTTTTAATGTATCCATCGAAGTTCGCCCAATGTATCCGGATTTATTAAACATCCGTTTGAGTGAAAAATCATGAAATACCACGATCTCTCCGGTTCCGGTTTGCCGGATGTCTATTTCAAGTGCGTTTGCACCCGCTGCCAGGGCTTTTTCACAGGCATCAATAGTGTTCTCTACACTATTTTTTCTGTCTCCCCGGTGTGCTATGATCAGAGGTTGTCTACTCACTTAATATCTTTTCGTAATATTGAATATACTTCGGAATAATGATTTCAGCAGAAAATTTATTCAAAGCTCTATCTTTTCCGTTTTTCCCCATTTTTTCTGCTAATTCCCTATCAGAAAGAATTGTATTAAGAGCCTGGGCCAGTCCTTCGATGTCACCAACTTCCCGGGTAAAACCAGTTTTGCCATTTATGTTGACCTCTGGTAATCCGCCGGCATTTGTTGAAACACAGGGAACACCACAAGCCATGGCCTCAAGTGCTACCAATCCAAAACTTTCCGAGGCACTTGGAATCAGAACAACATCCGAAATAGATAATAATTCGGAAATATTTTCCTGTTTTCCAAGAAAAACCACCTTATGACACAATTGTTCGGTCCGGCACTGTTCTTCTATTTTATAGCGCTCAGGTCCGTCCCCAACCATTAGAATTTTCACTTTAAGATTGTCTTTAATCTTTTTTAATATGGGAACAATATCAGTTACTCTTTTCAATGGCCGAAAATTAGAGATATGTGTGATAATATATTCATCATCGTTCGCATAACAGCGTCTTAATTCAGGGTTTATTTCCAGGTTTTGCATATCAAAAGGAACAAAGTTGTGTATGACTTCGATTTCCTTTTTTGTATCAAAGACTTCAATTGTCTTATCCCGGAGAAATTTTGACACTGCTGTAATTCCTGAACTATTTTCGATACTGAATTTGGTAATCTTAAAGAAAGATGGATCACTTCCAAGCAGGGTAATATCTGTGCCGTGAAGTGTGGTGACATATTTCAAATCTCTATTTGGTATCATCTGTTTTGCCAGATAGGCACTGGTCGCATGGGGGATCGCATAATGTACATGCATGATATCTAAATCCTGAGACTCTATGACTTCAGCCATTTTTGATGCAAGCGAAAGGCTGTAAGGCGGGTACTCAAAAAGAGGATAATGAAGAACTTCAACTTCATGGTAAAATAGTTGTGAAGAAAAAGAGTTTAATCTGTAGGGAAGGGCGTAGGAAATAAAGTGAACCTCATTTCCCATTTCGGCCAGTTTTTTACCAAGTTCGGTTGCTACGACGCCACTTCCGCCGTAGGTTGGGTAACAGGTAATACCAATTTTCATTCTGAGGCAGTCAGTTCAGGTGAATATTGTCTGACACAATTTCGGCCTGCATGTTTTGCCGCATAGAGCGCAGTATCCGCTTTGTAAATAAGATCGGTCGAGTTTGATGCATCAAGAGGGAGTGAAGCAGTTCCAACACTAATTGTAAGTTTCCCAAGAGGTTGAAGGTGTTGATCATTGAAAGCAGCATCGGCTACATGTGAGCGAATACGTTCGGCAAGAATGATAACACCATCTTTACCCACACTCGGTAAGATTACTGCGAATTCCTCGCCGCCATATCGGGCAACGATATCATTTTCACGGACTGTATCTTTTAATATCAAGGCCAGTTTTCTTAGTACCTCATCGCCTGCTTGATGACCAAGTGTATCGTTGTAATTCTTAAAATGATCCACGTCGAGAATAATCAGAGATACGCCCTGTTCGTTCCGGGTATGGCGGAGAATTTCCTCTTTCAATCGCATTTCAAAATATCGATAGTTGTGAAGATCGGTCATTCCATCAGTATAGGATAGCTCAATTACTTCGTCATATAATGAGGCATTTGAAAGGGCGATCGATACAATGTTGTTGATAGTTAATAGAAGCTCCAACTCAGCTTTTTGATAAGGTTTTTCGTTCACCCTTGGTCCCAAACAGATTAATGCATCTTCCTGATTACGTACCGTTGTGATTGGAGAAATGAGTTCCATGTTAATATTTGTCAGCACTTTGGTACCTAACGATTTTTGAACATATTTAGGTAATCGGGTGATTAGGTGTGGTGACTGGTTTTTATGAAGATAGGAAATTAAGGAGTCACTTTTTTCTATTATTAGATTTTCAACATCCGTTTTATACAATCCCTTTGAATTTAAGACAGATAAGCGTTGTTCTGTCTTTTTAAGGCCATACATAAAAACCGCACTCCTGCAACTAAATTTACCAATCAGAGAAAGAAGAGTTGAATTAATCAGTCTGTCGACGTCTAAAATAGCGTGTAATTCCAGAGAGATATCAAAAATATTTCTCAGATCATATACTTTTTTTCGGAGTTCTTTATTATTCTCAACCAGGGTTTTATTGAGCTGATAGATTTCCTGGTTAGCATTTTCCAGTTCCTCGGATTTAGTGCGTAGATTATCACTGAGTTGCTTAAAACGAAGTGCTGAATTGACACGGGCAATCAATTCATCAAAACTAAAAGGTTTAACAATATAGTCATCGGCGCCAACCTCAAGACCGGTAATAACATCCCGGATCTCACTTTTTGCTGTTAACATCAAAATCGGGATGTATTCTTTAATTTTTCCGTTTGAACGAATTTTCTTTGCCACCTCTATTCCGGATATTCCGGGTAGCATAACATCAAGTAAAACAAGATCGGGTTTTGTGGAATTTATTTTTTTGAGTGCAACCTCACCACTATCAGCCTCGTCAATTTCGAATCCACGTTCACTCAAGAATTTACTCAAAACCTGTAGCATTTCCTGATGGTCTTCAACAATAAGTACACGAAACGATGTCTTTTCCAATCGCAGAACCTTTTTATATCCTGATCGTTAGATTGATATGAAATTGATAAATGATTAAGTTTTAAAAATAAGAAAATTGATATCATAAAACAAGAAATAACATAAGTTAAAATGGAGTTAATAGGATTTAACTCGATCAAGTTGTAGTCCATCTTGAAGATGGACTACAACTATCTCCAGATGTTATGAAAGTAAATTATTCCGGGAAATAGAAATGAAAAAAATAATAGCCAAATACCCCTTTATATTTTATATAATTCTTGTATTCTTATTTTCGGTTTTATACACGAGCTCTTGCAGTAAAAATCCCACAGATTCAAGCAAGGATATAGTTCTTCCGGATAGTAATTTGAATTATACGGAACATATCTTCCTATTGTTTTCTGTGAAATGTGGGAGCGAAAGTGGCTGCCATTCTTCTAACTTCGGTGGTTTGCCGGCAAGAGGACTAGATCTGACTAATTACCAAAATTTAATTACCCATTTGATTGATGGTAGTGAACTTCTTATTATCCCTTTTCAAGGTGAAGAAAGTTTCCTGTATAATATCTTACTCGGCCCGCTACCAGGACGCACACGCATGCCAAAGGACCGCGCTCCTCTCACTGCAAACAACATAATAGGGATACGAACCTGGATAGATGAAGGTGCGCATCAGTTCAGTCAGCCTTAGAACTGTATAATTATTGCACACTCTGTCACAATTTATTATGGAATTAAAATAATGTCTATTTATATAATTCTATAATTATCAATAGGTTACGCTTATGGACACTTTTTGGCATCCAATTTGCCATATTATAAAGTGAGCACCTAAATTCCTCTTTTGTTCCTCACCATAAATGCCCCCTCCTGGGGGCATTTTTTTATCCAGACGTAATTGATAGTTGACGTATTGTTGTTGATCATTTAAGTTAGGTGTAATCATTTTAATCTGGAGAAGAAAAATGCTTGCTATTCCAAAATCATTAAACTTAACACAACTAAAGACACCTATTATCGAATTAAACGGCGAAAATAAAACCCGCATATGGTTAAAAAGAGATGATTTGACCGGAATTGAACTGAGCGGGAATAAGATCAGAAAACTGGATTTCCTTCTACAGGAGGCTATTGAAAAAAAAGCACAGGGAATTATTACCTGTGGAGGATTGCAATCAAATCATTGTCGGGCCGTAGCGTATGCAGGAGTGAAACTGGGTTTGAAGACAATTCTTTTTCTACGAGGGAGTCCAGAAAAACAACCGACAGGTAATTATTTTCTAAATCTCCTGGTTGGTGCTACGATTCATTTTGTTACTCATGAGGAATATCTTGAAATTGATTCGATCATGGAGAAAAAATCACAAAAATTAGCAGAACAGGGAAAGCAATTCTATATCATTCCTGAGGGAGGATCAAACGAAATTGGTGCATGGGGATATATCAAGTGTTTTTATGAAATAATGGAGCAAATAGAAGCCAACAATATTTCCATTGATGCCATTGCGGTTGCTACAGGTTCCGGGGGAACTCACGCCGGGTTATTGTTAGGGAAATTACTGAAAAACAGCGATATCGATGTTATTTCTATTAATGTTTGTGATGATGCAGAATTTTTCAAAGATAGGATTTATGGAATCATTAAAAAATTTGAAAAAAAATATGATCAAAATTTTGATATTAATAAAAAAAATATCCTGATATATGATGGATTTACAGGAAGCGGATATGGAAAAATAGGTGATCGGGAAGTAGAAATTATTAAAGGATTTGTCCGTAGGGAGGGGATTGTACTCGATCCTGTCTATACCGCCAAGGCATATTATGGTCTCGAGCAAATGATAAACCAGGGTCAGCTAGAGTATAAAAATATCCTTTTTATTCATACAGGTGGTATTTTTGGTATCTTTCCGCTAGCTGATAAATTTTTATAATAGGATATTTAAACATAATTATGCTATTATAGCCAAAAACTTTGTTATTTCCGCCGCGGCGGATCGCTGGGGCGATTAGCAAAATTTTAAAAACTTTTATCCACGGATTACACTGATTTGCACGGATTAAAACTAATATAA
>SDBS01008317.1_pt1 | contig 10037 bp, 14 predicted proteins | sample 2277091 | NCBI WGS metagenome assembly SDBS01 (sample SAMN10404972, study PRJNA504765) | marine sediment metagenome | isolation source: marine sediment core GS10_PC15, 163 cmbsf | place: Arctic Ocean: Southern Knipovich Ridge | collected 2010 | reverse complement strand
TCGTTCTCGATGTCGATCCGCGTGCGGCCGTCGGGCGTGCGCCCAGAGAGCCGGTCGATCTCCCGCAGTGGCGCGGCGATGAGTTCCTCGACGCCCAGCAACAGGTCGCCCCGCCGGAGGACGTCCTCGATCGCCTCGACCCACCACTGCTCCAAGCGCGGGGTGAGGGCGGCGATGATCGCCTCTACCTCCGGGATGTCCTGCTTCACGCAGCGGCATGCGCGGACGGCGTTGCCGTAGCCCCCGCTAGGGAACAGCATCAGCTCACGGCTTGGACGTAGCCGTAGCAGGTCACGCCGACGGCGGACCCTGTCATCTTGAGCGTGACACCGGCCGGGATCCAGACAGACAAGCGTTCTTTCGAGAGGGTTGGCACAGAGACGTCATCGATGACGCCGTTGACGTCGATCGTGACAGTGAGTGCGCCACCCGTGCCGTTCACCAACTCGCAGTGCGCGACCGCGCCGCGGATCTGGCCGGGCTCCGCCGCGCCTACGACGTGGATGTTGGTCGCGCTGTCCAAAATGGGGATGGCTGCGGCCACGGAGAACGAGTCGAGATTACTGTTGTTGGACATGGTTGCCTTCGCGAAAGTGAAAGAAGCTCTCCCTAAGTATACCCCATCCTCTGGTGTCAGGTGCCTTCGGCCCTGAAGATGCCTTTGAGCCAGATTTCGACCCGATCTACACCCGACAAGTCGTCGGATAAATCTACGCGGATCGAGTCCCCTCGGCTCGCCTTGACCACGAATCCAGCAAAGCCGCCATTGGTTCGAGGGATGGTGGTGTTGAGCATGGTGCTGAACGTCCCCCGGAGGTTTGCCGAATTCCAACCGCCGAGCACCATGAGGTCGAAGTTGCACCGAATCCTTCTGCCATCAAAGAGCTGCTGCGCGGTCGCCGGATCTTCGGAGGAGGCGAAGTGGAAAAGCAACCCGTTTGGTAGCGCGGCCCGCTCTCCGAAACGGTCCCATTTCAGCACGGTGTTTTTTCCGTCGGCGATCGAGACTATTATCTCCACGATCTCGAACTCCAGTCCTGCCGGCGGCTCGAAGACCCAAGTTGCCGGTGCCCCGTCGAAGTTGCGCATCCCGGCATTGGTAGCGAAGGGCGTAAGCTCGTCCCGTAACGGAATCAGTCTTCCCGTCTGAACCATTGCTTTCTCCTTCAGCAGATTCAGTCAACTTTGCGCGGACGCGGAGTGCGATCCCCACACCCTCAGTATACCCCAATCTCTGGCTATGGCTCCACGGTTTCCTGATAGACGCGCGCCAGTGCTAGGGCCCACTCAGGGCCGTGGTCGTCGACGGTCTCGTGGCCCTCGTGCCACGCCAGCGTGTGCGCCCACTCGTGGACGAGGATCTGCCACGTCGCGTCCCACGAGATGTTGTCGGCGACTACGATGACGAACCCACGGACGTATCCCTTCTCGTCGTAGGTCACCGACGTAGTGCCGAGGCAGTCCTCCAACTTCCGCCGATAGACGCGGACGGGCAGCAGTGGCGGGCACCGATCGCGCAGCTCTCGGACGTCCCGCTTGAACTTGGCTACTAGGCTGCGCGGCGCTGGCCGGCGCCGGGTCATTCCGGCTCGCGCAGCTTCAACGCCTTGTCGCCGGGGATGACCTCCTCCAAGAATCGAAGCGCCATCGCCGCTACTTGGATGGCCTCGATGCGGGCGGCCACGATGTTGTTCGCCTTGATCTCGTCCCACATCTCGTCGACCTCCTCCTTCAGGATGGCGAAGCCCTCGTGGGCGGATGTGAACGGCTTGAACTTCGCGGTCGCGCGGGCCAGTTCCTCACGGACCACTTCCAGGTAGTTTCCTCGTGCGCTCATCAGGTGCTCCTTGGTTAGATTTCGAGCATGGCCGCTCGTTGGGCCTGCTCCTCGGCGGTGATTGTCCAGACGCGGCCTTGGTAGGTGGCGACGGTCTCGCCAATCATCACGAAGTCCGCGGTCACGAAGCGGTGCTTCGGGAAGATGCGTGCCATCAAGAAGCCACCCGTCCAGCCCGAGAACTCGATCGGCCCCGGCATGTATTCCCTGGCGACGCCCGGCGGGTAGGCCATGCAGCCGCTCTGCCACCACTGGAGCACGCCCGTGGCGTCCGAGCCAGCGGAGATCATTTGCGGGTCGTGGAGGTGGCCGTTGGTGCCGTAGCGCATGAAGCGCGCGAGGTGCTTCCGCGGCGCGTCCTTGCCGCACAGCCATCCGTGGACGATGGTGAAGATGTCGGCGATGGTCTCCCAGTTCTGCGCGACGTCGATATGTCGTTGACGCGCGCTCGGGTTCAGGAAGTTCGCTCGGCACACGAGGCCGACCTCCAGCTCATCCAGCTTGAACAGTTTGGCGTAGCGTATGTCGCGCAGCGTCGAGAAGATCGGTGAGGCGTCGGCGAGCGCAGTCACGAGGCGGATGTCGTGGTTGCCCATGACCAGCTTCGTGTCGGCGTTGGGCGCGACCTTGCGCGTGTCGGACATGATCTTGACGGAGAGGTCGATCTCCTCTTGCAGGTTCAGCGCGAAGTGACCCGGGAGCTGACGGTGGCGGCTCAACTTCGGGAAGTCCACGAGGTCACCGTTGAAGCGGACCGCGTCAGGCTGGTGCCCCTCCGCGACGTCCATCCACACGCGCTTCGCGAACGGGCAGCAGTAGTAGGAATGCCAATCGCTGCCGATCTGGAACAGCAGGCTCTCCTGGTTGAGGTTGAGCGAGCTGTAGGCGCCGTTCCACGGTCGCACGTGCTCGTCGGCGTAGGCGGCGACGTTTTGCGCGCGCGCCGTCTTCGAGATGTTGCGCATGACCGTGCGCACGCCGAGCGGCTCGGTGATGCCGGCCTCGCGCTGGAAGTGCGCCCACAGGCCGAACAGGTAGGTCGCCAATGACGTGCTGTATTTGCCGTGCTCCCGGTAGCGGTCGCGGCTGGACGACGGGCCGAGGAGTTCACGCGGGATCTCGTAGACGCGCCGCAGGTCTTCGCGCATCAGCTCCTTCACCGTCTCGGCCAAGGCCGGGTCTTCACGCACGCGCTCCAAGAGATCGCTGTTCTTCGCCCGAGCGTTCTTCGCCTCAGACATGAGCTTCTCGATGCTCTTTGTGCGTAGCTCGCTTTTGGTCGACTTCTTTTTGGCGGGCTTCTTTTTGGCGGCCATACGTGGGTCCCTCTGGTGAAAGTGGCTGGTCACTGCGAGTATACACCTCAGCGCGACGCGCGCTGGGTTTTCTTTCTCGCGACCTGGGAATCGGTGTAGCCCGACTGGTAGAACGCCAGTATCAAGGCGTCTGCACGGTCGGGCGACGGGTCGCTCGTCCGCTTGATGTATTTGTCCTTGGGCTCCACCAGCAGCAGGCCGTCCTTCGTGAACTCGTAGCGCCGAGTGCAGAGCTGGTGGTGCAGGATCGGGTCGTCCGGGATGCGCACGCGGCGGTCGCGGAGCAGGGCAGCGAGCTGGAACCACGCCTCGGTCATGCGGTTCCCATAGATCGTCGGCCGAGTCGCCTTCGCCTGCGTGTGGAACGGGAAGAACTCCTTCCCGGCCTCCTCGAAGAGGTGCATGACGCCCTGGCCGATGCCGCCCGCGTCGAACGAGTAGAGCGTGTGCCAGTTGTGCCACTCCGCTTCGAGCTGCTTGAGGAAGGCCCACCGGATCGCGTGCGCCGGCTCGAAGTCGTGCGACGGTGCCCGGCGGCGCCCGGGGACGATGCAGCGGACGGACCGATGGTGGCGCACCGGCTCGGTCCTCACCTGGCGTGCGAGGTCGATCCCGAACTGTGGGTGGCCGAGGAGGTCCGGGTTCTTGACTGCGACCGTCACGTCGGTCTCGGTGCAAGCGTAGACGTCGTCGGGGTTGATGATGCCAGTTGGGTCCGTGGCCGGGAACTCCCCGAGCACACGCACGCGGTAGAAGTCCGAGTCGATGCCAAACTCGATGGCATGCTCGACGATCTTCCGCGGATTGACGATCGGTGACTCCTCGGCGTCGAGCGTGACTGTCTTCCAACCCGACTTCATCTTGCCGAAGCACTTGTGGAACTCCGTGTCCCGCTGGTTCGGGTTGCCGATCATGAGGATGGCGCCTTCCTCGGCGTCGTCCTGCCAGTCGCTCGCCACGTTGGAGACGGTGCCCTTCAACGCCTCGATGATCTCCGCCTCGACGCCCGAGGCCTCTTCGATGATAGCGTTCAGTCGCTTGTTGTGCTGGCCCTGGAACGCCTCGGCGCTCGACGCGGTCAACAGCTCACACCTCCAGTTCTTGTGGCGCGGCAGGCCCTTCACGAAGCCGCCGAAGTAGACGGTCGACGACGTGACAGTGATGAACTTCCGGATGAGCGGGTGGGCCTTGGACACGATGAGGCGCACCTCTGTCAGCCAGACGTTCCGGCACTGCTTCATTGAGGGCGCCGTGGTGATGTTGCGGACGTCGGTGTCTTGGAGTCCCCACCAAAGAGCTATGACCGAGGACACGGCCGTCTTCCCCGGCCCCTGGCCCGACTTGACAGCCAACCGAATCTCGCCATCTTGCACGGCCTGGAGCACGCGCCTCTGCTGCGGCGTCGGGTTGAAGCGCAGCCAGTAGCACAGCTCGAAGATGTTGGATTGCATGGCGGGAGCCATTTGCTCCCACGTCACTGTCTGCCAGTTCACGCCGAACTGCTTGCACACCTCGGAGACTGGTGGCTCGATCTTCAGATCCTTGCGCTTCTCCCAGATGCGCGCCGCGAGCTGGCGCACGTTGAGCCCGTGGCCTACCTCGCGGTCGGCGTCCGCTGCGCTATACCACGTTGCCGGGTTGCGCGGATCAATCTTTGCTCTACGAGCCACTTTGGATGAGCAGGGTCGTCACGGCGTCGTGCTCATCCGCGAGATCATACGCGGCGTCGAGGTCGGTGTTGTCGACCCAATAGAAGTCGCCGATCAAGATGTCGACACGGTTGCCGAAGGACTCTGCCGCCGAGATCGCATCCTCTACGAACGCGCCGTCGTAGCGCAGGGCCCACGCCCCGTTCGGCATGAGGATGCCCCATTGTCCCAGCTTGGACGTCTCACGGATGAGCTTGTAGTCGTTGCGGAACTCCTGGCTCGCCTTGGTCAAGACGTGAACGCAGTGGTCGATCCACGCCGAGGCGACCGAGCGTCGGCCGCACCAGATGATCGTCGGGCGGTGCTGGGTCGCGGCGCGCCACAGGCACAGGCCCACGGCGAACGCGGCGTCGTCGATCGCGGTGTCGTCCTTCGGGTCCCAGACGAGGCCCACCCGCAGCTCGCTGCGGTGGACGATGTCCAACAGGATCATCCGCTTGTCGCGAGGTAGCGACATCCCGAGGATGTTGGTGAAGAACGATTCCGGGTTGTCGGCGAGCCCCTCCCAGCCCGTCTTCTTGCGCAGGACCATCATGGTCCCCCGCGGGTGAAGATGTCCCACGCCCTGTTGACAAACAGGAGCGAGACTGCGCCGAGGATGAGTCCCGTGACCTTCGACGTTCGAGCCTTCCACTGCTCCAGCCGGTCGGTCCGGACCACCAAGCCCGGGTCGCCGTTCCTGCCGTGCAGCGCGCGGATCAACATCATCTTGTTCTCCGCCTGCGAGGCTAGGATCTCGGTCAGCCTCGTGTCCACGTTCTGCACCTGGACCTCGATCCTGGCGACCGTGCGCTCCAACTCGACGAGTCTGTCTTCCATTGGGTTCCTCCAATCACAGGCCAGCGAAGCCGAAAAGCCACAACACGGAGGTGATCCACCGCTCTACGTCGGCGATCAGGGCAAGGCCCAGCTCGTCGAGGGTTGTGCCCTCCGGCGCGATCGCCAGCTCGGTGTGCGGGAACAGGAAGGAGCACGACACGAGCAGGAGGCACGCCGCGATGGCGCACCCTACCCTGACCGCGTTGCCCCGCCCGCCGCTCATGCTGCCGGTGCCGCGCCGTTGTTTGCCGCAGCGGCCTCTCTGAGCGCCTTCAACTTGCGCCTGCCGATCTCCAACGAGCCGCCGCCAATGAGAAGGTAATAAGCGATTCGTTCGAGCCAGTCGAGCTTCCCGTCGCCATCCTTGTCGGCCTGCGCGAACGCTTCCGAGTCGAGGGCTTTGAGGTCGTCCCTGATCGTGGACATCTCGTCCCTGATGTTCTCGTAGAGTTCGGCAGCGTCCTTGACGTCCTCGACGATGTCCTCGACGATCGGCTTCAGGTCCTCGTAGGTCTCGCGCAGGTCGCGCACGATCTCGCGACCGTCACGGATCGCTTCGACGACGTTGCCGAAGCTGCCACACGCGGGCAAGAGGAACAGCAGCGGGAGGAGTGCGTATCTCATTTGATTTCGTCCTTCGGCTTCGAGAGCCGCTTCCTGGCAGCAGAGACTTTGATGACTCCGTCCATGTCGCCGAACTCGTCTTCGACCTGGGCCTCGCCCTTGTCGCGGAAAATGCGCCACCATTCGCGCAGCATCATCGCTGCGCCACGGTGGTCGAGTGCGTCCTCGGCCTTGGCGATCTGTCGCTCAAGGCGCGAGAGTGTGAGTGCTTTGCCGCCCTTCAAGTCTTCGGTGTCGTAGCGCAGCGCGAGCGCGAGGCGCGCGAGCGTAACAACCTGGGCGACCTCTTGGGGTTGGAGGTCCCACTGCGCCGTGATCTCGGCGCGGGCCTCTGCGTCCCCTTGGCGTTGGAGGAGGGCCACGACCTTTTCTACCAGTCGCACCTCGAACAAGAAGATCGAGGGCGGCGACGGCCAACCGGCACGGATAGTGTCGGGCGACAGGAACCACGCAAACCCTCGGCGCGCCCTGTCACTCTGGTCGAGATTCAGTGACGCCAATCCGAAATACTCCGCGACTTGCTGGAAGCGCATCAGGCGCTCGTCGCGGGCCGGCTCATACTCGGGCACCACTTGTCCGGCGTTGGTCAGGCTCCCCGACGGGACGTCGGGCGGAGCCAGTGGCGTGCCGTTGGCCAGCAGGTTGCGCAAGGCCCAGTCCGAGATGTCGACGAACGAGGTGAAGTCCGACACCAGCGTGTCCGGCCCGTCGCCGAGCAGCGTCGACAGAGGCTCGCCGGGCATGATGGCGCCGCGGACTACGGCTAGCCCCCGCATAATGCGCCACGCGGCGAGCAGTCGATCCTCTGTCGTGTTGGGGAGGGTGTTCGCGTCGCGCTCCCAGACCTGGGCCCAGAACGCTCGAAGCTCCTCGCCCGCGAGGGCCGGAGCGGTGCGCCAGTCGTGTTCGCTGTCGCAGATGGGCAGCAGCCCAGCCTGCTCCCTGGAGATCGCTCCACGGAACAGGCGGGCCTTCCCCACGTCGGAAAGTCGGAGTTCATCCACTGACGAAAGTATACCACACGCTCGCGGACTAGGGAGCCCGCAGCAGGGCCTTGCGCGCGCGCTTCAGCCATGAGTGCGCGCGCTTCGCCGCTTCAGCAATCTCCTTCAGCTCCTTCACTTCCCTGCGAGCCGCGTCTTGGGCCACGAGCGCGATGGCCGAGGTCGAGACCACGGTCTTGTCCAGGTTCACCAGCCTGTCGACCTTGTTGCCGAGGCGCGAGTTGATGCCTTCGACTTGCGCGCGCAACTCGGACACCGCGCCGATCACCGACATGTTGTTCGGAGGCATGGTGCCTCCGAGGATCTCGGCGCGCAGTCGCGAGATCGCTTCTTTCAAGGAGTTGAATTCCGGCCGCGGCCTTCCCTCGACGGTCGTGAGACGCTCCAGAATGGCGTCGAGGGTCATCGAGTCCGAGGCCTGCTTCGCCTCGATCGTGCGGATGCGTTCGCCCGCGCCCTTGAGCTGGGCGGCGTGGACGGACAGGCGGCCTTTGTGTAAGGCCAGCTCATTGCAGAGCCGGGTCATCTCGTCGGCGACCGCGACGATGGCGGTCTGGGCCTTGACGTTGGCGGACGCCAGTTTGCACACGGCCGTGCCCAGCAAGACGATGGCGGCAAGGGTGGCGAGAGCGATCACGTAGGGCGCGATCACAGTTCCTCCTCGTCGTCATCGTCGTCGTCGTCGTCCGGACAGGGGCCGTCGTCGCCGCCAACGTCGTTCTCTTCGAGGAAGCTGAAGGTGTCGGCCTCGTCGAATGGAACGAGGTCCTCGTCGTCCGTGAGTTCGGCGTCGTCGGTGTCCTCGACCTCGACCTCAATGGTCGCGATCGCGCGGGCCTCGACCTGCTCGTCCTCGGCGAACCGCTTCGCGTTGCCAACCAAGGCCTCGCTCACGTCCTCGTAGTGGTTCGAGCAGAGCAGCGAGGAACCGTGGGCCAGCGTGATGGTGCAGCCCGGGCCGTTGCGCATCGGCAAGATCGCCGCAATGCTCACGACCGGAAAGGTGGCCCAGATGAACTCGGGCTCGCCTGCTCCCCCCTCGGGGAGGACGCGCAGCTCCAAGGCCACGGGCTTGGGATCGTAGGGAAGGTCACTCATTGGTAGCTCCTGTTGGAAAGTGAAAGGCCGGTCGGGATCAGAGCCCGTGTCTGTCGGAGATGTTGTGCTCACGTGTCTTCGACTGGTTGACGTCGACGTCGGTGCCGGGATCGTTCAGGTCGTCGAAATACTCCCGCTGCGCGCCCTCGGCTTTCGCTGCGAACACGTTGTCGTCGGTGCTCTGGCGGCAGATCATCGGGTAGATCTCCTTCCGGTAGGTGTCGAGGCTGAACTGCGCGTCTGCCATGGCGCGGTGTGCTGCCGGGGTCCCGCTGCGCAGGTCCGGCCGTGCGATCAGGAAGCTCGACACGTCGAACATCCGGTGGCTGACCAGCTCCAAGATATCCGGCCGGTGCTCGGTGAGCCACGAGCGGTCGAAGTGGATCGAGTTGCCGGCGAGGTAGGTGTTCTTCGGCTGGCCGGACTGGCTGCGAATCCATATGGCGAGCTGCCGCCACGCTGCCTCGTTCTCGCGCTCGGCCCAGGTCGCACCGACGCGCAGGCTCGGGACCCAGACATAGTCCAGCAGGCCACTCGACAGGTGCATTTTCAGCACGTAGTCGTTCATGAGGCCGATGGTGTCTGCCCTCTCGTGCCGCAGCACGCGCTCGATCGCGGCTACGGGCTGATCTGGCTGCTCGATAACGATGTGACGGTCGAGCCCGAGGCGCTTGGCGCACTGCGCGGTGTAATGGCGGAGCGGCCGGAGTGCGGGATCGTTGGCTCGAAGATCTACGCGGCGGGCACGGGACTCGCGTTTATCCAGGAGCTGGGGGCGTTTATTGACTGGGAGAGCGCGGGGATCACGCTGAACGGCAACGGCGAGTTCGACCACGGGCGCACGGCCGAGACGGTCGAGGTGGACTATGTGCCGGCGTGCTCGATGCTGGTGCGCGCCGAGGCGCTCGAAGGCCAGGCGCTTTTCGATTCGTCGTACTTCCTGTATTGGGACGATATTGATTTTTGCCACCGGGTTTCGTTGGGCCGGTGGAAGGTCGTGGCGTGCGGCGAGTCGGTCGTGAACCATTTCTCGTCGGGCGAGCGCGCGGGCACGAGCCTGACGATCTACTACTCGCTACGCAACTCGCTCTACTTCGCGGCCCGGCACCTCGAGGACAGGGCGGCGTTTGCCGAGTGCGCGCGGCGACGGCTCGAGCGTGCCGCCGAACGCGCTGGGCTGTTCGTGACGCTCGGACGCGAGGAGCTTGTTGGGACAATGGAGCAAGCGGTGCGCGACGGGCTGGCGATGGTGCGCGGGCGGGCAGAGGACTTGCCCGTGGCGCCGCTGGCGGCGGATTCCTTTGGAGAATTGGCGCCGGCGAAGACGTTGGTGCTCGTGGCCTTGCGGCCACATATCTTCTACCAGTGCCGGCCTGCCCTCGAGCAGATGCTGCCGGGGAGCGCGATCACGTATCTGGTCAACGAGCAGCACGTGGCGGACCTCGAGGCGATGGAAGGCGCGGACCTCGTGGCGTATCCCGGCGGGATGTTCGAGGCGGCCACGATGCGTCCGCATGCGGGCAAGTTCGAGCGTGTGGTGCTGCTGGGCAAGGACGGACTGTTTGCCAACGCGGTGGCGGCGGCGTTGTCGGTCGGTGCGCGCGAGACGTTGTTCGCGGACTTTTACGGC
>SDBS01008314.1_pt1 | contig 10041 bp, 12 predicted proteins | sample 2277091 | NCBI WGS metagenome assembly SDBS01 (sample SAMN10404972, study PRJNA504765) | marine sediment metagenome | isolation source: marine sediment core GS10_PC15, 163 cmbsf | place: Arctic Ocean: Southern Knipovich Ridge | collected 2010 | reverse complement strand
TTCCGTAAAAGTCCCAACCCTTATAATTCATGGTAATGACGATCGACTTGTTATTGTTGATGGTGGTAAAGACACTCATGACGCGATACCCGGGTCGGAATTAATAATTATAGACGGAATGGGTCACAGTTTACCTCCAGAAACATGGACACAAGTAACTGATGCGATTAAAGCAAACGCAGAAAGAGTTTAAATTTATAAAATTTATTTTTTCAATGTTTTATTAAATTTCTTTTGTTTTATCAATATATAGACAGATTTATAAATTTATAAATAGGATATAACTTTACAAAACTTTTTTTAAGTAGAAAAGCGCTCATTAAGTAATTCTCCTATTCGAGCGATTTGCCTTTGAACTTTTTTCTGATCTTCAAAACGGACACATAGATCAGTTGAAGCCTTCACACCTTTCCCAAATAGTAAAGGGATTCCACTCATTTTACATTCACTTCCATGTCCACAAGTTAAACACGGTAAGTTTCCCTTGATAGAAATAGTATCGATAACCTCCATATTTTCCATTCGCATCTCTTTTACGATGCTTTCACTCACTTGTTTGGAGCGTGGTAGAGTAAGACCAGTTACCACAACGATTCCTAATTTTCCTTCATTAAGGTTTTTCACGTGGCGCATAGACCATAGACGTTCAAGAAAAGCTTTAGTGAATGCATCTACATTTGCATAAGGGCAATAAGCTCCGATTACAAGTACATCTGCTTCACGTAGCTTTTTCGCTAATTCTTGAAAATCATCCTCTTGTTTACAAATGTTGTCATCCACACAACGTTTACATGCTCTACATGGTCTCACAGTTATATCACTGAGCTTCACGAATTCAGATTGAAGTCCGCTGGATTCAAGAACCGCTTTCACTGCTCGGTCTGTGTTGCTATTTGGTATTGGACTACCTGATACACCTATAATTTTCAAACTCATAAATAGTACATCTTGCTTCTTTTCTATTTACACTTTTTATAGAACCAATTTGTAATTAAAAAGAATATTAATCTTAAAAACCTCATTACTATTTTCTAAAACCCCCTCATGAGAAAAAGAATGCGTTTCCAAATAGAATTGTTAAAATTTCTGAGTTTTTAAATTAAAACCTAAATTTATATAAATTTTAACGAATCCATGAATCATAGATCTAATTATTGCCATTTATAATCATCAAATAATGTAAGTAACGTATAGTGTAACAACTAGCCATAGGGAATAAATTGACAGAAGGAATGAAAAAAGTAGCAAGGAGTAGAGTAGCTATTGAACGCCATTATTTGCCAATTAAAGAAAGAATTAATAGCTTTAAGGAAGTTAATCTCGGTTATTTAGAGCTCGAAGAAGTAATCAAGGAATGTAAGCGATGCTATCAATGCTTTAGAAAAAGTGACCCGGAATTAAAACCACCCCCATGCATGAAATATTGCCCTACTAACTGTAATTCTAGAGAAATCATTAAAAATGTATTAGAGAATAATATTGATGAGGCTTTAAAAATTATTTATGAGCATTATCCTTTTCCAAGATGTGTTGAACGAGTTTGCCCTGGTTATTGTCAACTTCATTGCACAGCAGGTAAAGCAGGGGATCCAATCCAAATTCCAATGATAAAACGTTTTTTAGTTGATCATTTTGGATTGAGTAAGGATTTTTTTAACCGTGCTGAGGATATTGGAAAAAAAGTAGCAGTGATAGGATCTGGACCTTTAGGGTTAACTGTAGCTTTTTATTTAAGGAAATATGGAGTGAATGTGAGTATATTTGAAAAACTTAATGTTATTGGAGGAATGTTAATATCTACAATTCCTGAATTTCGACTTCCCAAAAAAGTGTTAAACGATGAAATAGAGCAAATACAGAAGTTAGGGATTGAAATAATTACTAATCGGGGAATTGATGATAATTTGAGTGTTGATATGTTGTTAAATTCTGGTTTTGATACTGTTGTATTAGGAATTGGAAGCCAAAAAGGAAAATGGATGGAGCTTCCAGGTGAAGATTCAGATAAGAGCTTTCATGCGATTGAATTTTTAACAAACTTTAATTTAAAGAAGAAGATTCCCAATTTCTTCAAGAAAAAAGTGGTTGTTATAGGAGGAGGAAGCACTGCAACCGATACCGCGAGGGTTGTCAAACGGCTCGGAGCAGATGTAACTATTTTATATCGAAGGAAAAAAGTTCATATGCCTGCAGGGAAAATAGAAATTGAACATACAGAAGAGGAAGGTATAGCCATGGAATTTTTAATTACCCCAAAGGAATTTTTGTGTAATGAAGATGAATTTCAAGGAGCTGTATGCCATAAAATGCAACTAGGAGAAATAGATCTTTCAGGACGACCTATTCCAATACCAATTGAAGGTTCAGAAATTAAAATCGAAGCCGATTATTTAATTGAAGCAATTGGTCAAGAACCAGACCTATATGGTTTTGATAAGACTAAATTTGAAATAACTAAAAAGAATACATTTGAAGTAGATGAGAAGCTTTCCACTAATGTTTCAAAAGTGTTTGCAGGTGGAGATTGTGTATTTGGATCAAAGAGCGTGGTTCACGCTGTAGCACATGGTAAAATTATTGCTAAAGAAATCATAGATTTTTTATAATGAATGCTGAATCACCAACCATGGGGTCTCTGTAATTATGCCAGAACTTTGCGAAGTAGAAACTTTCAAGCGTTACTTAGATAAATCATCTTTAAAACAATTAATTAGAGATGTCAAAGTGAACGATGAGAGAATTTTGGAGGTTGATTATAAATTTCTAAAAAATTCTGTTGTAAATAGACAATTTATATCATCAACACGACATGGTAAATATCTATTTGTGTGGCTTGATCCTAAATTTCTTGTAATGCATTTTGGCATGACTGGAGATTTAGAATATTATAATGTCAAATCCGCTGAGCCTAGATTTAGTAAAGTAATATTCCATTTTAAAAACAACTTTAATTTGTCGTATATATCTACTAGAATGTTTGGAAAATTGGATATCGTTGATTCAATTGAGGAATTCATTAAAAAGAAACATTTAGGACCTGATGCTTTTAAAATGAGTTTTGAAGAATTTACAGGAGCTCTGAAAAAAAGAACTGCGATTTTAAAAAATGCTTTGCTCAACCAAAGTTTTATTGCGGGAGTCGGGAATATTTATTCGGATGAGATTTTATTCAGAACAAAGCTACATCCAAAAACAAAACTAAATGATCTAACTGAAAATCAAGTAGATAAATTATTTACTAACATTAAAGAAGTATTAGAATATGGTATTAAGGCAGGAGGAGACTTTAGTACTTATCCGTCTGACTATTTAATTCCGCATCGTAAAAAAGAGGAACAATGTCCAACATGCGATACTGAGATTAAAAGATATGATATTTCTGGGAGACGTGGATGGTTCTGCCCAACTTGTCAAAAAAATTAGTGCTTTTAATCTACTACTATTTTAACTCAATTATCGATACCAATAAACGTATTAGAGTTCTCTTTTTATAATTCTAATTTGATTTACTAATTTTTCAGTGGTTATTACTTCGATTTCTTCTTGTTCTTCTTTCAATTTTTTATCGTTTGACCAAATTTTAGAATCCGTAGCTATTGCACAAGCAATATAAACTAAATCTTTGGGGTCTGGAGAAATCGCTTCTGCTTTCTTTAAAAATGGCAAAATTAATTTTTGAGGGATTATTTCAATTCTTTCCTTTAGTATATTTAAAAATTGAGTAAATTCTGCCCCAGTACGTTTAGTTTTTTCAAGTATGTATCGCTCATATTTTGCAAATTCAGCAAAAAGAAACTCAGGAGCAGATAAATTTAATTTATCACTAAGTAATAATTCTGCTGTGAAACTTTTTTTGATTAGAGCAGCGAATAAAATATTGGCATCAACAACCAATTTCAAAATTAGTCCCTCTTATAACGTTTCACCAATAGTTGATTTATTTCTTTTCCTAATTTCAATGCTTCCTCAGGAGTTATGTCACTATCCATTCTAAATCCTTTTAGAAAACTCAATTGAGCAATCTTTTTCTTTATGGAATCTCTCGCAACCTCGGACCAGTTAATTTCAGAAAACTTTTCCATTTCCTTTTTAAGCTCTTCTGGAATTGATAATGTTAGGTTTGTCATTTTTATTATTCTCATTTTTTATATGTTATGTGAAATTATGTGAATACACATATTAAAATTTACCTTTTTTATAACGAAAAAAAGCCTTAGGACCAAACTATTTATGTTGTGAAATATAATAAATTGAGCATTGAGAGGTAGAGAATATATTAGATAGGTATTAACTAATGAAAATCTTGAAAAAAAAAAAAATTAAGGGAATTAATTTTTGAGTACTTAATCAGAATCATATGAAAATTATATCAGCTTTAAATTCTTTAAAACTTCATTCTTGATTTTTTCCATTGTTTCTGTATCAGTTATTTCTTCTAGGTAATTAATTGTAAAGGTTAGTTTTCCAGCAACAGTGACAACAGGGATGACAAGCTTGATATATGGAGTGCCTGAAGTTACAAATATAAAACGATCTAACTCCAATGATCCATATTTTGTTGGATAATCCAAGAGTCCTAGATTAGTAATGCCCATAATTGGTAATTTAGGAATTTGCTTTTTTGCTCTCTTATTTGCGATATTCTTCTCATCATTGCTGAATATATGAATTTTTTCATATCTACTAAAATTTGAGGGAACTAATTTCCAAAAAATGTAAATTGATAGATTGATCAACGAGTCTGTAATCGCAGCAAATTTAAAAATCTTATTAATGTAAAGATTTTCTTTTGCTTCATCATTGAAAATTTTAGCATTCTCCCAAAAACTTTTTTTTGGATTATATGAAAAAACCATTTTGGTTCAGATGATGAGTTTATTGATTTATTTCTCAAAATAGCCCGGGCTGTAGCTGAAGATTAATAAATTAATTAATCAGAAGTCTTTTGAAGAGTAACTTCATTCTCAAAATAAATCTACCAATTTATTCGAATTAGTAGAAATGATTTTTTAAATCAAATACTTTATAATAAATCATGACCAAAAAATTTCAAATTCCTTGGGCTGTATGGAGAGACCCGAAATTCTTGGAAATCAGATTTCCCGATTCTTGGGAAGTGGTTCTCTGTGGCATGAACAACGCTCCTGATTTATCGGATGAAGAAATCAAAAAACGCGTGCTAAATCCAATAGGAACGGCAAGATTATCTGAGATGGCAAGGGGAAAGGAGAATGTCGTCATTGTAGTGGATGATACGACACGAAATACTCAGGTCTCGAGAATTATCCCCCATGTGGTTAAAGAACTGGAATCATCTGGATTAAATAGAGATCAAATTACCATATTGATGGCTATTGGAGCTCATAGACCAATGAACAGACGAGATTGCATTCTCAAATTAGGGAAAGAAATTGTCGATACGATAAACGTTGAGAATCATCACCCCTATGAAAATTTAACAGATGCGGGGAAATCAAAAGTAGGGACTCCAATTGATATTAACACGACTTATTACAATGCTGATCTGAAAATCTCCTTAGGTGGTGTAATCCCCCATCCCCTTGCTGGTTACGGAGGAGGTGCAAAAATCGTGCTTCCGGGAGTTTGTGGCATTCGTACTCTTGAGTCAAATCATTCTGCTCCTTATCGCTTAGGATTCAGTCCAAAAATTGGGGAAGTTAATGAATTGCGGAAAGATATTGAAGATATCGCGGAGATTATCGGCTTGGATTATTCTATTAATGTCGTTCTAACAGAAAGTGATGGAATTGCGGGGATTTTCTCGGGTCACTTTATCCAAGCACATCGGAAAGCAGTTGAATTGTGTCAAAAAGTGTATTTAACCAAGATAAAGCAGTTTGAAAATGATATTTGCTTCTTTAATTTGTATCCAGAGGATACTGAATTAAATCAATCTCAAAAAGGCTTTAATTTCTTGCGAATGGCGCCTAAAAATTTGTTATCAGGTAATAATAGAACAATCGTATTAATGTCTTCATCCCACGAAGGTCGCGGTTATCATAGTTTGCTTGCAGAAACAGGATCTAAATTATACAGAGATCCTAAGAAGCAGAAAGCATTTCCATTCAGAATCTTCTATTTCTCACCAAACATTGGAGAACCTGATCTCTATCACTTTTACCATAAAAGCATGAGATTATTCAATGATTGGGACGAAATGATTAAAGTATTGAGTAAAATACACAATTCAGCAAGGGTTACTATAATTCCAACGAGTATCCAAATTCCAGAAGCGCGAAGAAAATAACGAATTCAAAATCTTAGCAAAATTTAGCCTTTTATTAAATCCTAAAATTTACCAATTTCATATATTATACTAAATTCTAGTTCTTCTTTCTCAATAAGATTAAAAAACTCGGTTCTATTGATCCTTATATCCTTAATATTTTTGATTATCACAGGAATATGATTCTTGGTACTTATAAGATAAGAATGTTGATCCAGTTCTAAGTAGTAGACCTTTTTTACATTTCTTTCACCCAAGAGAAATGAAAGTAAATTTCCCGTGCCATTCCAACTAATAATATTGTGAGAAAATAGGATTAATCCATCATTTCCTCCCTTTTTCTCCTTATAAATTTTATAAAGAGCATGACATAGTTCGCAAGGTTTAGTATCTGCTTTGGGATTTTTTGGATCAAATAAAGGGCTCTTATTTATCTCGTTCCAGAGATCTGCACCATCTATGTCCATGTTTGAAAGAAAGTTTTTTTTAATTTGATCTAACAATTTATTTTTATAACTCTCTTTCCAGGTGCCTTGAGCAAAAACTAACAAGCAAAAATGACCGTAATCAATCATTTACATAAACACTAAAATTTTTACCCTCTAAAAAATATACCTGCAAACTTCTTCCCTACTTTTGATAGCCCCATCTTAACAAAGTCTTTCCTAGTAATTTCGCCATCCTTATATTTTTGCCAAGAGTTCTTCAATAATTTCCAATCCGAACCTAGATTTTCTTCCATATATACTTCGATATCACCGATATTTTCCATCATCGTTTCTATCATAACTACAACTTCAGAAATTTCTAGCTTAATCTCTGTAGTGTCATCCTTAATTTCCGTCATGGTGGAATCCATCTGTTTTAACTTGGTATAAAGCTTACCTAATCGTTTATACTTAGGATCCAAATTTTTAACCTTTTTTATCATGTTCTTCCAGGAGTTCCTAATTTTCCCCAAATCTTCATCGACATTTTTCTTAATTTTGATGAAAAATTCTCCTGAATCCTTGGAAAAAACTTCAATATCTTCCTGAAAATCTTGGAAAAACTGACCTAAAGGACCTTTCTTCTTCTTTTCTAATAAGATTAAATCATCTTGCGGTATAATATCATCTTCAGAATTTTTCATTTCTCTTATCAACATGGAATTCTTTTCTAAGTATTCTATAAACTACTGTTAAATTTAAAACTATTCATAAATAAGATCTAGTTATAGCACCATTATATCCGGATTGGTGCCTTCTAAAATTAGTCTACTGTTATTATTACATGTCCCTTTTTTTGACCTGTTTCAACGTATCTGTGAGCTTCTACAGTCTGTTCCAGTGGATAGCGTCTATCTATAACTGATTTTATCTTTCCTGCCTCAATTAGCCCTTTGAGAAAAAGTAAATCTTCAGTCTTTGGGTATGTTGCCCCGAATATCACTTTCTTGCTGCTTTTCTTTGAAATCTTTCGCCCTCGAATCCTCTGTGACAGCCCAGGGTTAGCTATAAGATAACATCCGTTTTCCTTTAGTGAACTTATACTTCCTGAAAACGAACTCTTGCTTACTACGTCAAGAATAAAATCATAAGTCTTACCGTTTTTGGTGAAGTCCTCTTGAGTGTAATCAATAACATGGTCTGCACCAATGGAGCGCAACATGTCCAATTTCATCGTGCTTTCCACACCAGTCACTTCAGCCCCAAAGTGCTTAGCAATTTGTATAGCAAAAGTGCCTATAGTTCCACCCGCACCATTAATCAGAACCTTTTGTCCGCTCTGGATATTTCCTTTTCTAAGAAAATTCAATGCTTCGAGTCCACCAACAGGAACGGGGGCGGCTTCCTCATAGGTTATATTAGTCGGTTTTATTGCCACCTGACTATTGTTCGCCTTATCTTCTTCATCAGATTTTTCAGGAAGACATATGTACTCAGCACAAGCACCCATACCAATAAAACCTGTAGCTGCAAAGACTTGGTCGTCTTCTTTAAATAATGTTACAGCTTTGCCTACTGATTCAATTTCCCCGGATAGCTCCATCCCTAGTATAGTTATTCTCTTTGGTTTTCTGAGACCAATATATAGTCGCATGAGGAGCCGGTACAAGAATGATAATTTGAGAGCTCGCTGTTCACAGTCTCCTGATGTTACTGTTGTCGCATGTATTTTTACCAGTATTTCATTGTCTTTTGGAACAGGCTTTTCGATTTCTGTGAGTTTTAGAACCTCCGGTGGTCCGTACTTCGTCCATACAATCGCTTTCATCATATTGATAATAGGTACATAATTATTATAAATATATTCTTAAACTGATCATTAACCTGAAAGAAGAAGGAAAAAAAAAAGGTTATCATTTATTCACGGAATTGTTACAACTCTAAAGAAATCTAAGCACATAAAGATAAGATAGACAATTTGAATCGCTAATTGTATTATAGACTCTCGGGCAAAAATCGACACCGTTCGTTCAATACCCACGAATTTAGGTATCCAATATATTTTTCCATATAGCTACAAGATGTAGAAAAATTTCTTATAATGATAAATATATTTTATTGAATAAAAAATCAATATTTTGGAAAGGTTAGAATAAAAATTCTATAGAATTAATAGCTTTTTCTTTTATATCCGCCACCGCCACCCTTTCGACTGCCACCCTTTCGACTGCCACCCTTTCGACTGCCACCCTTTCGACTGCCACCACCACGACCACCACCACGCCCTTTTCCGCCACCGCCGCCATAACCGCCGCCGCCGCTGCCACCACCACCACGACCGCCACCGCCTCTATTAGATGATCTTTGTTGGGGAGGGCCTTTCTTAGTGACGACGACATTACTTGCTTGAAGCCCTTTTTCACCTTGAGTTACTTCAAATTCGACTTCATCATTTTCATTTAATGTTCTATCTTCATTGCCTTCTTCGCTTAATGCGGAAAAATGAACAAACACATCATTTCCGTCTTCAGAATCTATAAATCCAAAGCCTTTACGGCTATCAAACCACTTTACTGTGCCTTTCACATTTCACATACCAATTTTATTACCAGTTTTAATTTTTTAATAACTGATAGTTCTATGAGAACTAAATCTTATAGGATACTAAAGGAAATAAACTTTTCCCAAGCTCATATTTCAATCACCAGAAGATGGCATTGCATACGTATTTAGCACCTAGAACGTTAAGTATATCTAAAAATTGAGTATTTGTCTTAGATCGTTTAATTTTTTCAAGTATATATTGCTCATACTTTGCAAATTCGTCAAAAAGAAGCTCCGGGGTAAATAAAGTTAGCTTATCACTAAGCAATAATTCTGCGGTTAAACTTTCTTTAATTAAAGTAGCAAATAAAATATTGCCATCTAATACCAATCTCAAAATTAACTCGGTTATTTTCCTCTACTTATATATGGTCATCAAGATCATCATGCTTAACTTCAAAGCTTAAATCTGCTTATTATTAATTATTAAAGCCACAAATGATTTCACAATCTTGTATAAAATTTATCCAATCTATAATTTTAATGCAAAATGTAGAAACATTTCTTTATAATAATAAATAAATTTAATTGAATAAAAAATCAATATTTTGGAAAGGTTAGAATAAAAATGTCTAAAGAAAAAAGTTCAGATCTTAAGAAACAACGCCTTAAAAGAGGGTTTCAGGTAGTCCTTAGGTCAAAGATAAGTTTTGGAAATCCTGCTCCAGATATTTATACTGCTCGAATTCCCCTTTCTACAGCTAGTTGGATAAATACAAAGGAAGGAACGGTTGTAATTGATATGTTATTATCAAACCAGAA
>SDBS01008313.1_pt1 | contig 10043 bp, 13 predicted proteins | sample 2277091 | NCBI WGS metagenome assembly SDBS01 (sample SAMN10404972, study PRJNA504765) | marine sediment metagenome | isolation source: marine sediment core GS10_PC15, 163 cmbsf | place: Arctic Ocean: Southern Knipovich Ridge | collected 2010 | reverse complement strand
CTGGAAGGATGGTCTAGGCCAGTTGTTTGTTTGCAATGCGAAGATCCAATGTGTATGGCTGTATGCTCAGTTGGAGCTATTTCCAAGACTGAGACTACTCAAGGAGATTCTTTAATTTCAGTAAATAAGGAAAAATGTAAAGGTTGCTATCAATGTATAGTAGCCTGTCCTTTTGGAGCTATTGAGTTCTTCAAAGACTTAAGAGCGATTAAATGCGATTTATGTGGAGGAGATCCAGCATGTGTGGATTTTTGTTTTTATGGTTGCCTAAAATTTATTGAGCTTTCTGACGAGGTCTATCAAAAGCGAGCAAAAAAAATAAAAACACTAACAACAAAAGCTTGTCGTGAAATTAGCAAAAAAGAACCTTATCGGCGTAGGGCTGCAGTTTCATTAGATCTACAAAAAATGTTAACTTTCCATAATAATGAAAAAAAAAGATAAAGTTTAATCACTACAAAATCTTGTAATGTCAATATCCTATCGAGTATTAAATATAGATGAATTAGAAAGAGTTAGAGAAATTGACCGCAGTGATTTTTCAAATAGAACTTATTTTTTTAAAGAAGGCAGGCTGGTTTTAGAAGAGTTATCATTTTTACATCCAGGTTTTAACTCAAGAGCATTAAAAAAAATAGTAATTGAATTATCTAGAGGATTTAAAAATGGAGATATCTTCATAGGGGCTTTTGATGGAACAATATTAATTGGAATATCAGGGCTTGAAAATAAATTCAGAGGAAAAGATAATGATTTGATTAACTTTGGACCAATGTGGGTAAGTAAAGCTTATAGACAATTAGGCTTTGGAAAACACTTATTTGAAATGGTAAAGGATAAAGCAAAAGATATGGGAGCAAAAATGCTATATATTTCAGCTACTCCTTCAAAGAACACAATTGATTTTTATTTAAGTATTGGTTGTAGACTTACTTCAGATATAGATGAAGAGTTATATAAAAAAGAACCATATGATATCCATATGGAGTATGAGTTATAAGAAATATTAGCCTTCTATAATATGTTCTATCAGGTTCTCTTTAGATATCTCAAGAAAGTCTAAAATAATTTGATTAACTTCAGGAGCCCTTGAATGTGGTGCTCCATGCCCAGCTTTCTCAATTATTTTAAATGAACTATTTGGAATTCTTTCATGCATTTGTTGCATTGTCGATTTTGGTGTAAGTTTATCATGTGAAGCAGCTATTAATAGACATTCATTTTTAATTTCACTTAATCGTTCCAATGTATTATGGGTTTCAAGAGCATTAGCTTGATCATCAATATCTTCATGGCTTGCAGGATTAATAGTATTTTCTTTTATTAAATCTTCAGCAGACCATATCCCAAAAAACTTTTTGGTGGGTTCTGTTTCCATCTGTTTTCGAAACTTTTGATAAAAGGATGCGCGAGCGCTGTCCCAAAAATACTTTGCAGGATCTTTTTTCAGCAAGTCTAAGCCGTCATGTCTCATTTTTTTATATAAATCCCCACCTGCTCCTTTATAGTTTGTAAAAAGTAATCCAACCTTATCCACTCGTTCTGGATACTTTAAAACAAAGTGTTGGACTATCATACCACCGAGACTCCATCCGATTACTGCCTTAGCTTTGTCAATTTTCAAATTATCCAAAAATCCTTTAATGCTGTCGGCAAAGGTTTCCATTGTATAAGTCTGCTTAGGTCGGTCTGATTTACCCGCTCCAATATTGTCAAATATAATTACTTTATATTTTTTGCTTAATGCTGGGACTTGAGCTATCCAGGATTCTTTTTTTGACCCAAATCCATGAACTAAAATAACTGGATCGCCCTCTCCATGAATCTCATAACATATATTATTACCATTGACATCCGTAAAATTTTCAGTCATAATAATAAATTTCATTCAAAAGTTTATAATTTTTTTCCTTATAAAATGATAATATAATGATTATATGTAATGGAATAGAACGAGTTGATATATTAACGATTTTATTATCAACATTAGTTTTCCAGAAATTCTAATAAAATTTTATTAAATTCTGGGGCCCTTGATAAGTGTGAAAAATGACCTGCTTTTTGTATAATTTTTAATACACTATTTGGAATCCTTTTATGCATCTCTTCCATGGATGATTTTGATGTCAATCTATCATGAGATGATGCGATTATCAATGTTTTAGTTTTAATTTCACCCAACTTATCTAAAATGTTATGTTTCTTGATAGCATGTCCTTGATTTATAATATCTTGAGAATTCGATGGATTTTTCATACTCTCTTTTATTAAATCATCTACATTCCAAATATCATGAAATTTTTTTTTTGGATCAACTTTCATTTGTTGCCTAAATTTTGGATGAAATACTATTCGAGCTAGTTGCCAAAATGATGTTTCTGGGTTTTTTTTGAAGGTTTCAATTTGATCAACTCGTCCTTTTATCACTAATTCTACTCCTTGTTCATCTGGAAAACCCGCAGTCGTTGTTATTAATATTAGTTTATTAACACGTTCAGGATATTTTAATACAAAGTGCTGAGCAATCATACCACCCATGGATCTGCCAGCTATATGAGCTTTTTCAATGCCTAAAAAATTTAGTAATCCTTTGATATCATCAGCAAATAAATCCATTGTGTAAAGTATGTTTGGACGTTCCGATTTACCTGTACCCCGAAGATCAAGAGAAATTACTTTATATTTTTCAGATAAAGCTCCAATTTGAGCAATCCATGTTTCCTTTTTAGCACCAAATCCATGAATCAAGATTATAGGAAATCCCTCACCATGGACTTCATAACATATCTTAATATCATTTACAACGGCAAATTTTTCTGTCATAATGAAGAAAAAATCTATAGGTTTTATTGCTATTTTTTAAGTTTCTATGTTTTAAATTAACTCTATATATTCTAAGAGCCCTAAATCATCAATTTTTTTAATAACTTTATAAACTTCTTCAATTTGTAATTGCGTTTCATCGGCAATTTGATCCACAGTATGAAATCCATCTATTAAATGCGCTATTTTATATTGAAATGAATTTAGAAAACCCTGAGCAACCGGTTGTTTGAGAAGCCTTGTTTCAGTATAGCGTAGGAATTCCCCTTCCAATTCTAAACTTCTTTTATAATCTTCTTCTTTTATCTTTAAATTCTTATATTCTTCTTGTCCTAACAATTTTAAAAATGGTTTCTTATAGATTTTAAATATTGGAATATAGGCTTTTACTTCTCCAATTTGACCATTTTCAAATATATCTCTAATTACTTTCCTGAAATCCTTAAACATGGCAGTCTCACCAGTCCAAGATTCCAATTCGCTTTTGCTATTATATCTCTTACTAAATTTCGTTTGTAACTTATTTAGTCTATGAAAAAGGATCATTTTGTCATCTGTTTTATCAGCGACTCCAATAGCCATGACATTCTTTTGAACGATCAGGAAAAGATTGTATATTCCCATATCTTTAATCATATAAGCAGAATTTGCTTAAATTATAACCTTTAAATCTCCTGATCCTTTACTCATTTCCTCGCCAATAATTTTGAATGCTACAAGATAACTGCTTACTATATCTGAATCAAAATCAATCTCATTTTCTGTAAAGCTTTCTGAAATTAAGCAGGTTCCTGATATTTCATGAACTACATATACCGTATGAAGAATTTTAACCACATATGTTATTTTTTGTTTTTATAAAATTTTAAATTTTGAATTTATTATATAAAAACTTATTAATTACTTTATCGCATTTTCATTAAAAATTATTTTCTAAAATTATAGAATCAATCATTCAGGAAATCTATTATAAATCTGTTTACTTCGGGAGCTTTTGAATAGTGAGATTCGTGACCTGCTTTATCGATTACTTTCATTATAGAATTCGGCATTCTATTATGAATTTGTTCTACAAAAAATTTTGGAACGAGCTTATCGTGGGAGGCAGCAAGCAACAAGGTCTTATTTTTAATTTGATTTAGTCTTTCAAATGTATTATGTGTCATAATTGCATGTGCTTGATTTTCAATATCTTGTGGTGTACTTGGATTTGTTTTTATATATTTGATTAAATCCTCTGCAGACCATATACCATAAAATTTTTTTTGTGGATCAGCCTCCATTTGTTTTCTAAATGTTATGTAAAATCCTAATCGTGTATCTTGCCAGAATACCTTTTCTGGATCTTCTTTTATTCGTTTAAATCTTTCAAAGTGAGCTCTTTTAAACATTTCTATGCTCGCTTCATTTCGTATTCCAGCACTCGTGTTAATTAAAACTAACTTATTTAACCTTTCGGGATAATTTAATGCAAAATTTTGAGCAATCATCCCACCCATCGACCTTCCGACTATATGAGCATTTTCAATATTAAGAAAATCCATCAATCCTCTTATATCGTCAGCAAACAGTTCCATTGTATAGGGTGGTTTATCTGGGTGACTAGATTTTCCTGCTCCACGTAGGTCGAAAATAATAACTTTAAAGTATTTAGATAATTCTCCAACCTGAGCTATCCATGTTTCCTTTTTTGACCCGAATCCATGAATGCAAAGTACCGGATAACTTTCATCTTGACCATGAATTTTATAACATATTTTAATTCCATTAACATTTGCGAATGATTCGATGCTCATAATATTAATATTGAAATATTGAAATATAATTTTCGTATAATTTTAGCGATCCAAAAATTGCAGTAAATATTATTCTGTTTTAGCTTTTTTAATCATCTCTGGTAAGGTGAAAAAAAGAATTCTTATATCTTACAAATAGGATATCCACAAAAAATACAATTCCCTCTTGAATCAATATTTTTTGTTTGGACACTAAAAAGTTTTCTTTTAATAACCACTTTAGAGCATTTTGGGCATAGAGTGCGTACATATTCACTATTACTTAAATTTCCTAAGTAAATATAATTTAAACCAACATTTTTTGCGATATTGAGAGCTTTTTGTAAAGAATCTATAGATGTGGGTTTTAAATGATCATGTTGATGAGATTTATAATGCGGAAAGAATCGCGTTATGTGAAATGGAGTATTATCTCCTAATATAATACTTATTCTCTGTGCTATTTCCTTGATAATATGTTCGTCGGAATTTAAACTGTCTATCAACAAAGTTGTTATTTCTACGTGAATTCCTAAATCTTTTGCTAGTTTAGCATTACGCCAAACTTTTTCTACATCCGTACCACAGTATTTTTGAACCATTTCGTTATCACCTTTTATGTCGATATTTATCGCGTCAAGGCCATTTTCCGCTAAATCTTTTAAAACCTGTTCCGTCATATATCCATTTGAAACATAAGTATTATATAATCCCTCTTTCTTTGCGAGTCTGAATAATTCTAAGGAATATTCGAATAATAATGTTGGTTCATTAAATGAAATTGAAGTCCCTTGACAATTATTTCTTAAGGCTAGCTTAATAATTTTCTCAGGAGATAAAAACTCTTTCTCTTGCTGAATTTTCTCTAATATTGGAACTCTTGGGTGAGAAATATGGTGGTTTTGACACCAAAAACAATCAAAATTACATCCGTAAGTACCTATTGTTATTGCAACACTTCCCGGGTGAAAATGATAAATTGGTTTTTTTTCGATTGGATTAAAAGATAATGCTGGAATACAACCATAAACTATAGTATTAATTATCTCTTCTGTATTTATCCTACTTTGACATTGTCCAGCCTTTCCTTTTGCTATTTTACATCTTCTTTCACAATTTAAACATTGGGTATAGTTATCATTTATCTTTTGTTGATATTTTGATTTTTTAATAAATTTTGGATTAATGGAGTCCATTCGATGGCCCTTAAAAATATGAAAAAAATAAAGAACAACTTTAACAAATTCTAAATTTCCTTAAGATTATATTTCCCTTAAGATTATAGTTTCCATAGGTAAATAAGTTTTTAATAATTCACTAATTATCATATCATCTTCAATAACTATACCTCTAATCATAAACTGTGTTTCATTTAATTGGTCAACATTCCATTCAAATTCACTAGTAAGGTATGGTTTTAACTCACTAAACTTTACATCTGGGCTTAACATGTAAGTTTCTAAAACATTTTCAATATCTTTTACATTTACCATTTTAATTAATCTGCTTTAAAGTTTTTATATTTAATTAATAATTTGGGATATGATCTCAATAAAATTTTAGGTTTTAAAGTTTATAAATTTTTAATAATTGAAACTATGATACTATTAACTCGAATTCAAATTATTGATTAAATAATTTTAATATAAAGAGTCCAACTCGAATTAAATCACTCAAGCCATTTGGAGGGTAATTAAGCATATAAAGTATATTAGCAAGAAATTTCCAATTAAAATTCCAATATCTTTTACTCCTTGAGTGGATTTTGTAGGACGCCTAAAGGTATACATAGTTCCTATGGGTAAAAATACAAATGGAAAGAAATAATACTGCTCTAAAATTATGAAAGCCCATACACCTAGAATAAGCGAAATAATTGATGATATCCAAATAATTATCTGACATTGTCGTAAGCTAAAACGTTTAGTTAATGCGTCTGAATCTATTACTTCATGAACAAATTGACCTGTAAGCGCAAATGCAAAAAAAGCAATTAATAACGGGAATTCAACTCTAAAATCTAATATAGGTAATCCAGCGTCAATTTTTATCATAAAATATGGTAAAAGCATGTGAGAAGCTCCCAACATTATATGATTTAAAAATGGAATTTGTTTTATCCATACGCAATACAACAACACCATTACAATAATAATAATTAAAAAAATCGCATTTAGTAAATGTTGAAGGCAAGTTCGTAATAATAAAGTAATACCTAAGAAGAAACTAACTGCTCCTATTGTAAAAATCTCTTTTGGATGATATCCCTCAACTCTTTTAAGAGTCTCGGTCTCATTTGGATTTCTCATGTCAATGACATCGTTCCAAGTGTTACCTGTAATAGCTAAAAATAAAAAACCCACAATTATGTCCAAATGTAAAAAAATATTAAGATTATTAAGATATATAGCAATTAGCATTGGAATTATAACACTAAAAGTATAATCTAATCTCAAAAGACTAAATCTGCCCGACATGCTAGGTCAATACTTCTTAAATAATTTATTTTAATAGAAATAAAGTAAAAAGCCTATTATATTTTATTTAATACATTTATCTTAATTTGTGCAATAATTAAACTTTAAATAAACATATTTATTGCTAAGCCTATTAACATAATCGCTACAAAAAATTGGAGGGCAAACTTTGGCATTTTTTTTGAATATTTTGCCCCTATTATTGAGCCTATAACCGCCCCAAAAGATATAATTATGCCAACAAAATAGTTTATATTTCCAATCATGGCTTTAACTATAGTATTATATATTGCTGTAAAAAATACTATAGATGTTGATATTGCTGTTGAATTATGAATTGGATATCCCATGACAATGTTTAATGTTGGAGTATTAATCACACCTCCGCCAATGCCTAATAAATTTGCCAAAAAACCTGCTAGCATAAATAAAGGGATTCCATTTTTAAGATTAGCCTTATAATCGTGGGTTTCTAAACTAAAATTATCATCATCAACCTTTTCTGTTTTATTTTTTGAAGTTTTATAAGATTTTATTGCCTTATAAATCATATTCGACCCCGTTATAAGCAATACTGTAGCAAATATTAATTTTAAAATTGCATCCTCAATGTGAATGAATAGTAACATAATCGTACATAAAATACTTCCTAAAACAGAGAATCCAGCAAAAATCAGAGATAACTTTAAATTTGTTCTTCCTTCTCTTAAGTATGTTATAAATGCTGCTCCTGACGAAATAAGAATAATAAAAGTAGATGTGTCAATAGCTTCATTTATGGGCATTAAGAAGAATATCGTTAAAAATCCTACGAAGAAAACACCCCCTCCTATTCCTGCCATACTTGAAATTACACCAACTATTAATCCTAAAATTAACAATATAATAATTATTAAAATAAGTTCCATAAATATGGAAAATTCGCACAAATATTATTATTTTTCTAATTATTTGATTAAATTAGTAAGTACTTATATAATTAAAAAGCGATTTATAAATTAGTAAGTACATACATGTTTAAAATTAATTGATGAAAATATAATACGTTTAAAATTAATTGATGGAAAAATGCCCGATAACGATGAAACTAAATTGGTACTTGAGCTTAAACCATGCACACGGTGCAATAATCCTTTTATGGTTAAAATGGGCGAAGATCTGAAGGAGCTTGTATGTGATAACTGCATTAAATTAGGACAAAGAAAAAGAGAATTACAAATTGGTGTTTTTAATAAAGTCATTGAAGTTGAGAATAAAATGGAAGATAGTATTAGAGAAATGACAAACACCTTAACAGTATCGAAGGGGAAATTTAATAAACAATTTTTCTTAGATAAAATCAAGAAACGTGCAGAAATTTTGAATCAATCTATTGAACTCATTGAGAAGATTGAAGCATCTAATGACGAGAAATATCTTGATGAATATAAAAATTTATTTGAAAGTATGAAAAACGAATATTCATAACTATTTCATTTAAAAGTAGTATCTAATTAATAATATTAACTCTATTCTTCATTTTTTTATAAATATAACTGCGATGTTCATCATTTTCTTTAATGAGCAATATTTAGCATCAAATTTCATTACTCTTGAACCAATATTTACTATTAAATTCCAGAGTTCTCGGAATACGGCATCAGAAGCATATCTTTTTCTCAATTTCGATAAATTTTCTTCAATTTTTTCTGGATTAGCTGATTGGATATCAGCAATTCTCATTAATTGGCCATAAACCCCGAAAGTTCTTATATGTTTTAGATTATTTTTCTCAAAATGAGAAATAATTTCACCAATTTCGTATCTCCTATGATGCCCAATTAGTTGATCCTGCCGTGAATAATACTTCATGCTATGAGGGACAGTAATTAATACGATTCCTTTACTTTTTAAAATACGACTTATTTCAGATATTGCGATTTTATCTTCTCTAATATGTTCTAAAACATCGAGCGCACTAATAAAATCGAAAGACTCTGCTCTATAAGGTAAACTCATTAGATCTCCGCATATTGGATGCCGAAGGATTTTTTTTGCATATTGGGTTAAGGGGAAATTTGCCAAGTCATAAAAAGATTTACGCTCACAATTTTCTAAAAAATAAAGAAAGGAATTACCAGAACAACCTAAATCTAAAGCATTATTAAATTTCCTTTTTAACAAACCAATATTCTCTAAAAGAAGATCGAATTTACATCGAATCCCAGGAGAAATATAATATTCTAAAATGGTTCGATTCGAAAAATTCTTATGATTATCGTAAAATTTCTTCTTATTCATCAGCTTATTTTCAATAACAATAGTATTAATGAGTTAATATTATTATTATATAATATATTTCTTTGATTATTGAGTTGAGACTTAAAACGGAATACGTAATGGTTAACTGTAGGAGAAAAATTAAAAAAAATGGTAAAGCAAATATCAGTATTTATGCAAAATCAGCCTGGAGCATTAGCTAAATTTACTAAAACTTTAATGGACAAACAAATTAATATAAGGGCTGTAACAGTTTCAGAAACTGCCGATTATGGAATAATGAGGATGATTGTAGATAAATCTGATGAGGCTATTGAAGTTTTAAAGAGAAAAAATTACATAGTTTCTGTAACGGATGTAATTGCTGTTGATCTCCCAGATAAAACTGAAGCTCTCTATGAAGTTGCCCAGATTTTGGGAGAAAATAATATAAATATCGAATACTTTTATACTTCATCATACTTAAAGGAAGAAAATATCATAATATTGCGTGTTGATGATAACAATAAAAGTATAAAAATTCTAAAAGAAAAAGGTTTCAACCTTATCGAAAGTCAAGAATTTTAATTATTGATCCTTGTATTGAATTTTTTAAGATTAGCAATTAAGATTTAAATAGACAATGACAAAAGTATAAAGAATGAAAGTTTGTATAATAGGCTCAGGTCTATCTGGACTTACCGCTGCGGCTTACCTTGTTCGTGAAGGT
>SDBS01008312.1_pt1 | contig 10043 bp, 4 predicted proteins | sample 2277091 | NCBI WGS metagenome assembly SDBS01 (sample SAMN10404972, study PRJNA504765) | marine sediment metagenome | isolation source: marine sediment core GS10_PC15, 163 cmbsf | place: Arctic Ocean: Southern Knipovich Ridge | collected 2010 | reverse complement strand
TGTGAGTCGTCTTCCACTAATATATAATTCTCCTCCCTTATAGAACTTAAATGAAGAATTACTTAATTTTAAATAAGTTAAAAGAATCCTAGATTGCGTAATGCAATTTATTATTATAAAATCTTTTCTTATATTGAACTTGAAAGTGTCAGTGAACTTACTTAATTTCTTAAAAATTGTAAATAATTCAGAAGAATTTTTAAAATATAGTTCAGCAAGAGAATTTGTATCCATGGATTGAAAAGATTCTTGATTTTGTTTATTGATCGAAGAAGGGATGGTATTTGTTTGTACTTGGAGAAGTAGTTTCTCCCAATAGGCTTTCATCTTATCAATGTTTCCAAGTTTAGTCATATGAATAAAAGTTTTATTGTTATTATTGATTCAACCATAAAAATTCCGATAAAAAATGAAGACTAATTGATCTGAAAACTTTAATACTTAGAATACAAAATATCAAATATCTAACATGATAATCTAGCTAATCCTTAAAATGTATTAATCCAGGTTGGAAAATCTATGGGAGCCCTGCAAATTCCAAATTCGATTGAAAGTATCTACAATTTCTTTAATGAAGTTAAAAGTTGCCCAGTAAAGAAGATGAACCCCGTCCCTATTTCTGCTTTAAACGAAAACTTGTTTTTTAATAAAGAAGACATAAAAAGCCACATGACTTTTCTTTGGGAAGTTGTAGAAACGGAAGAGTTTTTCGTATGGATTATTCAATCCGATAAATGGGACAGAAAAACATGGAGGAATCACTTTATAAATAAGCTTCAAAGTAATCTCGTAACTTCAATTTTAGTATTTGTTCCAGGAAAGCTGGATGTTAATCAAACTTTAGAGCAATTCAGCATGTCCATAATAACAATGGATGGAACTCTTGACTTTCTTTCTGTCATTCCCGAAAAACCAGAGGAATCTGTTCTAAAAATATGGGAAGCAATTAAATCAAACACTCTAAGTGATATTCTTGAATTTGAGAGTCAAGTTGTGTGTGAAAAATATCGCGTTACTGCGGAAAATCTTTATAATGCATTACAAACCAAGGATATTGATGAGATAATTGAGATATTTCATAGAGCGGGACATAAAACTCAAGATGGATATGTTCTTCCAAAAGAAGATACAATTTTAGAAAATGCGATACTTCATATAACGGATTCTAAAACTCTTCCTAAGCAAGTAATGAGAGATTATTACAATCTAAAAGGAATTGATTCTGGGGAAGAAGCACAATGGATTATATCATTAACACCAGATTCATTAACTTACTATACGAAAATTCATAAAATAAAAGAGATATTGCTTGAATTTCCCACATCAAAGAAGAGCACTCAAAAAAATAAAGGATTACGAAAAAAAAATATAAAATATCTCGCCTCGTTAGTTGCGCTAATTAGTAGACGGGCGACATTTAATGCTGAGACTTTTGCCTTTCAATATGGTGAATTTTCTTTACTATATTTTAAAACAATTCAGTCACTTAAAAAATTATTTGAGGAAAAGAAGGAAGAAGAGTTAAAAGTTATTTATCAAGAATGGCAGAGAAGATTCGAAACTGTATATCGTAAAGGAGATGTTAACGAAGATTTATTTTTAAAACATACATACTTAGGTTTATTAATTCGCCTTGTATTATATGTTGTCTATTTTCCAAAGCAAAAATTAAAAACCCAGTCTATAATCGAAATGACAACATGGTTAGAAGAACGGGGTTTTTCATTATTTACCTATGATTTTTTTTCTTGGGGTTTAGATGATCTTGAGATTGTTGAACTTTTATATTCTGGCTTAAAACCATTTGACAACAATAATGAAACAAAGATTGGGAGATTATTTGAAGCAGATGATTTATTCAGAACTATTTATCAGCAAATGGTTTCACCAGCAACCCGCCATGCATTAGGGGAATTTTACACACCTCCAGAGTTAGCAAGAATAATTGTTGAAGAACAATATAAATTTGGATTAAAAGTATTAGATCCTGCATGTGGAAGTGGAACATTTATAGTTGAAATCATAAGAAAAATAAAGTCTAATTATCAAAAATCAATGAAAGAAAAGATCGAATCCATAAAAAATGTGTATGGTTTTGATGTTAATCCAATTGCAGTTGCAACATCAAAAGCTAATGTATTGATGCATTTAAAAGATTTGATTGAAGAAAATAAGGATTTAAATACAAATATTTTTTTATGTAATTCTCTATTTCCCGTAAAATTAGTAAAATTTAAAGATATGCAGTTTGGACAAACACTTGAGTTTAAACTACCTACGATCAATGAATCAATAGTAATTAACAAGAAATTTTTTTCTAATAAGTATCAAAGGAGTTTCGGTCATGCTTTATCAATATTGGATGCATTAATGACTAAAGAATATACTGATAAAGACGATTTCGAAGGAGCAATTAATAATATTCTCGAGAGAGATGAATTCTTATGGATGGAAGAAAAAATCTTTCTAGAAAACACATTGAAAGATAATTTCATATTTATAGCAAAAAAATTTTACAATTTTACTACAAATAATAAAGATCATATTTGGATTTATCTTTTATATCAATCTTTAGGGTCTTTTCTTGTCTCAAAAAAGGTAGACTTAATTATTGGAAATCCACCTTGGCTCACTTTAAAAGCTATATATTCAAAAGAGTATAAGGAGCAGATAAAAAAATTAGCTTCTGAGTTAGACATAAAACCTACATCTCAGAATATCACTAACTTAGAAATGAGTGCAGTCTTTTTATATCAAGCACTGAGGATTTATCTTAAAGAAGAAGGTTTAATTTCTTTTATACTAAGTAAAGCTTTTATTGGTGGAAGTCAACATGATGGCACCCGTCGTTTTCACAATCTTAATTCCATTTGTATCTGGGAAATGGATAAAGATATCTTTAAAATCCCTTGTATTGTATTCTTTGGTCAAAAATCCATAAATCCAACAGATTCTCGTTTTAATATTAGGGTAACCCAAATAAAAAGCTTAGAGAAGAAAGTTAAAAAAAAATATCTATTTACTAAATCTAAAATAGAGATTTATAAACCCCTTTCAATTGATATAATAAAAGGAAAACAATTTGTAAAAAAGTTAGTTCCCGAATCCTTGGAGTCTATTCAACTTCCTAAAAACCAGAATTCTTATTATAAATTGAAAGCGGGTCAAGGTGCATCAATAGGACCTCAAAATCTTATATTTGTTGAAATTATTAAAAAAGAGGGCGATTTTGCATTGATTAAACCAGCAAAACCTTCTAGACCTCAAAAACCTTGGACATTTCTTGCTTATAACAAAACTCAAATAGAACATGAGTATATAATCAATCTAGCTAAAAGCACGGGATTAGTTCCTTTTGTTGTTACAACTTTATATAAAGTATTTCTACCAATTGATTGTAATACTTTTAATTATGATGAAACAAAAATTAAGGCTAAAGCAAAAAAGCATTTTAAATTTCTTAATGATTCTTTTAAAGAACATCAAAAGAAAGGAGCATCTATCACAGATTTATGGAAAAACATTAATCATCATAATAAATTAACTGCTGATCGCCAAAAAAATCAATTAAAAGTTGTATCTAATGCAAGTGGAAAATTTGTTAAAGCAGCTTTATTGAGAGGCAATGTTGTAGTAGAACACAAATTATATTTATGTCCCGTAGATAATGAAGAAGAAGGTTACTATCTATGTGCTTTATTAAACTCACCCCCCGTTTCTGAAGATGTGATGCTTAGAGCAGCAACGGGGTTTGGAGGTAAACCAGCTCATTTTGAAAAACGCCCTTATGATATTGATTATCCAAAATATAATCGTTCAAATCCACTACATAAAAAGATTTCAGAAATAGGAAAAAAGATGGAAGAAAAAGCAAACCAGATCATTAAAGATAATATAGATGATACTAGAGTAACACTTCAAAGAAAAATTTTAGAAAATCTAAAAGAAGAATATAACCAATTGGCAAATTTAGTTTTAAAATTGTTCAAAATGGGGTAATTTAGAATGAATAATGAAAATAAGTTAAAGGAAATTATACCGTTAATTATTGATAATAGGTTTAAAGAAACACTACCAGGTTTGGAAAAGTTCATCCAAGAACGCAAAACAATGGGATTAGTTCTAAACGATATATTTAGCAATTCAGATATAAACCGTATTAGAATCTGCACTGGTTTTTTCTCCCCGCATGTATGGAAATTAGTAGGAAATTCATTTGAAACGCTTCCCATCTCAACTGAACAACCCGCTTTTGAGTTATTATTGGGTTCGGAAGTAAAGGAGAGATCTAAAAAAGATTTTCAAGCGTGGTTCAATGAACAAATAAGAAAGGAATTGGATGAGTTTGAACTTGATATTGAGCTTCAGCGACATATTCGATCTCTAATTTCATTTTTGGAAAGAGATGATGTTTATGTTGGAACACAAAAAAGACCCTTTGTCCACGGAAAGATGTATTGTTTCGAAGAAGTCGCCATTGTTGGGTCATCAAATTTTACCTACCACGGGTTTACCAGCAATACGGAATTAAACATACCCGTTTTCGACAAGAAACAGATAATGGCATTATCGTATTGGTTTGATTATTATTTCAAAAAAGCAAACAAATCTTATAAGGATGTTTTAATCGAAGCGTTAAAGAATTGTAAGCTTGGAACGACCGAATGGAGCCCGTTTAATGTATTCATGAAGGTCTTATACGAAGCATACAAGCCAACATTGTCCTTTGAAGAGATAGCAACCGACATGGAGATTAAATTAACCGTATATCAACAAGAGGGAGTTCAAAGACTAATTCAAGCCATTGATGATTTTGGTGGTGCAATGCTCGCTGATTCTGTGGGGTTAGGAAAATCTTATCAAGCTTTAGAAGTAATTCGCCATTTACAAGCCACACAAGGTAAACGCCAAGCACTTATATTATGTCCCGCCCAATTAAGACATAATTGGGAAAAAATGGTTATCACAACAGATATTTGGGCTCAAGTGTATTCGATGGAGAAACTTGCCCTAAAACTCCCTAAAAAGAAAAAATTCGACATTATCGCCATTGATGAGAGCCATAATTTTCGAAATCCCAATACCAAAAGATTTAAAAAATTGGAATTGTTATTAGCTAAAAACCCAGACGCTTCCGTTTTGTTAGTGACAGCAACACCAATAAATACATCCATAAAGGATTTACTTTCTCAAATGTTGATTATTGCCAAATCTAGTATCAATTATAAACCATTTTATAACATAGGAATATTTGATCTGAAAAAATATTTTAAAGCAGTTGAGAATAAAGAAGAAGACATTGGAAAGATTCGTGATCACTTAATTATTTCTCGTAGTCGAAGGGAAGTTAGGTTAAGACAGAAACTATTCAAATTAGATCTCACGATAGGAGGCCAACCTTTAAGATTTCCAGAGCGTCATTTAGCTAGTATTGATTATACAATAACAAACCCTTCATTATCTGGGATGACTAGTTTAGAATTTTATCAAAAAGTTGTTGACTTATTGGATAAGTTGGAATTTCCTTATTATAACCTTGAAAAATATAGTTTAGATGAAATAGACAAGTCAGCTCACCAATTAGGCGCGAACCTAATATCATTAATGAAAACTTTATTATTAAAAAGGCTGGAATCTTCAATCATTGCTTTCGAAAAATCCTTAGAAAATCAGTTGACGCTCAATAATCTTTTTAGCGAAGCTATCCAGCAAAAGATATATCTTAAATCTTCTATAATCAGAAAAATATTTGTAGATATTCAAGCAGAGCTTCAAGACACTGGTGAAGATCCTATAGAAAAATTTTGCCAAGCAATAAAAGCCCCAAAACAGATTGCCAAATATGTCGAAGATGATGATTTAATTATTTCGTATGATCAATCGAAACTTGAGAAAGAAATTGAAAAGGATAAAAAGATTTTAAAACAATTAAAGAACGAGGTCAAACTAGTTCAAAAACATGAAGATCAAAAGCTTTACGCGTTATTTAAGAAGATTGAAGATTTGGGAGATAAAAAAATACTCGTATTTTCATATTTCAAAGATACAGTAAATTACATTTTTGAAAAGTTGAACAAGAATTATCCCGAAAATGCAGTGAAATTTGAGAAAGTAACAGGAGAAATTCCCTACGATACTAGAAATAAAATAATTAGGAGATTTGCACCTCTTTCAAATCCATCGACTGAAGAAGAGGCAGAGGAAATCCAACCAGATCAAGAATTGCAGATTCTCATTTCTACAGACGTACTTTCAGAGGGACAAAACCTTCAAGATGCACCCATTTGCATAAATTACGACTTACATTGGAATCCTGTGAGGATCATTCAGAGAATTGGACGAGTTGATCGATTAAAATCACCTAATAAAGATGTATGGATATATAATTTCTTCCCAGAAGAAGGTCTTGAAACTCTATTGAGTTTAGTTTCCCGTTTAGTTGATCGACTAAGACTCATAAACCAAACACTAGAGCTCGATGGAGCAGTACTAAATGGAGATGAATTGGGCAGAAAAAAAGAACAGATAACCCGTTTAAAGGAAGGAGATTTAACTGTATTAGACGAATTAGAAAGTGAAATAGAATTACTTAGTGATGAGGGCGTTAGAGATTTACTCATAAAAGAAATCTTCGAAAAAGGAGATAAATTCTTTCAAAAGATTCCTATTGGCGTTCACAGCGGCATGATCAGTAAGGAACATTCGGGGGTTGCTGTAGTTATTCGTGCCTTTAGGAAGGGCGTTCCATCATTTTTCTGGGGTTTTGAACCAGATGAACCTGAAAAATACGAAGATTGGATAAAAAATAATATCGTGACTTCAAAAGCTCTAGTTCAAAAAATAATATCATGTGAAAAAAATGAGCCGAGATACTTGCCAGAGAGCGAAAATATTGATGGTGATCTCTTTAAACGTGTGCTAAATATTGCTAAAAAGCTAAAAGAATTGCTATGGGCATCGGATATCGTGAGGAAAATTGATGATAAACTCCCACCTGGTAACAAAATCTACTTAGAACATATAAAGATTGCAGAAAAACTGGTAAGAAATATGAAAGAAAAATTACCGGATTCGACCATGCTTAAAAAATTTCTAAAGATTCGCAAGATAGATATTATTGCAACAGAATTGGACAATTTAACTAAGATATATAGAAGTTCAATCGAGGATTACAAAAAACATAAGAAAGCTTCAGTCCTTAGCGATAAGAAGGCTGCTGAAAAAAGAATTGTTAATGAAACCAGAGAATTCATTGAAAAATTAACGGAATATATTGAAAAAAATCAGTTACTTGGCGAAGAAAATGAAAAAACTGGAGGATTAAGAAGTAAATTTGAACTAATTGGTTTTTTACGGTTATATAGAAAACAAAAGTAATCAGTACAATGTAGTGATAACTCATTTTCACTTAAAACCTTCAAGATATTAAAGATAATTTATGAGTAAATTTGAGATTCCCTATACATGTCAAGGAGTTCCAAATAAATTAATTCGTGAAATAACCGTTGCACTAAATAAGGTTAATTACTTCAATAAAATTAAACTACATTAAAATCCTCCAGATCATCGACATGAATCAAGTAAACTGTTAATGGGCTAAGCTCAATTTTGTCAGAAGAGATTTAAATATCATTAAAACTTATTGATAAAATTCAATCATCAATCACTTTCGTATGACTTTTGGGACATGTGGCTTCTGTATAATCATACTAACCATCATCTTCAAAAGCAATCTTTGTTTCCCAATGCTTTCCACAAAATACTTTTCCACATTCTCTATAGTAGACATATATACCAAACTCTAATATTTTATGGTTTTTTATATCATAATCTAATTCGGAAATTGATTTAAGCTGTTATTGAACACTTACCGTACTTAGTCTATTCACTTAGGATATTATCTAATACTTCAGGATTCCAAATATAATCGGCGATTTTCTGATATAATGCCTGTCTAGTATCTAAATCAATCTTCTTAAATTTCTCATGTGCTTTAAAAGGTAAACCACTTTCTTTTAAAAATTTTAAAAAAGATGGATTTTTATCATAACAATTTTTATTTAGTGATTTTGCGAGTATATTTTGACCAAAATATTCAACAACTTTTTTATCATAAGGATCAGCTCCAAAACTTTGGTTAAAATCTTTTGGTAATAATACTAAATTGCCGAAATTTTGCCTGTAAGCCAAGAATTCGTCCTCAGTTTTGAATTCAGCTTTATGTTCATCATATTTTATACTCCAAATATGCTCTACTTCAAATGGCTTTTTTATTTCTCGGGAGATATATTTTTCAAAATAAGTCACAATATTACTCTTATCTTCGATAAAATATGTCATTCTTGCTAGTAAATTATGAATTTTCTTCTTATTCTGGCTATGAAGCGTGAAACTGAGAACCCCGTCAAAATTCTCATGCATGTCTTCAATTCGTTTTCTTAATAGAGTTGCTAAATCTTTTAAATCCAAATTCCTAATTTCTTTCATCAAAATAAACATTGAATAATGAATAGAAGAATATCGAATAGTCTTATAATTCATAATCCTTCGAGCTATATACATATCGATAAAAGCAGAAACTAATCTTATTTTTTTAATAATAGTTTTATCATCATCTTCTAATTTAATTGGTGCTAAAATTAGTGGAAATTGAAGAGTAAAATTAAAACGAGCATTATAATAAATATATTCTAATCTAAGATTAAAAACCTCTGATGCATCTCTAATTAGTTTATAATATTTAGAAAATTTATCATATTTCTTCATTATAAAATCTTCAAAATCTTTACTTTTATTTAAAGTAAGTTTTTCTTGGTTGTCTCGTAGCCATTTATGGAATTCTGTGCCAATCCTCTCAAAATCTCTATTATCAGCATTCTTTTTCCTTTCCCGTATCGTTTCAGCATATTTTGCTCGGAACCAAGATTTTATAAAATTCGAATCTTCTTCCTTTTTTATCTTATTTAGTTCCAGCATTCTTTCTTTCCAGAAATTATTAGCTTTACTTCTTATATCATTATCCTTTATATTAGAAAGAAGATAACCTTTTAACATTTCAACCGGTTTTAAGCTTAAACCCCTATCGTTCATTGTTTCAAATATAGTATAAGCATCATCATTAGTAGCTGCTATAATTTCAATAAGTTGAACCTTAAATAATAACCATTCAATGAAAAAGGGTAAAGCTTTTTGCTGTAATGATTCAGGGAATAAATCTTCAATATCTTTGTATCTTAATACAATATTTCTAATCGTTTCAGCTTTATCATCAATATTAAAATCTTCATCATAATATAAAGCGTTAAAACATTTTTCTCGCCAGGGATCAGCATCATCTTCTAAGTTATAAGATTTTTTACCATATTTTTCAGAATAGATTAGATTATTAATATTAACAATATCTTTTCTTTTTTGTTGGGTTTGAAGATTTTTCAAGAATATGAATAATAAGATAAGGGTTGTTAATCTTTGCTGTCCATCAACAATGTATTTTATTCCATCTCTTTCCGTGACTACAATCGAACCTAAAAAATAATAACCATAAGCTTTAACATCTTCTCGTTCATTTGAATCTTCATCGATTTCATTATAAAAATTGAAAAAATTTGTTTCTAAATCAATCAGTAAATCGGAAACATGCTCCTTTTTCCATTTATATTCCCGTTGATAATAATCAACTGAAAATTTTGCATTATTTAAAATTACATTAATACTTCGAGGATATGCATCAATTTTTCTCAGAATAATTCACCTATAATTGTTTTTTTAGAGAATTAACACAATTCTTAGTCAATAATTTAAAGACACAGATAGTGTTTAAAAATATTGTCTATAATAATAAATTGAAAATTAAATTAAAATGTATCTCTCTGAGCTATAAAGAATTAACCAAAAGAAGATCTAACTTTTAGATATTAAAAAAACCGTTATATTATTTAATACTGCCTTAGAGATTGAATATGTGTAAAAAAAGTTTCATTAATCTTGATCAGTCTTTCCAATTCTGAAGAATCGTGAGATCGTGAAACGGTTATTTCACGAAA
>SDBS01008311.1_pt1 | contig 10043 bp, 10 predicted proteins | sample 2277091 | NCBI WGS metagenome assembly SDBS01 (sample SAMN10404972, study PRJNA504765) | marine sediment metagenome | isolation source: marine sediment core GS10_PC15, 163 cmbsf | place: Arctic Ocean: Southern Knipovich Ridge | collected 2010 | reverse complement strand
TGACAGCGGCTGTCAGGGGACAAATCTATTTTAATCCCGGCAGAAATGTGATATATTTAAACACTGAGGAGTTATATACTTTACCAGCATGGAAAGCAAAAGAATCGAAATAAAGAAAGGCAGGACAGACATGTCGACCACAACTATGCCGGATCGCAAAAGGGCGCTGGATGCCGCTCTGACCCAGATTGAACGCTCTTTCGGGAAGGGCTCGATCATGCGGTTGGGGGATCGTACGGTTCTCGAGGTGGATGTTATCCCGACCGGTTCGCTGGGACTGGACCGCGCCCTTGGCGTGTGGGGCATTCCCCGGGGACGGGTAACGGAGATTTTCGGCCCGGAATCATCGGGCAAAACGACAATGGCACTGCACATTATTGCCGAAGCTCAAAAAGCAGGTGGGGTGGCGGCCTTTATCGACGCTGAGCATTGCCTCGACGCTACCTATGCCCGCAACCTGGGGGTCAACACCGACAATCTGCTTGTCTCCCAACCGGATACCGGGGAGCAGGCGCTGGACATTGTGGAAATGCTGGTCCGTTCCTCAGCGGTAGATATCATTGTCATCGATTCGGTGGCGGCACTCACGCCACGCGCTGAAATTGAGGGGGATATGGGCGACGCCCATATGGGGCTGCAGGCGCGGCTGATGTCACAGGCGCTGCGCAAACTGACCGCTATCATCTCCAAATCGAGAACCGCCGTTATTTTTATTAATCAGATCAGGATGAAGATCGGCGTCATGTTCGGCAACCCGGAAACCACCACCGGCGGCAACGCCCTGAAGTTTTACTCCACCATTCGTCTGGATATCCGCAGGATCGCTACGATCAAGGACAACCAGGAGGTCATCGGCTCGCGCACCCGGGTCCGGGTAGTCAAAAACAAGGTGGCTCCCCCGTTCCGGGAAGCAGAGTTCGATATCATCTACGGCAAGGGGATTTCGCATTCTGGCGAGTTGCTTGACCTGGCCGTCGACCAAGGGATAATTGAGAAGTCCGGTTCTTGGTTCAGCTATGGCTCCGACCGCCTTGGCCAGGGCCGCGAAAATGTCCGACAGTTTTTCGAAGAGAACGGGGAAGTCTTAAATGAAATCCTGATCAAGGTCAAAGAGAAGCTGGGGGTGACAAAGGCGCTTGATGAGGGTGAGTCATCGGAAGTCGCGGACAAAGAAGGTAGGTCAGGGACCTCGTGAGATTGTGATCGTACGCAGTAGACATCTTGAGGCTGCCTAGGGGTTGTTCTGTCTCATGACATAGTTTACAGTTTATCTCAGGACATCCTTTACACTTTATGTTCGTGAAACAGGCAGTGCCAGAGGCACCGTCCGGCCTGTTTCGAGTTCGATTTCCCGAATGTACATATGCCGATAACGAATGAGCAATCTGTTTTCCACATGTTCAATTTGCACGTTTTCGCAGCAAAGTGCCCGCCGACCGGCGGGTACCGTCTGTGGTGGTAGTCTAAACATCCTTGCGAGTTAAGGCGTTTGACAATCGCCCCCTGGAGATATTCCCATTGCGACGGTTGGGGGTTGTACTGTTTGGGACTTGGGTGATAGCGCTCGGCCGGGACCGCCATCTGCAGCGCTTCATGGGGACGCACATGATTGTACTCTTTCAGGAAGTGATGCAGGGCGTTTTCCCACTCCGACAACGTCTGCGGTCGGCCGTGGTGCCGGACAGCGTGCTTAAGTGTCCGATGAAAGCGCTCTACTTTCCCCTGTGTCTGGGGATGTCCGACACCGCTCCAGTACAGCCGTATCCCCTGCTTGATCAGGCTCACCGACAGACGAGTTAAACCATGCCCGCTACTGGTAGCCCACCAAGGGGTGCCGTGATCCATCAACATGGCCTCCGGCACGCCATACGTCTCAAACGTGCGAACCAGGCAGCCATGCGCACTGTCTCACCGCACTGATCCAAAAGGGCATACACTCCCACCGCAAAGCGACTGTGATCATCCAGTATCGACAACGGATAACAGCGACCTCGTCGGAGAGCATAGTCACCCTTGAAGTCCATCTGCCACAACTCGTTGGGACGCTCCCGCTCAAAACGCTTCACTGCCGGTCGATGCGATTGATCCGGACATACCAAGCCCTTACGCCGCAAAATGCGATTGATCGTGATCACTGGTAAATCCAGACCTTCCCGAACCAGAAGCTCCCGTATCTTCTTCGCACCCCAATCATGCTGCCGGCGCAACGTGATCACCCGCTGCTCATGCTCAAACGCCGTCCGGGTGGGGCTGCGGTACGGCCGCCGAGATAGCTCCCTCACTGCCCTGATACTCCCTGCCTGGCGATACCGCCTTAACCACTGGTAACCGGTCGGGCGGCTGATGCCAAACTCCCGGCACAACTTACTGATGTTCACCCCCTCTTGAGAAGCCCGAACGATAAATTTGATCCGCTCTTCCATGACACTTGTCGCTTTCCACGGCATATCTCAACTCCTTCTCTCTGGAGGGAAAATATGCCATAACTGTAAAGCATGTCATGATACAACCAGTAAAGAATCTCATGATACCGTACACTCCGATTCCTGCCCTACAGTTTGTCACACTACAACTAAGAAATGATATGAAACGCGCCGGGTGCGGCTCGGTGATAGCGAGTTACTGGAGTGTGGATGATGCCGCCTCAGCAGAACTGGTTGGACATTTTTATAGATCCCTCAAGGCTGGCAATTCTATCGGCCATTCTCTGACAATAGCGAAAAGGAGATTGCTTGAGAGTAAGCGTTTGCTGCGTCCCCACCCGTATTTCTGGGCGCCGTACGTGCTGATAGGACTCGATGACTGACTTCCGGCAACCGGGCGGGTGTGTACTGACGGTGAAATTTAATCATGGCATGGCCTCTTTTTCACAAACGTTTTGCCCAGTGAGTCGCCTAAGGGACGTAGCAAGGTGAAACTATGGTGCAAATGTAGATTACAGGCTCTGTTTTGGCAACCGAGTGGAATTGCTCCCCGATCGGCTGTCTTGCCGTTACAGGTCGCCAGCGAATTGCTAAACTGAATATGTATTGACGTGCATGACAACGTGGTATATATTGAAATATCAGACGTCAGGTTTTTTGCGGAGGTAACACATCATGAAAGCCTTTGAGAGATATACCCTTGTTGCTGCCGGCATAACTTGCGTAAGCGGTATCAGGGCGACTACAAGTCATGTACCGGTTGACCAACTGACTATATCGGCGCGTATCAACGCAGCACTGGCTGCGGATATCATCCTTGAAAGAAGGAAGACCTGTTAAGCTATTGTAAACGTATGATGCAGACCGGTGTTTCGGCAGAAGAACCAAAGACCGGGGCCGGAGCAGTCGCTGTGTCAAGGATATTCACGCTCCTCTTGACAGTTGCAGCGTTTATCTGTGCAAGTTGTGAGAAAGATGACACTGGTATCGTCAATAGCAGAAGAGGGGTCATTATACCACTGAAGACAGGAAACGAATGGATTGGGACGCAGGGCACCCGCGATACGGCAGATACTGAGGTCTCCTCCAGCTTGCTTTCCATACGGATCAGTAGTGATACAGTTATAGCTGGTGAGCAGTGGTTCTGAGTGCAAGGAAGAGAAGGCGATGGAGAGTATGAACATTTCTTCCGACTGGCTAACCGCGAAGACGGTGCATGGAGTATTAATCAGGGTGATGCATTCATTTTCTTCAAGTATCCCGCATCTGCTGGTGACGTCTATCTTGTAGAAATAGGCTTGATTGACACCATGACCGTTGTGTCGGTAGACGATTTTGTTCAGTCGCCTGCGGGCGAATTTACATGTTATCACTATAGATTGGTACCGGAGGATAAAGAAGACTTGAAAAAGATAGATTTCTGGCTGTCTGAAGGCGTTGGATTTGTCAGAATGGAGTCTTTTGGCTGGACATCCATGTGGAGCTGGACAGTGGATAGTCTTGTGTTGAATTAAGTGTTTCGCTGATTGCTGCCGCGCTCTCGTTAGATGCGGTACTTCAGACTATGAGCGGCGGAATGAGAAAAATCAGAATGGCTTGGAGGATGATAAAAAGAGAAAGCCTCTGGTTGGATCGACAATCGACAGTTATTGACAGTAAGGATTTAATTGAAGATACATAGAGTCAGCGACCTTTAACCGTATGACAGATTTAAAACTTCAACCGTAGGAGGATTGTATGAAGCGCCACTCCAAACTCGCGCTAACCATTCTCGTCATCCTTATGGCCGCCCTGCTGCTGGTATTCGCTTGCAGTGATAAGGGGTCGGATCCCATCCTGGATGATACTCCACAATGTGATAGTCTGATAGCTGCTGCAAACGATTCGCTAGGGCGGCAGTTGGACAGAATGCACAATGTGACTCTTCAGGATCCGGATAGCACACTTCGTCCGCGCGACGTCGATTTCACGGCGTTGTACAATCTGTACAGCCAGATTTCAGTTCAGTGTCCATCCGAACTCGACGCTAAGTTCGGTATTGCATTCACCGGCCTTATGGTATTCTTGCAGGATGAGGATCTCAACGATCTGATTGATCGTTTCAAGTATGTTTATGACACACTGACCTTCAACCCATTCCCTCCACTCGAAGTATTACCTCGATTGAATGACGAAGGTCCGATGATGGTCAACGGAATACCCCTGAACGGCACCGGTATTCTGAATGTTTTGCCGAGTTTATTCAAGCTTGACTATGCGGTGTTGGCAGCAGCAGCCAATGATTCGATGGTCAGCGAAATTCAAACTCTCCTGGAGGATCAACTGCTTCCGAAAGTGATCGCAGCACGACTGCAAATTGACGAATTGCTTGAAGATGAGGACTACACATTCATTGTTACGAAAGAAATGCAGGGCAACCCAGGCGCGGACTACATTGAAATCGATCGGTCGGATTTCCAGCTTATCAAAGCTGCCCTGTATGCAGCCGAAGCCGGTCTTCACATCTTCTTCTCACGCGATCTTGATATCTCCGAGTACACCGACATCGGAGCTACCGAGGCAGCAAGGCAGAATTCGGGTTTCCTTGACTTGAAGCTAAACAATGTTGGACTCAACCACATGCAAACAGCGAAGGAATATCTGCTGTTGGCTGCAGATCACATGGACACAACACTTGATTATCTGATTGCTGAGATTGGCACAGATCAGTGGCATGATCTCATTCAGGTTCATCCCGACGACCTTCAGGATCTGCTGGATATAAAGGATTCACTGGCTCACTATCGAAGTTACTTCAATGGCCAGCAGCTATTGACAGTTATATTCAACCACGAGTCCGACACTTTCAGTACGATAGTGGATATCAACAAGTTCTTCGATGATCCGCTGGATAACCCGAAGAGATTCGTTCCCGATTACACTGTGACTATCGAGGGATTGCCTGATCAATATATACCCTTTGCGAGCCAGCATTTCAGCAGATACCGCTACTGGGCAGCAATGGATTCAATTTATGGTCTTACCGAACCGAATGATACTGCCGATTGGAGCGGAGATACTTCGTCATTCCAGAACCACCTGCCGGGAACTGATACTGATGAGTTCTATCGTCTGCTGGCCGAGCAGGGAGTCTGGGATACCACGAATTACGGTCGCCAACAATTTATATTCGGCTGGGATGATGTCCTATTTTGGGGCTGGGGCGACAATCGTGACCCGTGGAGATACGAATCCTACAACTCCCGGGAGTACTACAACCTGTATGAGAATCCGGATCAGGTGCGGGTATGCTATGAGTGGGACGCGGATTCTTTCAGTGATTGGGAATTCCCAGACCCGACTTTTAACGACCTTATGCCCAACATGACAAACTCTGAGCTGAAAGATCTGATTCTGGATCTTGGCATAGAGTGGCGGAAGTCAGATTGCGATACAACAGACTTCTAGGATTTCTGGTGGTCAGTTTCTAAAGGATGTTGAATCTGTGTTATTTATGCGACCACAGAGTTCTTGTGTCGATGGAAACCGTGTGCGACCGACGTTAATGCGTCGGTCGCCGGTTCTCCTGTTCGCGCTGATGATCGGCTTGACCTTTGCATTGTCAACCCCTGTATCTGCCGGATTCGACTATTCAGCATTCGGTTACCGTTCACGAGTTCTCTACATTGAAGGTGACCATCGACAATGGCAGATGGGAGAATCATTTATCGAAGCGCAATTCTCCAGGCGGGCTTTCGGTTTAAGCTGGGGTTTAAGCCTGTCTTACATCGTACCATCAGGTGATCTCAGGTTCGGCTATTACGGATCGCCTGAGTCTGCCCCGGCTGTGCCTGGCGATGCGGAAGGGGGCCGATTGTCAGGCCGGATCCGTTTTCAGGAACCATATTCCAGTGGGTCCTTGAACGTCCGGACTATTAGAGGATTGATATCGACTACAGTTACTATGCGACAGTATAAAGACGATAGATCGGAAGCATCGGCCGCCATCTGGTTGCACCCCGTTCGGTTCATCCGTACCGGGTTTACAAGCAGCAAAATCCATCCTCTACCGCCCGGCATTGAACTATATTTTGAGCCCTATTCCAAAGATGGTCCCATCGCATTTGAGGGTGGCAATCTGGATTTGAGAAGTCCGGCACGTGTTGATGACGTTGAAGCTGTTATATCTCCAAATGATCGTTTCACCGTTGACATTCGCTCACGTGACGCACGATTCGTACCGGATCGGCCTGACTATGGCGACGATCCAATGGGTACATATACCGGACATCTTTACGGGAGATGGTCGGATGTAACGGTAGGTGCACGCTACGTATCGAACTCAGGGCTGAGCAACGCCTTCAGATTCCGGGAGATGAACGTCGAGTTGGATTCTCTCGTTGCTCTGGATGGTGGTCTAAAGTTCGCGTACTTTGGCGTGGTACGCGCCTGTGGCCACCGGTGGGAGTACGAAGTGAAGGATTCTGGCTGGTATGCGAGCGTCTCTATTGGAGATGCTGAAGGTGAACTCAAGGGCGTGGTACAGGCCTGGCCTTTCTTGAGGGGATTATATCACTTCCTGGGCGAAAGACGGCACCTGATTTTGGATGGCAAGCTGAGTTGGCTCCATGCATCCACCGGCTCCTCAGTTTGGCGGACAGGTAACTTCCTCCTGAAAGGGGCGCTGGATTACATGCAGATCAGGCCAGATCTGCGGTACTCTACCTGGAGGCCGGCGTTCCTCGGCATGGGTGTTGATGATTTACGTGAGGGCAGGCTTGATGTCGTGCGGGCTGACTTGGTGAGAATACAACTTAATCCGAGTCTCACATATAAACGCTGGCGGCTGACATTGAACGTTTCACAATGGGTGCCTATTTCTGTCAAGAAAACCGTATCATCGTCGGTCTCCGCTCCGAGTGAGTCTCCGGGTGACAAAAGCAGCATATGGGGTGGGTTTTTCTTGTCAATCGCACTCGAAATCAACTTCATATAGTCAATCTATATTCTCCTGATTCTGAAAGAACCGGACGTTTTGACTCGCTCGACAATTCCATTTCCGCTGGTCAACCGCCAACATTGGCTCGAGGTACTTCTGAACAAGGATCGCGAGTTTATGCAGTTGGAGTTCGCAGTAATAGTCATGATGTGACGACCGACTATCTAGCCTGAACACACTGCACGCAAAAGTCGGCCTCGGCAGCCTCAATCCCGCGCCGTCCCCACTCAATCTGCTCCTCGGGTGTCTCCGCAACGATAGCAATCATATGCGCGGCGTCAACTGCCCTTCCCCACAAGGCGTTGCTATTGAAGTATTCATACATTTCGTCAAACGTCTTCCGGGCAGCTTTCAGATCATCTTCTTTCCACTCAAAGCGGCCCCGAACGCCCAGATAGCGCGACCAGCCCATCGGGTCGCTGTCGGTTACCTTGGCCTCGGCCTGCTTGAGCCATTTGCGGCCTTCCTCCTTTTCGCCGAGTATCAGGTGCATACGCGCCACCTGTGAAAGCGCCTCGACCTCCACCGAGCGATTGAATTCCTCTCTGGCTTTGTCCACAGTTGCTTGATACTGCTCCAGCGCCGCCTTATAGTCACTGGACTGGAATGTTTCATCGGCTTGCTTCAAAAGTGAATCGGCTGTCATCTCGCTGGCTGTCACGTCTGCTCCTTTCTGTTGAACCTCGATGGCATGGGAGGTGCAAAAGGAAAACAACAGGGCAAAAAAGGCTGCTTTTGTTGGCATCCTTCCTCCTTATGATTTTGACGGGATATAGCAGATCAGACCAGTATTTCCAATTGTCCAGACCGAACGGCCGACGTCTGCTAATTCCATTTGACCGGCGGAACCGATACACTTATATTCAATCGCTAAAATGAAGTCGTGCCGGAAAGCCGGCACGTGGTTGAAACCTTTTGCATAAGGACCATGCAATAAAGAAAAGCCCATGCGCGCCCTCATAACAGGAATAACCGGACAGGACGGATCATACCTTGCCGAGCTCCTTCTGGAGAAGGGGTACGAAGTTATCGGTATGGTTCGCCGCGCCTCGACCGAGTCGTTTGATCGTATCGAGCACATCAGAGACAAGATCACATTTGCCCAGGCCGACCTGCTTGATCAGCTTTCAATAATCACCATCATCGAGCAACACCGACCCACGGAGGTTTACAATCTGGCCGCCCAGTCGTTTGTGCCGACCAGTTGGGACCAGCCGGTGCTGACCGGCGAGTTTAATGCCCTGGGCGTGACCAAGATGCTGGAAGCGATCAAACTGGTCGACAAAAAGATTCGCTTCTACCAGGCATCATCGTCGGAGATGTTCGGCAAGGTGCGCGAGGTCCCCCAGACGGAAAAGACCTCCTTTTATCCCCGCTCGCCCTATGGCGTAGCCAAAGTGTACGGCCACTGGATTACGGTGAACTACCGGGAGAGCTATGGCATCCACGCCAACTCAGGCATACTTTTCAATCACGAGTCACCACGAAGGGGTCTGGAATTCGTCACGCGCAAGATCACCGACGGCGTCTCTCGTATCAAGCTGGGCCTGGCCGACAAGCTGGCGCTGGGTAACCTTGACGCCAAGCGGGACTGGGGATATGCCGGTGACTATGTGAAGGCGATGTGGCTCATGTTGCAGCAGGACGAACCGGATGATTATGTAATCGCAACCGGCCAGACCCACTCCGTTGAGGACTTCGTGAAAACAGCCTTCAGCCATGTCGACCTGGACTACAAGAAGTACGTGATCACCGATCCCCGCTTTGTCCGCCCGGCCGAGGTTGATCTCCTTATGGGCGACGCCGGCCGCGCTAAAAAGAAACTTGGTTGGGAACCAACCGTCACGTTCGAGGAGCTGGCAAAAATGATGGTCGATGCCGACATCGAGCGGCTCTCCGAAGGCACTTCAAAAGCGCAGAAATAGGGCCATGAGCAAGCCAATAGCTTTTATAACCGGTATCGCCGGTTTCGCCGGTTCGTACCTAGCCGAGGAGCTGCTTGCCTGCGGGTACCGGGTCTATGGCGGTATTTATCCAAGCGAATCCCCGGAGAATCTGGAGTCAGTGATAAACCACGTGACGCTCGTCAAACTGGACATCTTGGATGCCGGTAATTGCCGAGCCGCTATCTTCGCCTTAAAGCCGCATTTCATCTTCCACTTAGCCGCCCTCGCCTCGGTGGGACAGTCCTTTGAAAAGGAACGCCTGACCTTCCGCATAAACTTCGAGGGAACGTTGAACGTCCTCCAGGCAGCAATGGCCGTGAGTAACTTGAAGCAAATGATATTTGTCAGCTCCCCCGATTGCTACGGTATCTTTCGCCCGAGGAACAAGACTCTCACCGAAAACCAGCCGCTAAACCCGATATCTCCCTACGGAATTTCCAAAGCCGCCGCCGAACAGGCAAGCCTGTTCTATTTCCGCCAGCACAATCTACCAGTGACGGTGGCTCGCTCCTTCAACCACAGCGGTCCTCGGCAGAATGAGAACTTCGTGATTCCGGCGTTCTCAAAACAGATTGCTGCTATCGAAGCCGGCCTCCAAAAGCCGGTCCTATCGGTAGGTGACCTGTCGGCAAGAAGAGACCTTTCCGACGTTCGGGACATCACCCGTGGCTACCGCCTACTGGCCGAAAAGGGGAA
>SDBS01008310.1_pt1 | contig 10044 bp, 11 predicted proteins | sample 2277091 | NCBI WGS metagenome assembly SDBS01 (sample SAMN10404972, study PRJNA504765) | marine sediment metagenome | isolation source: marine sediment core GS10_PC15, 163 cmbsf | place: Arctic Ocean: Southern Knipovich Ridge | collected 2010 | reverse complement strand
CCGCTGTATCGAGTACCCTACTCCGCACCCACTCAGGAGGAGGAAGAACAGCTCACAGAAGAACCTGGGGCGGTCACAGAGGGTGAACGAGCAGTTGTACATCCTCGCATGGTTGACCTCGATTGCCCTGCCGCCGAACTGAACCGAGCGCATGGAGGGCGTGACGATCTTGGGGTAGACGAACTCCTCGTAGGCCTCCGCGATCTCGGCCGCCATTGAGGGATACCGCAGAATGTGCATCTCCCGGTTCCTCGTGATGGCGTCGGCCCAGTCTTCCCGGCGTCCCAAGTCCTCGCGCCACTTACAGTACTTCGACGCGTCGATGTACTCTGAGAGCGCGGAGCCGTCCGGCCTGAGACGCATGGCGCGGGCGTCGGTCCGTCGTTGCCGGAAGAGGATGTACGACTTGGCGGCGTCCGGTGCGGTCGCCATGAGCGTCCCCTCCACCATGTCGTGGAGTGCGTCCACCGCAACATCTTGAGGGCCCCGCTTCAACCTGAGGCCAATGAGGTGCTCTACCGCCGCAGCCTCGTCGTCTGAACACCCAGCCTTCTTACAGGCCCGAATGATTTTCGTCGGGACATACCCCTCACGCCGTCCGTCTCGCTTGCTGACTTCCATCCTCGTCCTCGTTCTATGCGGCCCGCAGCCGATCCAATATTGTTGAGTACCAACGTTTCGGCCGCTTGCGCTTGTCGAGTGCTGCGTAGGCTTCTCTCTTGACCTCACGCATGACGAGTCGACAACGACAGTTGCTCAGGCATCTGGTATCGCCTGCCCGGGGAGTGGTGGGGAGTGAATCTCGCGTCCATGGTGAGTGCTCTGACATGTACCGACAGCCCTTACATGTGTGTCGATCCAACGGACTGATCCAGTCGATCACCATCCCTTTTGGTGTCCCCTTCACCCTACCCGCATAGTAGGCGTGCTTCAAGGTGTCGGCGTACGCCGTCATTCGCCGACGGATGTACCGCTCGCTGTTCGTAGTGAGCTGCGCGGGCTTCGCCGGTATTTTAACTTTCTTCTTGACCTTCTTGGTGGCCTCACCAGTGAGCTTTTTACGGAGCCAACTCGTCGGCATCACGATCTCAACGATCTTCTCCGTGGCTGGGACGCGTCGCTGATGCGTGGCGACGATCTGACGGAGCAGCTTGTTGAAGTGACGCATCTCGGCGCGGCTCGCGGAGGCAATCCAGCGCTCGTCCTCCGAGGATATGCGCGCGTGGAAGTCCATCGCACCGGATGATTCGAACCCGAGGCGGAACGCCTCCTTGTACCCCTCACGGAGAAGATGGCGAACGAATACCTGCCACCGGCTCTGGGTGATCTCATCGTTGAGGAACCGCATGGTCATGTTGTGCAGACCCTTCGCGGTCCTCTTGTGCAACTCACCGAAGCGCTTGTTGGCGCGCGACGTGGCCTTACGGCGAGCACCCTTGAAGTGCCCACTGCTCAAGTCAAACCCCGCATCGATCAGCGCAGAGCGAATCTCACCGGTCCCCTTGTATGACGCCAGGCTCTTCCCTTCCGTGAGCTGCTCAGTGAGCACGTCGGTTAGGTCGTACTCAACAAAGGGGTCCACCAGGAGCACTGTAGTTGTCAAGGCTGCCCCGTCCTGCACAAAGCACATTTGGGGTTGAAACGGTTGCGATCCGCATGCCACCTTTTGTGAAGATAAGCAGCATTGCCTTGTCGTCGCTTAGGTTCGATGCGGTCACGGAATTGAGGATCACGCATCGTAGCATTTTTGCGTCCCTGGGCAGCGGCAGCGGCTATACGCTCTGGAGCCCGGGCAGCAAGACTCATTTTTCGTCGTGCCTCGGCCGAGATGACTTGACCCTTTAGTGCCCTCGCTATGTTGAGGCGGTGTTCAGGGGGCAGTTTTCGGCCCAGTTTGGCATTTCGCATCTTCTTACGTGTCTCAAGAGAGACAGCTGAGTCCGAAGGACCTTGGCCACCGCTGGTGCAGTTGACTAAAGGGTAGTCTTTGCCTCTCAACCTCCCTATCCACTGTTTTTCAGCAGTGAAGGAGTCTCCACGTGGGACGACTTCCAGAATTATCATTCGAGGAAGAAGACCTTCCCGTTTGAGTTCCGCAATCCGTCGAGAGCGAGGATCTTTTGTATAAGCCCCTTTGTGACTATAGTAGCGCTGCACCGGATTGACACTTACACCAGCGTAGAAAACTGAGCAGTCGCGAGGATCGGCAAGCGCGTAGACGAAAGCGTACTGGTAGTCATCCATCCAGCTCCTCCTCTGCATCTCTATTTTCCACAAAGTTCTTCTTGAACCGATCCCTGTACAGGTCGTACATACGGAAGCGTGGCCGCCACTTGCCACGGTAGAGGCCCGGATAGAGTTCCCCGAGTTGTGGCAAGCGAACAGGCTCACCGCGCTCAAGCGCTTCCTTTACCTCCTCCAAGAGAGCCAAAAAGATGGGATGCACTTCGTCCCGAGTGAGGCCAACCCGCCCCGCTATCTTGGCGCACAGTTGCCGCGTGGTCATGACTGCCAGGACTTCGCAGCTGTCTCCGCAATGTACCGAAGCTCTCCCTGGAGCCGCTTTCGAGCGTCCTTGTCTGCCTTCAGTCGACTGGCTTTTGACGTCGCGATCGACTCGTCAACCTTGTCGAACTTCTCGAACTTCACCGGGACCCCGTCCTTGATCTTACCGAGGTCCTGCTGATCGAGCAAGGATGAATACCGGTTGCCGAATGCCAGGTCAGCCGTGGGCAAGATCCGCGTGACGGCCTCCTTGAGATCGTCGTCAGCCTCGAGAGCGTCACGGATGCGCTTGAGATCATCCGGCTTGAACTCCCGGCGGCCGGTGCTCTCGTTCATCACAGACTCCCGGCGGGCGCGCTGAGCGCTCTTCTCGAACTTGACTGCGGTCGCGGCAGGCTCGAAGTTCAGTGCGTCACCTTGATTCGGCGTCAGGAGCTTGCCGATCATGGAGTCATCGAACTGACCAAACTCCTTCAGCACATACTGAGCCCAGACCTTCGTGTTGATGTCGAGAGACTCCTGCATCTTCTGCCCCATGCCAAGCATGTAATCCATGGCCTCAAACCGCTTCGCGTACAGCTCGGCCTTGTGCGCCTCGTCCAGGTAGGAGACGGGTGTCATCTCCAGGTTGAACGCGTTCGTGGGGTCGCGGGAGTCGTAGCCCTTGATCGCCAGGTGGATTCGACAGAGCCTCATGTAGCCCTGCAGCATCATACGCTGGAGCTTCTTGACTCCACGTGCGAACTTGATCGACTGCGAGGAGAGGGTGTCCGTACCACGGTACCCCTGCGAATCCTCGAAACCCATGTATGCCTTGGGTACGCGCATACCCGCGAACATGAGATCGCGGGTGTACTCGATGTCGAAGATGTCGCCGGAGTTAGCGGAGCCGGGGAACTTCTCGACGCCGGAGACGTTGTCGTTCTGACCCACCGGCCAGTAGATGTTGCCGGTCACCAGCCAGGGAGAGTATTCGGAGGTCATCTTGCCCGTCTGGTGGTCCAGGGAGACGAGACGCTCCATTTCCCTACGCCAGATCTGTACGGCGCGGCGGCGCTCGTCGGTGCCGGCGGCCCCTGTGAAGATCTTGAAGATCAGGCGGTCGGGGTGCATGTTCATCCGGTAGATGACCATCTGCTCTTCCATGAGCTTCAGCACCTTATAGATCAGGCGCACAGAAAGGAAGAACGGAGCACCGTACGGGTCGATGGCGGATCGCTTGCCCGTATTCCGGAAATGGACCATGTCCCCGGCCGTCCACTGAACGATCTTGGCCTTGGCCTGCGTCTCATCGTCACTCGCCATGTCACCCACGCTGAAGCCCTCGAGCACGCGCCGCCGGTCCTGGTGACGGTGAACGATGCGAGGCTCGAGCGGGATCGCGTCGAACACGCCTTTACGCTGGTCCATGAGGAGCAGGTTGAAGTGATCGCCATACTTGGCGGTGCCCCAGAAGTCCCCCTCCAAGCGGTCCTCGATCTCCAAAGTCTCAAGGAGATGCATCACTTCAGCTTGAATGTGAGGGTTGTCCGCGTGGCCCCAGAGGGCCAGCTGGCTCTTCGTGTCGAGCTGCGTAGCATCCTCTACGTATGCCTCAAGTGCAGCGTGCACAAGCACATACTGGTACATTTCGTCCATGTCTGAATAGATCGAAATGCGATCAGGTTCGAGATGCGTGTAGTGCTTATAGTATTCGTACGAAGCACTTAGGACTTGTAAGTCATCGTCCGCCTGTTTCGCAGGACTACCAAACCGCTGAGACTTTGCACCCTGCTGTGGTGACTTAGTCGCTTGACGCACGCCCCTGAGTATGTCCCAGGCATGTCTCATTCGTTCAGACAGTGGCTCTCTTCGCATTTTCTTTAACCTTGATCCAGCCTGTTCCAGATTTTAAAAGGCACTGTCTAACGTACGCGAACGAGCACCCCAATTCAGTCGCTACACCTCTCAACGAGATTGTGGGCCTCTGATGCACCAGCTGCGCTATCTCCACCGGTGTAGGCGCTGGAGTAGACTTCCCCCACCGGTGCCGAGCGGACAAACTCTTCTTACTCCGATCTTCAGACGTCTGCGCCCGCCCTTTTCCGTTCCTGCACACCCCACGGAGCTGCTCCCGAAGGAACTCCGCGTGCTCAGGAGACTTCTTGCGGCCCCTCAAGTGCCCCTTCCCCGGCCCGCCGCCAGCAGGGTATTGGTTGAGCAGGTCTGGAAGGGTATTCATCCAACGCTGCTCGGCGAGGTAGCACTCCGCCTCATTGTCCGATTCACACAGTACTCTCATCTCGGGCTTCATCCCCACAGTTAGCAACGAGCGAATCCATTTGGCCTTGGGGTTGTTTTCTCGCCGCTTCTTCGCTGCGGAGACGTGGCCTCCCAGCCGAACCATCAGGGACGTGACTGTCTTACCCACATACCTCACCCTCTTGTCTCGAGGGTCGACCAAGCCATAGATGAAAACTGTGCCCATCAGTCGCTTCCTTCTGCCACCTGATCGAAGCACCTTTCCCTCGCGTACTTGATCCCATACATGAAACCGTGCGCGAAGGACTTTTTGTCTGCGTCTACCCCGAACTCCTCCTTGCACTCCTTGAGGTATTCCGTGGCAGCAGCAATCCGAAGCTCCTTGGACGCTCCCGAGCCATGGATGCGGTCAAGGTACTCCTCCGTGGATTCGTCATCTCGACGGTGAAATTCTCCTGGAAGATGGTTGAGATAGTCAGGCTTCGGCTGAGTATCGGTTTCGGTCATCCGTTTATCCGGCCCTTGCCACTCCAAATGCTCCCGCAAGACGTCGTTCATAGTGGCCTCCTATGCCTTCCAAAATTTTCCAATTCGGCAGTCCAATCCCCGCGCCGCGTCCTCAGATGGCGGTGCTTGTTCTCCTGCCTTGGCGGGGGCTGGATCGACACAATCCGCTTGGCCTTGGGCCCCGCCACAAGGGATGCGATCATATCGGTCTCGATCGTGTCCTCCGCGTTACTTTTGAGTATACCGTCGATCGGTTCCTGGTCATACCCCTGTCTCGCGGTGGTGATGGAGTAGCAAACCCCGGCCACAGCGTCAGCAACGTCCTTCGAACCGGTCGGCGGGTGGTCGACGTTACCCTTGCCTCCCTTGGCATCCGGGTCATGCTCCAGATCTTGAACTTCCGTCTCGAAAATGGGGTAGTGGTAATAGCTTATGGCATTCTGGTTCATGCAGTCGCGGAGCATCTTGTAGGGCTCGTCAGTCTTATCGACCGATATCACGCGCGTCTCGAGCTTCATCTCGTCCCACTTCTGCCCCTGTTGCCGGGTGCGCGCGGGGAGGAGGTTGGACTTCTCGATCTCCTGAAGGAAGTATGCCGATTGGAACCCGTCAGCCGTGACACGCTGGAGATGGAACCCGTAGTTCTTCAGGTTCAGGACGAAGGTCTGAACCTTGCCAATGTCGATTTGCTCCCCCTGCTCAGGTCGGATCTGAAGCATGAAGTCAATCCAGACCTTCGGCCGAAAGAACTCGAAGAGTTGTCCTGTCTCCTTGTCGCGGTCGGTCAGGATGTACTTGTCGAAGGCGCATCCCATGGCGATCCCGAGGGAGTCCGTCTTGCGCTTGCTGTTGGGGTCCCTGGTCCCCGTCGCGATGTCCACGTGCACGAAGCGAGCCTCGCCTGGGAAGTAGTTAGGCACCGGAGCACCTCGGATGATCTTCCGAAGGTCAGTCCACCTGACCTGCTCCGTGAGGTAGTTGGCGTTGGGCTCCTTCAACGACAGAGTCTCATACTTGCGGATGAACGGGTGGGAGCGAATCGGTGTGCCGTCTGGGTGCACACGGCGATCCCGACACTCGATGATGCTCTCCCTCCGAAGGATCAGGGACGACACACCGAACGTGGCCACACCTGCGTCGTCGCGGAGGGCACCCTCCGGGTCGCGCGTGAAGCGGAAGTAGAAGTCAGCGGGCACGTTCACATACTTGCACCCAGCGGGCACAGGCCTGGAGTTGACCACCTTCCAGTCGAAGGCATTCGGCGATCCCCCCGCGTCGATCTCGTCCAGCAGTTCGGTCTGGCGGCCTCGGTCACCAACCACCACCCGGAACTCCACCGGCGAGAACGTGTGCCGCCCCTTCGTCTCCCAGGCGGCGTAGTCGCTGACGTGGACGTTCGGGTTGTGACGGTTGTCTTCGATGAGCTTCTCGAGGAACGCTGACTGCCCAGCCTTCGACGAGATAACACCGAACAAACCAGGAGACGTCCCATGACGCTGAAACCGTGAGAGAACACGGCTCTTCGCCGCGTTGTAGAGCTTGTGAGCCTGGAAGTCGACCTCCTCCTTCTCCTGGGGCTTCTGCATGAAGTTGACTTCGTCGATCGCGAGGCCGAAGAGGTTCGAGCCGAGGGCGTGCATCTCAGTTGATCCCAGCCGGAGCTGGATATTCTTCGTTGGCCAGTTGATCTCCCTGGCCAGAACATAAGCAGGGCAGTGATCGCGGAAGTAGTGGGAATTCTTCACAAACGACGCCATCAGGCTGAAGTTGACCCGCGCCGCGTTGTCCAAGATAGCGTTGAACAGGCCGAACACCATCTGCGTGTTGGAGGCGATGCCGAAGTACTTCTGTGGATTGCGGAGGCACGAGAGGTAGTACGGGCCTCGGTAGAGCTGGCCCACCAGACTGGCGTACGTCTTCCCGCCCCCGATCGCCCCCGTGACGTACCATTCAGTGATTCCGTTCGACGGATGGCAAACGTAGGACAGCTCACGCTTCCACGTATCGAAAAGCTCGTTGTTCAGCTCCCCCATGAAGTAGGGGTCCTCGAGCCACTCAGTGAAGGAGACCGGTTTGCGATCGAAGTCGACCTGCCAAATCGACTCCCAAGATTCGGACCAATCAGTCCCGCGCATCTCTTCCAAGACCGTGACCAGGAGAGCCTTCTCCTTATCGCTCATCAAGGCAGTCTGCCTCATAAACTCTTCCATACGCGTGGAGTCGTTGTGAGCAGCTGCGTCGGCTACCAGACCACCAAGCCTACGGATTTCCCCCTCGTTGAGAGGATTCGAGAGTTGAGAGCTATCGAGGTCCATTGTTCTCCACGTCAATCACCTGGTCCCCGGGCATAACCTCCGGCGGGCCGTTCTTCACCCGAGCCTGGGAGATCGGAGCCTGCGGGATCTCACCCTTCAGGACTGCGATAGCCTGGGCGATCTTGTCGTTGCTCAGTCTGCGTTGATCCGGGTCTTTCATGCTCTCCGGTACCACCGCCACAGCTGCATTCTCACCGAAGAAGAAGTTGAAAATCTCTTTGGGGTTAAACGGCGTGCCGCCGCCTCCCTTGCCAGCCCTCTGCTCCTTGAGTAGGTCCATATAGAACTTGATGTACTCCTTGTCCCGGTCGGTGGCCAGCTGGCAGAGCTTCATCAAGGTGTCCGGGTCCGCAGTGAGTCTCCGAATGTACTCCGGGTCCTCCAGGAACCCGAGGGTGGTCTGAATGATCGCCATCCATCGGTGGTGCGTCAAGGCTCGGAAGTGCCACGCTCCCGCCAGGCTCAACATCTCCTTGCTTCCATGGTCGTGGAAGGCGTGTTCGATCTCCTTGTACCTCTCCTTCGGCAGCTTACGGCCGACCAGGGTCCCCTCCATCACGTCCCGCATGAGCATAGCCGGGTCGGGGGTCGGGTCTGGTACCAGGGATTTTTTCTCTGTTTCGTCTCTCATGGTTCTCCCCCATAGACTGCTGACATCTTCTGGAATATCTTCTGGATCTGGCCAGGGGTGGTGTCATACCGCAAGGCCAGGGTCCTGATGGTCTCGTCTCTCTCCGCGTTCGGGGTGTCCCGCACCTCCATCCAGACAAGAGCCTCACGCATGCAGCGACTAAGGACCTTGTCCTCGGGGAATTTTAGCGTCGCCCCGGCGAATCTCCAAAGCAGAGGTATGATAATGTCCACTCCAAGCTTACGTGGATCGATCTCGACGCCCTTCTTGAGAAAGGCCTTACGCATCTCCTCCCCCAGCTCGTCGATCAGGTCTGGAAGGACGGTCCCCTTCAGGGCGTGGGACACCGCAAAGATCTCAGGGCTCTCCCAAGGGTCGAGATCTTTCCAGCGCGCTGGTTGGTTTTTCGCCCAGAGCTTGTTCTTGCAATCGACGACCTTCTTATGCTCTTGCAGTCGCCGCTTGATGAACTCGTCCTCAGGAAGCTCACGCCTCCGTCGTTTCAAATCGCCGAAGTCCTTCACGAAGTATGTTCCTCCTTTCCGATGGAGTAACGAGGTCGACCTCTTCCGCAATCCGCGACAGTTCTGACCGGATGATCATCCGGGTGTAGTCGACGAACACGAGGTGATCCCGGATCTGGTAGTTCTCTCGCAACCACGCGGTGATGATCGGCTCTCCCTTGAAGAATCGATTCAGGACGTACCGCAGTGCCCCCACCAGACGTGGGTCCTTGTAGCGGCCAGAGGCTCGGTAGAGGCAACGGCGGTAGAGGGCCTTCGGAAGGTCCTCCATGAAGATCTCCAGCTCCACCATGTCCGCCGTCGGAACGCGCCGGACGAACTGGTCCATCAGGTCGTTCGACTCGAATTTCTCAAGCCCCGACTTCCACAGGGCAGGGATAGCCGAGAAGCTCTTCCGAATGATCCAGATCAGCCAGGAGTGGAAGCAGGAGACCGGCTTCGGCTCCCGATCCACTGGAAGTCGGCGCTTCCGTACGTGGTCCCACGCCCAGCACAAGGCTGTCTGGACCATTTCCTCCTGCTCCTCCTTGGTGTAGATGTAGTATCTGCTCCGCACCCGGAGGACAATGAACTGCTTGATGTGACGCATGACGTCATCCTCGCTGACGTCCGGGTCCTCATGGTACCACCGTCGGTAGGCGTCATAGCATGCCTCCCGATCGTAGTTGACGTAGCGACCTTCTATGGAGCAGTCTGGGACCCATGTGTCAGAAAGTGGGGCCAACATCCACCTCCTGCCGCAGCATGCGGCGTCCCCACTCAGCGATCAGCACGGTGTCCCCGAGGGCCTGAGTCATCTTCCCCCGCCCCGTGTGATATTCCGTACATGGAATACCTTCAGCGAGGTCCAAGGCGAGCGCGTGGGAGATCTTCTTATCTCCACCAGTCAGGCAGTTGAGGTCGGTCTGCCACTGCTTGGGCAGGACGAGGTGGACCGGCGGCTCATTGGTCTCGGCGAAGAGCATCTCCAGTGCACCCTGGAGGACTCCGAAGCCCTCCCCGAAGGTGAAGGCACTCTTCACCCCCTGCTGCCGCCTGGGCTTCTTGCAGGTCGGGCACCTCTCCTTGCCTCCTGCGAACACCCCTGAGTGAACCTTCTCGAGGAAGAACACTGTGGCACGGTAATGCACCCCTTGCAACACCCGTGCCACTCCGCGAGGTGTGTCCGGCATGGGCCACACTTCGAGAGACTGCCCCGCGCTATCGATGCGAGCAATGCCCCCCGACACGCCGGGATCGATTCCCACCACCCACTTGAAAGACGGACTCTGAGATTCCATATACCATCAGTCTGTCCGCAAATATAGGTGGTGTCAAGGGA